>ERZ1673701.54-NODE-54-length-154016-cov-192.212352_pt1 | contig 154016 bp, 134 predicted proteins | sample MGYA00580231_ERZ1673701 | MGnify/ENA primary metagenome ERZ1673701 (study PRJEB41218, sample SAMN15661798) | gut metagenome | host: Homo sapiens | place: Canada: London | collected 2015-08-20/2019-03-30 | study: EMG produced TPA metagenomics assembly of...
GGGGACTGAACGGATATCACCGGAAATGCTGAACGGGTATCCGCCGGAATATGCACGCTGAATGCACATCAAGAGAAATGCTACCATCTTGGAGTTGGGAAACATGTCACTCGAAATAATCCTGCAAAAGCAAACGAGAACCGAAACCACCGTATCTTTGAGGACTTCGCATTCTATATGATAAGCGAGGCCAAAAAGAAAAGAGTAAATGACATATTCAAGCTAAATGGAAAGTATATACCTTCGATTCTACCTCAATTGACTTGTGCCTGAAACTGTCCCCTTGGGGCATATTCCGGCGGATACCCGTTCAGCATTTTCGGTGATATCCGTTCAGTCCCCAGTTAGTATTCAGTGTTGTTGGCAATGTTAATACTTCTTTCTTAGGCTCTCTCCTTTAAGGTCAAATTTTATTGCCTTATGCACGATTCTGTCCAGACAGGCTTCTGCAATGAGCTCGCTTTAGAACACATGATGCCAAAGAATAAAGCGGTCTTGATGGAGCAAATTTATTTAGGGATATTCAATAAATAGTATAATTTAGTATTTACAATTTTCAACTCTTCCTCTAATTTTTAGTGGACACTAATGTTCTAGTTTAATAGATAAATTTAAAATCAAAAAAAATGATAACTAACAAAAATGACCTAAACCGATATTTAAAAATGGACCAGTTCGCTTTAGGCAAAGAAAAAAGGCCGTGTCTAATAGGTGATTACGTTTATAAATTTGAAATTGCTCTCCGTTATCACGAATATTATCATAATATAATCGAACGCGGAAATAATAATATATTAAATAAACTAAAACTTTTATGGTGGAAATATCACCACCACAGACTAGGGTTGTTATTAGGATTTGAAATTCCAATTAATACTTTTGATGCAGGATTACGTATAAATCATAGTGGACTTATTATTGTAAATCCAAACGCAAGAATAGGGAAATATTGTGATATTCACCAAGGAGTAAACATCGGAATGCAAGGGAATTCTAATCTTAATTGTCCCACTATAGGTGACAATGTATGGATAGGACCAGGAGCTAAATTATTTGGGAAAATAACAATCGGGAATAACTGCCAAATTGGAGCGAATGCTGTAGTGAATAAAAGTTTTGAAGAAGTGGGAATCTCTATAGCAGGAGTACCTGCAAAAAAGATAAGTGAGCATCCTAATCCTAATATAAGAAAATATTTATTGTAAACACCTTTTATTTTTTTTACACAGATATTCAGAATTACAAAATGCTTGTTTAAAGAAATTCTTAACAATTAGGATTTAACAATATATTTTTAATACATAATCAAAAATCTAAATATAATCATTTATATTTTACTACGTAAGGACCAACACAATTTGAAAACAGAGTAATTATTAAAATTATACTAGTTTGTAAAAATGAAAATACTTCATATCGGTCAATTAATAGGCGGATTAGATATTTATATCCGCAATACCATCATTTATTCTAACAAGTCTTTTAATTTTATCATTGCACACGGAACTGCGGATAAAAATCAACCCATAATAAAAAATGGAGAAAAAATTAAAGAATATCCTATTAGCCTATATCGCAACTTAAATCCATTTAAAGATATAAAAGGATTAATACAAGTACTAAAAATAATCCATAAAGAAAAGCCAGATCTTATTCATTGCCATAGTGCAAAAGGAGGATTTATTGGAAGGATAGCAGGGTATCTAACCCACACCAAGACATTTTATACCCCCCATGCCTTCTCCTTTTTATCAGCACAAAACAACATAAAAAAACAAATATATTTATTTTTAGAACGCTTTGCAAGATTAGATTCATATCTTTTAGCATGCTCTAATTCAGAAAAAGCATTAGGCATCAATCTTGTACATTATAAAACCAACAAGGCACTAGTCTGGAGTAATTCAGTTCCTGATGCAAGAAATATAAGCGTCCTTCCCAAAAATATCAATTCACCATACGTTTGCTATATTGGAAGACCCTCTTATCAAAAAAATCCATTTTTTCTAGTGAATGTTATAAAAAAAGTACATAAAAAACATCCTGATATTTTGTTTTATATATTAGGTGTCGGGTATTACTCTCCAGATTTGGAGAAAATGCAACAAATAATAAAAGACTATCAATTAGAAAATACAATTATATTGTTACCATGGCTTAATCATGATGAGACAATGGGATATGTAAAAAATAGCTTATTCTATTTGACTACCTCTAGATATGAAGGACTTCCTTTAGCTGTAATAGAAGCCATGTCATTAAAAAAATGTATTATTGCTTCTGATGTCCCTGGGAACCAGGATTGTGTACAAAATCAATATAATGGTTTCTTACTCCCTTTAAACGAAGATATATTTGCAAATAAAATAAATGAATTAATTGAAAATCCAAGAGAGAGAGAGTTTTATGCCAACAATTCAAGAAAATACTTTGAAAAAGAATTCTTAATACAAAACCGAATTCAATTATTAGAACAGATATATAATAATAAATTAAATTCTTAGTGTTCCGTTAACATTAAGACAAGCTAAGAGTCAATTAAACAACCCCGTAAGAACGAAATATTGAATCCTTTGACATAACATACACACTATTTAAACCTTAAGGTTTGGGTGTAGCCTTACGGTAGAAAATACAATCAAACCTCAATTATTATAAATGCTTACCCTGTTCTTCAAAACGGTTACAAGACACCTAGTGTGAAAACTAGTGTTTCAAATGTTTGCAGACATACTCTTTGTATTTGAAGCAGCGGAACTATTGGGAAGATACAGAATAAGACTAACGATAATCTTCTTATCATTCATACGGTTAGTTTTGTTACGATGCCAGATTTTCTTAACTTCAATCTAATAATTTCCTGTTGTAACGAAAATTCTTTGCAAAATTATCGGGCATACGATAAAACTCTGTTATTTTAGACTCTAAGAACATCATGACAATCGTTAAAATGTTACAATTGCACACTATAATTTAATACTTTTATTTCTATATATCCCCATATCCCAATAAATTATAGTCATTCTTATATCGAGTATACGAGAACTATAACGCCGTATTTATTAAACTATCAAGAAATATGCAATGGATTAAATCATTATTTTTTCTAGCTCTTACAATCGTCACATTCTCCTGCTCGAAAGAGGATTTGGAATGCAGTAATTGTACTGACATCTCTCTCTCAAAAAATATGAAAGTCTCCATAATAGGAGACTCGTATTCCACTTTTAAGGGATACCTATCGCCCAGCAGTAACCCCGCATATTACCCCAAGGGCATAACCGAAGTCACGGAGGTTTCACACACATGGTGGCATCAGTTTATTACGCAGAACCAGCTGCGTCTGGAGTGTAACAATTCTTATAGCGGTTCTACCGTGGCACGCAAACAAACTGCGAATGGGAGTTCATACGTAGAGCGTTATCCGGAATTGGGCAATCCCGACCTGATTTTTGTATTCGGAGGAACTAACGACAGCTGGCAAGGTATTCCCGTAGGGGATTATCAGTACAGTGACTGGAAGGAAGATGATTTGCTTTATTTCAGACCTGCCTTTGCCTACTTGCTCAACCGGCTACAGCAAACGTATCCCGACGCTCAGATTGTGAACCTCATCAATACCGGCCTGAAAAAGGATTATAAAGAAGCGATGGAAACCATTTGCCAGTATTATCACGTGTGCAACATCTCGCTGGGTGATTTTGAAAAAGTTAACGGACATCCAACTAAAAAAGGAATGGAATCTATCTGCCGGCAAATTACTCAGACTTTGATTAAACAGTAAATTATGACACAAGAAAAGCCTACTCCCCAAGGGGAACACTCCACCGAGACAACAGACCCGCCTTTAATTTCCCTTATACCTATCCCCGATCTGGCAATTGACCATGTGAAGGTTGATTTCCATACGACGGACATTGGTAATCAACAATCGACGGACGTAGAAGCTGATGACGAAAAACATCCATCGCGGTAAGAACTGCGGCAAGCAAGAGATTCCACCTAACGCTTCCACAAAACAATAGCGACTGTCACTATGAACCCAATAGTGACAGTCGCTATTGTTTTGTGGAAAGGTGTAACACCTGTAGTTACAGAGTACTTTTTTAAAAAAAATACTATGAATCGTTATTTTTTTGAATCAGAATTAGTATTTTTACAACGTAAAACAAGACTTAACAATAAAAATAAAAAAACATCATTAAAAATGAATTTAAAAAGAAGTTATAACCTGATTAATTTATTTCTGGCTATGACGCTAGTCACGTCGTGTAACAATGAGTATGACGATAATAGCGCCAATAAAACAGTTCAAACGCTAGTGATTGATGGAAGCTGTGATTATCTCTCCTTAAAAAACATTGAGAAAGCAGGATGGAAAATAATTCAATGCCCGGAATGGATTACTCCGGTAAATTATTCGGGGGATGCAGACGAGGAGATAAAGATTTATGTGGAGAGTTATGCGGGGGAAGGCACTCGAACCGGAAAAATAGAAGTGGTGTATGACAATGGGGTAACACGAAGCAGCGACGTAGAACAATCGCAACAGCCAGAAACTTATCTGCAACGCTCAAGAGCGGTTGGGTGGAGCTACGACGTGAGAACTTACTCGGACAGCAGAGGACTGAGAAACCAGATTTTCAACACACAGAAGTTGCTGAACTTTGATCCGGATGCATACGAATATGTTCGCGAAACATCCACGGATCTGCAATACAGATACGGCGAATCGGTATCGGAACTTTCGAAGGATATGAGCGCCAATCTGAACTTAGGAGGGAAATTCGGAACTTTCAGCCTGGAACTGCAAGGGGCGTTCGGCAGCAGCGCGGCAAATAATTCGAAACGTATTTTTGCCAAAATAAGGGGGTTGTATTACTACAGGACAGTGTATATCAATGTGGATGAATACGACGCAATGGAAAATGATCTGTTCACTTTGGACTTCAAGAATACGAGAAAAAATATAATGGAGGCGATTGACAGAGGAAACCAAGATGAAATAGAAAAGGTGCTGAGCAGATTCGTAGACCAGTATGGAACTCACTATATTACAAATGCGTACCTGGGAGGATATACGGACTATTATTATTCGTCGGTATTGACGGATAACAGCAAAAATCTGAATATAGAAGGAGCCATAAAATTCGGCTACAGCTCTAAATTCAATCTGCAAGGCGACGTGAAATACGAGGATGACTACAAGAACCTGAATAATGAAACTATAGAGACTTTCGTTGTGAAAGGCGGTAATTCTGTGGAACTGGCCAACAAGGTGGTTTCGGGTACGGTAAATCAGGAGGAGATTGATAAATGGAGAAACGATATGGCAAGCAACGAACAGTTTGAACTGCTGTCGTTCAATGTAAGACCTATTTACAACTTGTTCCCTGCAGGATATGACGAAAGAATTAAGGAGTATTTCGACAAGATATATTATAACGAGATTCCTGTAACCAGAGTGCAGAACGATTTTTAATGCTTAGTTTTTATGACGGATATGAAAAAGTTTTTATCAAGATATGTATATGCAGGGATACTGATGATTATGGTATCGCTGATGGTTTCGTGCAAAGAGGACATCAACGACCTGACAAACGGCGGAGGTATGGAGAATACAACAGAGGTACAACTGTCGAGAATTAACGCATTCTTTGAACTGGAACTGCCGGAAAAGGCCAGCTGGGAGGTGGTGTATCATCCTGAATGGATAGGTGTGACACAAACTAAGGGAGCGGCAGACGAAACGTTGTCTTTCTTTGCGGAAACGAACGATGACGACCAGAACAGAACAGACAAAATAACTGTAAGAACGGACGACGGCAAGGAAACGGTATTCACAATTACTCAGCTGGGAAAACTGAACGACGACTCAAACGGAATCATCACCGACAAAAAACAACTGAAAAGGACTTACGGAGTGGGATACACAATAGATGCTTTCGGTGCTCCTAACGGATCGTCGAAATATAATCTGCTGGCATCAAGTCCTCTCAACTTGGGTAACCTGCTTGCGGCTATGGCGAATGCCGGTGAGGTGGACGCTTTCTTCCTAGACGAAAATCATTACTCAAGAACAGAATCGATAACAGGCTCGAGCACTTCTTCACTTGCAAACCAACTTTCAATAAACGCCGGAATGGAGGTGGGAATAACAGCTTTCAAACTTTCTATTGAAGGGGGATTCTCAAAGAATACTTCATCGAATGAATCATTCGCGTATGCGATAGAAGAAATCAAGCATATAGTGGGTTCGTGCTACATGAACGCGGGTATGTTGAGATACCTGGCCGAAACAGGCAATACGGATATCTTCCAAAGCAAATTCAAAACGTACTACAACAACATGAAGGCGAATCCGCATGATGTGGCCACAATGAAAAAAATTGTAAATGATTATGGTACTCACATCGTCACTCAGGGAGTGTTGGGCGGTGAACTGAAACTCTCAATGCAGATGAAAATAACCGAAGGGCTGAAACAGACTGATATAAATGCCGGACTGGAATTGGGTTCGAAGGTTATCAATGCAAGCGGAAACTTCGAAATGTCAAATAAGGAGAAAAGCATTGCAAACAATACAAGCATATCGCTTGTGACATACGGTGGTAACAACGTGTACAGCATAGCTCCGGGTACTACATTCGAAGAGTTCCAGACAACGGTAAAAGATCCACAGAAATTGGAGGACTGGGTGAGCAGCATATCGCCTGACGGAAATATTGCGCTGATTGACCTGCAGACTATTCCTATCTATGAAATCATGCCGACGCAGGAGGCCAAGGATGCTCTAAGGGAATATATCGTAGGTGACTATCAGAAGGAAATCTATTCAAGACAAGACGAGAACTATAAGGGACCGGACCTGTATAAGATTACCGGATTCAACAAACTGGAAACTTATATCGCAAAGGAAGCGACAGTGTATATTCCGGAAATTAATATGGAAATTGTGGCGAAGCGAGAAAGTATTAAAGAAATAGATGACAAGAGCAGCTATATCACAACAGTTTATTCGGGAGAAAAAGATAATGTGAACTATGATTCGGGCTTCTTTTTAGGTAATGAGTACCAGAAACCTTGCAAGTTCAAGAGAAAAGCCGACGGAACAATTGAAAAAGAGGTGTTTGACCTTTTGGAATGCAGAGAGCTTACGGAACTGTATGTGGACGCTACAGGGAATATAACAATCGCTCCTAAAGGGGTGGCTGACTATTACAGAGAAATAAGCTTGATAAAAGACATTGACCTGAATGAAATTACGGGTGATATAAGGCTTGAATCGGGAGATTATATTATGTACGGGTCGACTAAACATAACGTCACGTTGGCAGAGAATGCGAATATTGCCGCTATCAGTAATGTGGATATAGAAGGGAATTTTGTTTGTGAAGACAATAATACGATTGTCATAAAAGAAGATGTGTTTTTTACATGTTTAGGTAATATGAGCTGCGGTAACCTGTTCATAACAGGAGATGGCATTTTTCAGACGTGGGAAGATGCAACAAGTAACTATAAGATGATTCATTTAAGTTGTGCGGAATGCAGCTTTCTCTCAGGGTTAAGAGGATTTAGCACGTTGCAAATAGATAAGGGAAATGTGAATTTTTTTGAATACTTGGACCTGAATGGAGCTAAATCCTTTCACATTCTTAAAGACGTTGAACATGTATATATCGAAGAATTAATTAGAGGGAATTGCAATGATATATGGTTTGAAGATCCTTCTAAGGTAGCAATTAACTCCGAAAGATGAAAAAACTGATTTTTTTAATGCTGATTTCTTTTGCACTGTGGTCGTGCAAGAATGATAATGACATTGCTGATTCGGAACTTGTATCCGGGTCGGCTGTGTCGTTTAGTGCACAGTGCCAAACGCATACTGTAAAATTCCAGACTGAGGGAAAATGGACTGTAAGCACTGACTGCGACTGGATTACTCCGGATGTGAAGGAGGGTACAGGGAATGGGACGGTTAATGTGTATATACAGCAGAATGACGGTGATGGTATCAGAACGGACTCGCTCTTTATTAATACAAATAACGGAAAGCGACTGAAGGTAGTGTTTACACAGACTGTGTTTGACACAAATTCGGGAGTGGAAGTGGACCTGCCCCAAAATTTCGGACTGGGATGGGGGTATGACTATACCACCGACCATGCTGATGTGGCAGGACTTAGAGGCCAGGTTTTCGACGGGCAGGCTCTGAAAAACGATTTCGGAGAGGATGCGGTGGTAAGCGAGAACCAGACTTCCACCCATATCTATTATGTGAGCGATCATAGCGTGAAGAGTCTGCAGAAAAGGATGAGTGTGGAAATTGCAGGTGAAGTGGATTTCCTCATTGCAGGAGCAAGGATTTCGGCAGAATTCAGCAAACAGACAGATGAACAAAAGGAATGCTTGATGATTTGGAGCAGAGACTGCAAATATGTGAAACAGGCGTATTTCTCGAATGACGTGGATTTGTATGACCCTGACGTAGCTTTATTCTGTACTACGGCTGAGTTTAGAGAATCTGTCAGGAATGACAGCCCAGAGGATTTTGTAAAAAAATATGGAACACACCTGATTGTAAATTCCAGCCTTGGAGGAAAACTGGATTATTTCTTTAGTGTGAAAAGTGATGTAACAACTGAGACAAGTGCCATTGTAACTACTGTTACAGCAAAATTTCTGTTCTGGAACAAGACATGGACAGCGAAGGAGGAAAAAGTCTGGCAAGAGGTTAAATCGGAATTCGAAGGTAATTTCTACGTTACCGGAGGCGGAGAGTACGAACAGAAGCTGAACAGCGAATTCAAGTACTGTCTGGACAACGGGGTTCCTTTGGAAAATACCGAACTCCTGGACAAATGGCAAAGCTGTTTCGTGAATGCTGATACGGCAAAGGATAAGGACCTGACCATGATTGATTTTCGGGTGGTTCCTATCTGGGAGATTGTGTACTGCATCAATGAAACTAAAGCGGATGAGATAAAAAACTATATTGAATCTGTTTATAGCAAAAAGAACCTGAAATGAAACCTGAAAGAATTATCCGTCTGACCTGCTTGCTGGCTGTATGGCTGGCACTGATGGTGTCGTGTAAAAAGGAGGAGCCACTTGTGACGGATATGAGGCCGCAACTGACTGTAATAACGTCCATATCGGGATTGGGGGATATGGGATATAATGACATGATCATGTCTGGCATAATGAAATTCTATGATGAACAGGACATAAACATGAGTATGTTTCATCCAACTGACATGGAAGAAGTGAAACAGTCGGTAAGCAGCTGGTGCAGCTCTACAGCAGGGATACAGAAGAAATGCATGTTGCTGCTGGCGGATAATGCATACGAAAAAATTCTGAGGGAACTGAATATCAGCCTCGCTGACAACCAGAATATCCTGATTTTTGAGACCGAAAGCAAGGATTTGCCGAAAGGGGTGATTACATTCAACATTGACAGATATGGCGTGGCTTATCTTGCAGGATGTATGGCCATGAAGCATGAAGCGGCTACAGTGGTGGCAGCTATGCCTGACAACCATATCCTGGACAGGGCCATAGATGGCTTCAGAGATGGGTATTGTTCGGAAGGTAACACTCATTTTGAGGTGATTTATCTGGCAGAGGATGACTCTGGATTCAGAATGCAGAACAAGGCGTATCAGATAACAGGCGAAATGAACAATTCGTTTATTTTTCCCGTGGCAGGAGGATCGAACAATGGTGTTTACAAATATTCGCGTGAGGATAATATCTTCTTGCCTCTTATTGCCGGCATGGATGTGGATTGTTCTTATTTCAGTCCGAGAGTTCCTTTCTCGGTCGTAGTACGTATAGATGAACTGGTGAATGAATATCTTACTGCATGGAGTGAAGGCAAAGAAATGGAACCATATAGCACATACGGACTGGCATCGGGAATGACGGACATCGTGACGAGTAAGATTTTTTATGGGAATCTTACGATATGGGAGGATTATTACGACAGTCCGGACTTCTGGGACAGGATGTATATTAAGTATAAAGACAAGGCACTATCCATTGAATCTGAAAATGAAAATTTATAAGCTTATAATATTTATGATGATCTCTGTCATGGGAATACTTACGGCCTGCAACAAGGAGGACGATTCCATGAATGAGAATGCAGCAACTTCTGTATATAAGGTTGCTGTAATAATGCCGGGAAATGAACAGGAACGATGGCAGGATATTGTAGAGTGGTCGGAAGAAAACATGCTAAAGGCGCAAACAGGGCTTACCAATAAGGTAAAACTGGATATAGAATGGCAGGATGAGGATGCGGCAGACTGGGAGAATTTTGCGGAAAGAGTGGCCAACGATGAGAATTATGTGGCTATCATAGGTCCAAAATCGTCGGTTAAAGCAGCCTTGGTGGCAGAGATGTGCAAACAGACGGAAAAGCCTCTGATTCTTCCAGTGGCCACTTCGACTGAATTTCAAAGAATTTATGCGGGTAGCCAATATGTATGGAATCTATCACAGTCGGACATAACACAGTGTGAACTGCTGATTGGACAGGCCATCATGTCGAATAGAAAGGAAATCAGTCTGCTGACACCCGACAATGATTATGGGAAAAGCTTCAGCGACTGGTTCTCGTTTCAGGCCATAGAGATGGGAATGAAGGTGAACAGCATGACCATCTACAGCTCGGAGAATACAATTCGGGAAGTAATTCGGACACAGCATGACCTCGATATGAAATACAACAAGGCGCTGATTTTTGTGCCTGGAAGTAAAGAGGATGCCCTGGCTTTGGATGATGAGCTGAACAAATTGAGAGAGGCTGACGGGACATATTTTGAGTTTCCGCTGCTTTTATGTTCGGACATGATGAACTCGGCAACTCTGCTCAAAGAACTGAAATATCCCTCGTATGAGGGTATATCACCTTCTGCCACTCCGGAATCGGGATTCAACAGTTTTTATGAGGCAAGGTTCAACAGAGAACCTATCTGCGGCGAAGCTCACTTATTTGATGCCATTACGCTTCTGGTGTGTGCACTGACTTATCAGGAAGCTACAGAAGAAGTGAATCTGAACAAGGCAATCCTGGATTGTGTGGACGGACGCGAGGAATGGAACGGAAGTTGGCTTCATGATGACATGATGCGTACACTTGCAATGCTGAGAAATGGAGTAGCTGTTAATCTTGGAGGTGTTACTGGCGACTGGACATTCGATGAACGTACGCATGCCAGTGTGCTGAACACTACATACTGTAACTGGATTCAAACGAACGGGGAATACAGGATTTTAGGGTATGTGTCTACCGACGGAGGGGCCAACACTATCTCTAACTCGCAGGCATGGGAGCTGAAAAGCAGTCAGATGCTTTCGTTCAACAAAGACCAGAGGGATTTTGAATATCCGGAACTGAAAAACAGATGGGCTGTAGTGATAGCGGGCTCGGACGACTGGGCTAACTATAGGCATCAAGCTGACGCGCTAGCCATGTATCAGCTGTTAAAACGTCATGGATATAATGATGATCACATTATCTTAATCACAGAGGACAATATTGCTTACAATCCGAAGAATATTTATCCCGGTGTGGTAAAAGTAAGGCCGGACGGTGAGAACCTGTATACAGACGTGAAAGTTGATTATAAACTGAGTGAGCTGTCATTGGATGACTTACAGAGAGTCTTGACGGGACAGAAATCAGAAAAGCTGTCGAATGTGGTAAATTCTACCGGGAATGACAATGTCATAATGTTCTGGTGCGGACATGGATATCCAAGCCGACTTGCATGGGGAAGTACGGAATATGTATATGGCAACGAACTGCGAAAGATAATTGAAAAGATGACGTACAGAAAGCTGTTCTTCGCTTTGGACGCATGTTATAGCGGCACGATAGGAGAAGCTTGTGAAGGATTGCCTGGATTGATTGTCATGACGGCGGCCAATGCATACGAACCTTCTAAAGCTGACATGATAGACCATGAGCTGGGACTGTGGCTTTCTAACGGATTTACAAGGGCCTTTCAGGAGACTATCGATACAGATACACACATCTCATTGAGTGATCTTTACTACAAACTGGCAAGGGAAACCGTAGGGTCGCATGCAATGGCTTATAACATGGCCTACTATGGGAATATGTATCACAACGACATGTCGGAATTCTTAGAATAATCTCATCGGATGGAAACCATTTGCCAGTATTATCACTTCCCTCCCCTCTCCGGCAATTGACCATGTGAAGGTTGATTTCCTAGAAGCTGATGACGGGAAACTTCCATCGCGGTGAAAACTGCGTCGCCATGGTCGTTTAGAAAGGTTTAACACAAGTAGTTACAATGATAACAAAGTAAAAACTTATCCATTAGGAAATGCAGAAATAAATTTGTTTATTTGCACAAGAACCAAATCAAAAAAATAAAGCATTATGGGAAGAATTTCACAAAAACTGAATTTTCAATTGGACGGTAACGGCAATGGAGAAGTCACTTATTCTAAGTACACGTTCGGAATCACCATTCAAGCGCAAGCCGAGATTCTCCAACCGAAAGGGAATTATCATGTAGAACTGTTTGTCAACGGCAAATCCAAATTGTCCAAAGACATTTCGGACCATCAAAGCATCAGTGCCAAAATCAAGACATCTTTCTGGTCGGGAACCCAAATCAAGGTCACGATTCATTCGGACAATGTGCGCAATCAAAAGGGTTCTATCCAATTGGACGCAAGTTATTGACGCTTGTCCTGGCTTTATATATAGGAAGAATGTAAGCGGACAAATACACCTTTTACACCCAAGAAATCTGTGACAAGGAACTGCTTCCTTTTCTAAAGCATTTCTACGACCTGCGCTATACTGGGGAAAACCGAGAAAGTGACTTTGTCTTGGAAAAGCTGTCGGCTTTATCACCTCAGGAAAGACTGAAGCTGCTGGAACAAAAACAGTTCGAGTGCTTTCAGGAAGATGAAAAAATACATTACTGCTACCTGGATAACTGCGGATGGTTCGAGATTCCAGTCTATACGCGAAAAATAGTGTTAAGTATGGATGGAAAAATGAAAAGTATGTTTCATTATATTATACCGCATCCGGATTCAACACGACTACTTCAACGGATGTTTCTGACAACAATCGTACACGTTAAATATTTAAATAGAGAACAATATGGGAGAATGTAAGACACCCGGCGTTTACATCAAGGAGAAAAACGCTTTCGGAAACTCCGTAGTGGTAGCCGAAACCGCCATCCCGGTATTCATCGGGCTGACCGAAAAAACACAGAATGGAACGGAATCCTTACAGAACAAACCTGTCCGGATTTCATCGATGCTGGAATATGAAGTGTATTTCGGAGGACCGCAGATACACCGCTTTGACGTAGCTGTAACGGATGCAGTCACGGAATCGGCCACAGCTTCAGTGAGATTTGGAGAAGAAATACTTCAGGCGACACTGAACAACAAACATTGTACGCTGTACTATCACATGAAGCTGTTCTTCGCAAACGGCGGCGGCACCTGCTATATTGTGTCGGTGGGCGATTATGCTACGGGTACCCTCGACAAGGACATCGTGATCAATACGGTATTGCCTGCGCTGGAAATGGAAGCGGGAATTACCCTACTCGTCATTCCTGAAGCGGTGGAGACAGGGGAATATGCCGACTTCTACACGGCCATGCTGTCACACTGCGCCGCCAACAACCGTTTCGCCATTCTGGATGTGCCCCAAAACGAGAATGCGGAAGACTTCCGCACCAAGGTGGGGAACAATTTCCTGGCCTATGGAGCCGCCTATTATCCTTGGCTGAGAACAACGGTTTTGTCGGACAACGACATTGACGGGGAGGTGATGAATCTGGATATCTCCAAAGATTTTAAAACCGGCAATGACCAGCTTGATGCTTATATACAGGGAGAAATCGACGAAATAAAGAAGAATGACAGCGACGGGCCTTTGCATCGCAACAACCTGCACAATGCACTGATGCAGAACCTTCCTGAATACAGGGCGCTGGCAAAGAAAATCAAGGACTACCTGAACCTGCTTCCGCCTTCGGCAGCCATGGCCGGACTATACAAAATGGTAGACCAGACCCACGGCGTATGGAAAGCGCCTGCAAACGTCTCACTGAACTACGTGGACAGACTGGCGAAAGACCTTGACGATGACGAGCAGGCCAACCTGAACGCCCCGATGACGGGAAAGGCAATCAACGTGATACGCATGTTCCGTGGAGAAGGCGTAAAGGTGTGGGGAGCACGCACACTGGACGGCAACTCGCTGGACTGGCGGTATATCAACGTGCGACGTACGGTGAGTTTCCTGGAGATTTCGGTGAAGAACGCCGCTCGTGCCTACGTGTGCGAGCCGAACGACGCGAATACCTGGAGCAACATGAAGAGCATGATAGAGAATTTCTTGCGCATTGTGTGGAAATATGGCGGACTGGCCGGTAACTCGCCTGAAGAGGCTTTCGAGGTGCATATAGGTCTGGGGGATACGATGACGAACGACGACATTCTGGAAGGCATCTTGCGCGTCACCGTACTGGTGGCAATAACGCATCCCGCCGAATTCATCGAAATCACTTTCCAACAGCAAATGCAGAAGAGCTGATAAAAACAGATAATCAATGGTATGACCGATAACGAATATCTATCTCGAACGTAGACGGCATTTCCTGCAGCGAGGTGTCGGGCCTGGAAACGGAATTCGAGGAAATCACTTATCGCGCAGGCGACAGTCTGGTGTTCACCAAGCTGAAAATGCCGGGACTGAGAAAGACAGGCGACCTTTTATGAGAGATTCTTGTTTTTGGAAGATGGATTTCTCCGCGAAAAGGTGTAAAAATCAAAGAAAAAAGCCGATATTCGCAATTACAAACTTCACAAAGAGAACAAGGTTATACACAAATATGGAAAGAAAAACAGCACTAATCACGGGTATCACAGGACAGGACGGATCGTTTCTGGCCGAACTTTTATTGGAAAAAGGATATGACGTACACGGCACCATCCGCCGCTCGTCGGTAGACTTCCGCGAACGTATTGCGCATCTGGAGGGGAAACCGAACTTCCATCTGCATTATGCGGACCTGACGGACTCCATGAGTATGCTACAGGTGGTGAGCAAGGTGCGCCCGACGGAAATATACAACCTGGCGGCACAGAGCCATGTGCAGGTGAGCTTCGACTCGCCGGAGTTTACGGCCAACGTGGATGCCACGGGGGTGCTCCGGGTGCTGGAGGCGGTCCGTCTGTGCGGACTGACGGACACGTGCCGCATTTATCAGGCGTCTACTTCGGAACTTTATGGGAAGGTGAAGGAGGTGCCGCAGAACGAGAACACGCCGTTTCATCCGTACAGCCCGTATGCGGTGGCCAAACTGTATGGTTACTGGATTGTGAAGGAATACCGCGAGGCGTATCACATGTTCTGCTGCTCGGGCATCCTGTTCAACCATGAATCGGAACGCCGTGGGGAGACGTTCGTGACGCGTAAAATTACGCTGGCGGCGGCACGCATCGCACAGGGAAAGCAGGAGAAGCTGTATCTGGGTAACCTGGATTCGCTGCGTGACTGGGGGTATGCCAAGGATTACGTGGAATGTATGTGGATGATTCTGCAACATAAGACGCCGGAGGATTTTGTCATCGCGACGGGCGTGCAGCATTCGGTACGGGAATTCTGCTACCTGGCTTTCAAATATGTGGGCATCGAACTGGAATTCAGGGGTAAAGGTATCGACGAAAAGGGATACGACAAGGCGACCGGCAGGTGTCTGGTGGAGGTGAGCGAGGATTTCTACCGCCCGACGGACGTGGTGAACCTCTGGGGTGACCCGACCAAGGCCAGAGCGGAACTGGGATGGGACCCGAACAAGACTTCTTTCGAACAGCTGGTGAAGATTATGGTAGACTCGGATATGGCGAAGGTGGCCGTGGAAAAGGCGGGAGAGAAAATCCGCACAAACCTGGCAGAATACCTGGAGAAAGGAATCGTGAAATAATTAATAATTAAAAATTAATAATTAAAAACGGGATTTTTCTACTGAGAAAGGGAGACTTTTGATTATGTTGGACAAATCGGCAAAGATATATGTGGCAGGACACCATGGGCTGGTGGGTTCTGCCATCTGGAACAACCTCAAGCAGAGGGGATATGACAATCTGGTGGGTCGCTCGCACAAGGAACTGGATTTGCTGGACCCGGTGGCGGTAAGGGAATTTTTCGACCGGGAGAAGCCGGATGCGGTGATTCTGGCGGCGGCGCATGTGGGGGGCATCATGGCCAACCTGCACTACCGGGCGGACTTTATCTACCAGAACCTGCAGATTCAGCAGAACGTGATCGGCGAGAGTTTCCGCCACGGGGTGAAGAAGCTGCTCTTCCTGGGAAGCACGTGTATTTATCCGCGCGAAGCGCCGCAGCCGATGAAGGAAGAGGTGCTCCTCACCTCTCCGCTGGAATATACGAACGAACCGTATGCCATCGCAAAAATTGCGGGACTGAAGATGTGTGAGAGTTTCAACCTGCAGTATGGCACGAACTACATCGCGGTGATGCCGACGAACCTCTATGGTCCGAACGACAATTTCCATCTGGAGAACAGCCACGTGCTGCCGGCCATGATCCGCAAGATTTACCTGGCCAAATGCCTGAACGAGGGCGACTGGGCTGCGGTGCGCAAGGACATCAGCCTGCGTCCGGTGAGCGTAATGCGCAACGGCGAGAAATTTGTGGTGGACGGCACATCGGACGAGAAAGACATTACGGAGGTGCTGGCGCACTACGGCATAGCTGCCGAAGCGGTGACGCTCTGGGGCACCGGAAAGCCGTTGCGTGAGTTCCTGTGGAGCGAGGAGATGGCGGACGCAAGTGTACATGTGCTGCTGAACGTGGACTTCAAGCAGACGTACGACGGCTCGGTGAAGAATGCCGACGGCATCACGGAAATCCGCAACTGCCACATCAACGTGGGCACGGGCAAGGAGCTGTCCATCCGTGAGGTGGCGGAAAAAATCATGAAGGAAATCGGCTTCAAGGGGGAACTGCGCTGGGATGCGTCGAAACCGGACGGCACGCTGCGCAAGCTGACGGACGTGAGCAAGCTACACAGCCTGGGTTGGCACCACAAGGTGGAAATAGACGAGGGTATCCACCGCTTGTATGAGTGGTACCTGAAAGGGATTTGCATTAACCATCAGACGGTTTGAAAAATAAAAAATGAAAAGATATTGTCAGACATTGGAGCTCCATGACGACAAGGAGCTGATTGAGGCCTACGTGGCAGCACATGCGCACGTGTGGGAGGAAGTGAAGGCGGGTATCCGCGAAGTGGGTATTACCGACATGCAGATTTACATCGACGGGAACCGTCTGTTCATGATTATGGACACAACGGACGATTTTGATATGGAACGGGATTATGCGCGGCTGGCTACCCTGCCCCGTCAGGCGGAATGGGAAGCGCACATGGCGAAGTTCCAGAAAGCCGCGCCGGGTACCACCTCACAGGAGAAATGGAGACTGATGGAACGGATATTCAAGCTGTAAGTCAATTAATAATTAAAAATTAAAAACGAGTAGGTGTTTTCCATTCACTATCATTGTTCATTCTTCATTATTAATTATTCATTCTTCATTATTAATTGGCCAAAATGAAAAAGTTACTGTCATTGCCACCGAATTTGGTGGAATGTTTTCACGATATCATGCACGCGGACCGCAAGGAGTGGTTCTGCACGTCGGACCCGGTGGGCAAGAAGCTGGGTTCGGGAGGAGGTACGGCGTGGCTGCTGGATGCCTGCCGGAAGGAAGAAGGTGACGAAACCGGACTGGGCGACTGGCTGGCGAAGGAGAAACGTATCCTGCTGCACGCGGGAGGACAGAGCCGGCGGTTGCCGGGCTATGCGCCTTCGGGAAAGATTCTAACGCCGATTCCGGTGTTCCGCTGGGCACGGGGGCAACGGCTCACGCAGAACCTGCTGTCGCTGCAGCTGCCGCTGTACGAGGAAATCATGGACAAGGCGCCGGAGCGGCTGCATACGCTGATTGCGAGCGGCGACGTGTACATCCGGGCTACTCAGCCTTTGCAGGACATTCCGGACGTGGACGTGGTATGTTACGGCTTGTGGGTAGACCCGGAACTGGCAAAGAACCACGGGGTGTTCGTGTCTTCGCGAAAGGAGCCGGAGAAGCTGGACTTCATGCTGCAAAAACCGAGCGTGGAGGAAATGGCGGGGCTGATGCAGGACTACCTGTTCCTAATGGACATCGGCATCTGGCTGCTGAGCGACCGCGCCGTGGAACTGATGGTGAAACATTCCACAGATAAAAACGGGGACGTGACGTTCTACGACATGTATTCGGAATTCGGACTGACACTGGGGGCGCACCCGCGCATCATGGATGAGGAGCTGAACAGCCTGAAGGTGGCCATCCTGCCGCTGCCGGGCGGAGAGTTCCACCACTACGGCACAAGCCGGGAGATGATTTCGTCGACACTGGCGGTGCAGAACTGCGTGGTGGACCAGCGGGCCATCATGCATTACAAGGTGAAGGCGCATCCGGCCATGTTTGTCCAAAATGCGGAACTACAGCTCAAACTGACGGCAGAAAACGCAGAGACTTGGATTGAAAACAGCTTTATTGCCAAGGGGTGGCAGCTGCACAGCCGGAACATCATCACGGGGGTGCCGCGCAACGACTGGGCGTTGAAGGTGCCGGAAGGGGTATGCATCGACGTGGTGCCGATGGGCGAAACGGAGTTTGTGGCCCGGCCCTATGGTTTCAACGATAAATTCAAGGGAAGTCTGAAGGAGGCCTCTACCCTCTTCCTGGGCCGTCCGGTGACGGAGTGGCTGGCGGAAAGGGGGCTGGCCGCGGAAGATATCAGGGGGTATGAAGACCTGCAATCGGCGGCCGTCTTCCCGGTGACGGACTCAATAGCAGACCTGGGCACGGTGCTGCAATGGATGACGGACGGCGGACAGGGTGAAGCCGGGCAGGCCATCTGGCTGAAGGCCCGGAAGGTGTCGGCCGACGAGATTTCGGCATACGCCAACCTGCGACGGCTGTTTGCCCAGCGGGAAATGTTCCGGAAGGAGGACTGGAGCCTGCTGGCCCGGAACGAGGAACGGAGCGTGTTCTATCAGGTGGACTTGCAGGAAGCGGCGGGGGAATTTGCCCGATGGCACATCGACCTGCCCAAGGAGCTGCCGCAGGAGTCTCCCCTGCTGAAACGTATCAGCGACGCGATGTTCCGCGCAAGGGTGCTGGAACTGGAAGGGAAACCGGAGGCGAAGGCGATGGAGGAACGGGCGTTCGGACTGATGCGGCAGGGACTGACCGGCACGATGGATTACCGCCAGCAGCCGAAGCTCTCGGTGTATGCCGACCAGATTGTGTGGGGCCGAAGCCCGGTGCGCATCGACATTGCGGGGGGATGGACGGACACCCCACCCTACAGCCTGATGGAGGGGGGAAACGTGGTGAACCTGGCCATCGAACTGAACGGACAGCCGCCGCTGCAGGTGTATGTGAAACCATCGAGGGAACACCGCATCATCCTGCGTTCCATCGACCTGGGAGCCATGGAGGTGGTTTCTACCTACGAGGAGCTGAAGGATTTCTGCAAGGTGGGATCGCCGTTCTCCATTCCGAAGGCGGCACTGACACTGGCTGGGTTCCATCCGGATTTCTCGACGGAGCATTTCGACTCGCTGGAGGCGCAGCTGAAGGCGTTCGGCACGGGCATCGAGGTGACGCTGCTCTCGGCCATCCCGGCGGGTTCGGGACTGGGCACAAGCTCGATTCTGGCGGCCACGGTGCTGGGGGCGCTGAATGACTTCTGCGGCCTGAACTGGGACAAGCAGGGCATCGGCAGCCGTACGCTGGTGCTGGAACAGCTGCTCACCACGGGCGGCGGATGGCAGGACCAGTATGGAGGGGTGCTGCATGGCGTGAAGCTGCTGCAGACGCAGCCGGGCTGGCACCAGGAACCGATGGTGCGCTGGCTGCCCGACTATCTCTTCACGGGCGACGAGTACCGCAAATGCCATCTTTTATATTATACGGGGCTTACGCGCACGGCCAAGGGAATCCTGGCGGAGATTGTGCGGGGAATGTTTCTCAACTCGAACCGCCACCTGCACCTGCTGGAGCAGATGAAGGGGCATGCCATGGATATGTACGACGCCATCCTGCGGAACGACTTCGAGGGCATGGGCCGGCTCATACGGAAGACGTGGAAGCAGAACCAGCTGCTGGACGAGGGTACGAACCCGCCGGCGGTACAGGCGCTGACGGAGCGGATTGACGACCTGTGTCTGGGCTACAAGCTGCCGGGAGCCGGCGGAGGGGGCTACCTGTACATGGTGGCCAAAGACCCGGATGCGGCGCTGCGTATCCGCCAGCTGCTGACGGAAAACCGCCCCAACGACCGGGCACGCTTCGTGGAAATGAGTTTGTCGGACAAAGGGCTTGAAATCAGTAGAAGCTGACATGGAAAAGATTGGATGGGCGCTTCACTCCGGCAGGGACTTGCTTTTCTGCGAATTATTCGCTTTCTTTGTGCAACTATTATGACCTAGAAATATGAGCAACTTACATATCGCTGTAGCCGGTACAGGCTACGTGGGCTTGTCTATTGCGACTCTGCTGGCACAGCATCATCGGGTGACGGCAGTGGACGTGATTCCGGAGAAGGTGGAGAAAATCAACCACCGTATCAGTCCGATTCAGGACGAATATATCGAGAAATATCTGGCGGAGAAGGAACTGGACCTGACGGCTACTCTCGACGGGGCGGCGGCCTACAAGGACGCGGACTTCGTGGTGATTGCAGCACCTACCAACTATGACCCGGTGAAGAATTATTTCGACACGAGCCATGTGGAGGAAGTAATCGACCTGGTGCTGGAGGTGAACCCGGATGCGGTGATGGTCATCAAGAGTACCATTCCGGTGGGATACTGCCGGAGCCTGTACGTGAAGTATGCGGAAAAGTTCCGCAACACTCCTGCCCTCGCCGGAAAGAAATTCAACCTGCTGTTCTCGCCGGAGTTCCTGCGCGAAAGCAAGGCGCTGTATGACAACCTCTACCCCAGCCGCATCATCGTGGGGTATCCGAAACTGATTGCGGGACTGAAGGAGGAAAATGAGGCCATCCAGGCCATCGCGGGAGAAGATCTGGAGGGAAAAGCGCATGAGTTCGCGGCATTGCTGCAGGAAGGAGCCATCAAAGAGCACATCGACACCCTGTTCATGGGCCTGAAGGAGGCGGAAGCGGTGAAACTGTTTGCCAATACGTATCTGGCCCTGCGTGTGAGCTACTTCAACGAGCTGGACACGTATGCCGAGGTGAAGGGGCTGGACACACAGGCCATCATTCAAGGTATCTGTCTGGACCCGCGCATCGGCATGCATTACAACAATCCGAGCTTCGGCTACGGAGGATACTGTCTGCCAAAGGATACCAAGCAACTGCTGGCCAATTATGCGGATGTGCCGGAGAACCTGATTCATGCCATCGTGGAAAGCAACCGCACGCGAAAGGATTTCATCGCAGACCAGGTGCTGAAGAAAGCGGGATATTATGATTACTACAACCGGGGGGATTATAATCCGGCCAGGGAGAAGGAATGTGTGGTCGGAGTGTTCCGACTGACCATGAAATCGAACAGCGACAATTTCCGTCAAAGCAGTATCCAGGGGGTGATGAAGCGCATCAAGGCCAAAGGGGCTACGGTGATTATCTATGAACCGACGCTGGAAGACGGCACAACGTTCTTCGGCTCGCGGGTGGTGAACAACCTGGAAACTTTCAAGAAACAGGCGGATGCCATCATTGCCAACCGCTACGATACCTGTCTGGACGACGTGAAGGAGAAGGTGTACACACGGGATATTTTCAGGAGGGATTGAGCCACGGATCTCACAGCCGCGTGCCGACGCTGGAAAATATATTTTTTGCAATGTAGGCATTTTTTATGTCAAAACATATAAAGAAGCACCTCTCAATAAAAATTCTACAGTAAATAGATATGTTTTACGGCTTTCTTTCCTACCTTTGCTGGCGAATAGTAGAAAAAATATGAATTTATCTAAATCTATTTTACTTCTTTTTCTTGCCACCCCAGTACTGGCGCAAGAAAATTCCCAGGAATTCCAATATCGAGTAGAGATGTCGGGAACAGTGTCGACGGGCACGTATGCACCACTCTGGCTGACGGCCAACCGGTTTGGTATGGAAAGTGAGAAACCTAACAGCGGGTACTTGAGGGCTGGATTGGAATGGCACAAGCCTCTACGCAAGGGATGGCGGATTGATGCCGGACTGGACTTGGCGGGAGGAGTGAAACAAACCTCGGACTTCTGGATTCAGCAGGCATACGCGGATTTCTCATGGAAAATGCTGACTCTGAGCGTAGGAAGCAAGGAGAGAATGGGATTTCCGCTGGAAAAGAACAGTGAACTGACCAGCGGCTGGATGGCTGAAGGCCCGAACATGCGGCCGATACCACAGATTAGAGGGGAAATCAAGGACTATCTGTCCATACCGGGCACCCGCCAATGGCTGGCTTTCAAAGGGCACCTGGCGTATGGTATATTTACCGACGGACACTGGCAGGAGGATTTCTGCGGAGTGAACCAGAAATATGCCAAAAAAGTGATGTATCACAGCAAATCATTGATGTTCCGGCTGGGAAACAAGGAGAAGCTGCCCGTAGAGTTTGAGTTCGGTCTGTTCATGGCCACCCAGTTCAGTGGCGACCAATACCAGAAACTGGCCGACGGAAGCTCCAAGCAGATTACTGACATGCCCGACGGACTGAAATCGTACTGGCATGCCTTCTTCCCTACCGCGGGGGGCAGTGATACCCCGGAAGGTGAACAGGTGAACGTGGAAGGGAACATGCTGGGAAGCTGGAATTTCGGCCTGAACTTTTACGCAGGCGACTGGAAAATCAGGGCTACTTTAGACCACTACTTCGAGGATCATTCGCAGATGTTCTGGGAATACGGACGATGGAAAGACGGACAGCTGGGCATCGAGGTGTATCTCCCGAAAAACAAATGGGTATCGGCGGTGCTTTGGGAAGGTATCAGCACGAAGGATTCTTCCGGCCCGATTCTGTATGACGGCTTCTGGGGGTCTTTCTCCGACTTGCAGATGAGCGGCGGAGACGATTATTACAACCACTATATTTATCAGGCATGGCAGCACTATGGACAAGGAATCGGAAACCCGCTGCTGGCAGGGCCTGTCTATAATCAGGACGGAAGCATCTGCTTCAAGAGCAACCGGATGAAAGCGCAGCATGTGGGCATCTCCGGCAATCCGTCGGAAGAATGGAAATGGCGGCTCATCGCCTCGTATGCACGGCATTGGGGAAGATATTCCAGTCCGCTGGACAAGGTGCGCAAGCAGTTCAACAGCATGGCCGAAGTGACTTACCTGCCCCAATGGGCCAAGGGCTGGAGCGTAAGTGCCGCACTGGGAATAGACCGTGGAAATTACTTGGGAAACAGCACAGGGGGAATGATTACACTTAGAAAAACTGGAGGACTTGGCAAATGAAAAGAGGAACATATATTATAATCATGATGGCCATCGGACTGGCAATGGCCTTTAGCGGTTGCAAAAAGGCACCGATAAACTCCGATGTGGAAGGACTCTGGATACTGGAACAGTTCACCCTAACGGAAACCGGGGAAACCGTGAAGTGCGAAAGATTGTACTACAGCATTACGCGCATGGTGACGGAGGTAGCCGAAAAGCAAGGCAGTAAAGGCTATGGAGCCTATATCGGACGCACAGAATACCGGAACAACGAAACGCAGCTGGTGGTGAAAGACTTCAAAGTACGAAAATCAACCAGTGATACGGGAGAAGATGCACCGGTAGAAAAGCTGAAGCATTTCGGTATCGACAACCAAAAGGAAACAGTGTTTGAGATTGTTAAATGTAACGGGGAAAAAATGACACTGGAATCAGACTATGCGCGTCTGGAACTGACCAAATTTTAGAATTTTCTCAAATTTCTTTTCGCAAACATGGAGGAAAAAAGAAAAATGTTTTTATTTGTAGAATAAACCCTTAAACTATTCAAATGATATGAAAACAAGGTATGATTCATACAACGAATGGGTAGGCCTATTCGTAACAACTTTCGAAACACTACTGGCAGGAGTGCTTTTCTTCTTTTTTAATGAGTGGGTAAAGGATACCCCATGGCATAAAGCCCTAAATGTGCCGCATTATCAAGCTATTCTTACCATAATGCTATGCTATTTCATCGCCTCCCGTCAAATCGGAGTCATTCTCTATAGACGAAAGATTTACATCTATCAAATCATCACCCGAATATTTAAAACGGTGGTCTTATTCGGAATCATTTCGGGTATCGTGCTGGAGATAGGAAAATTCATGGATACCCTTTCACTCTTTTATCTGATTTATATACTGATTCTGTTTCTATGCATTGGCATATTTAGACTTTCTCTACGTGCGATGCTGAAAAGATATCGTTCAAAAGGTGGAAACGTACGATACGTGGTACTGGTAGGTAGCGCAGACAACAACTTGGAGCTATACCATGAACTGACCGACCAGGATTGGACAGGATATCGGGTAAACGGATATTTTGACTATCAGCCGAATCCGAACTTTCCCAAGGAATGCCCGTATCTGGGTACCCCCACAGAAGTGATGAAATACCTGAATGAGAACAAAAACAACCATTACCTGTTCTGCTGTCTGCCTTCGAAAGACCATGAGATAATACGTCCCATCATCGATTACTGCGAGAACCACTTGGTACATTTCTATAGCGTGCCCAATATCCGTACATACCTGCATAAGCGAATGTATTTCAACATGATAGGAAGTGTGCCTTACCTGAGTCTGCGGGAAGATCCGTTGAGCCAGACAGGCAACAAGATGCTGAAAAGGGCGTTCGACATCGTATTCTCATTGCTCTTCCTTTGCACTATCTTCCCCTTCATCCTGATTATCGTAACGATTATCACGAAGCTGACCATGCCGGGACCGGTGTTTTTCAAGCAGAAGCGAAACGGATTGAACGACAAGGAATTCTATTGCTACAAATTCCGCAGCATGAAGGTGAACGCGCAGGCGGATACCTTGCAGGCCACCAAGGATGACCCCCGAAAGACACGCTGGGGAAACATCATGCGAAAGACGAACATCGACGAGCTGCCGCAGTTTATCAATGTGCTGAAAGGTGACATGAGTATCGTCGGACCACGACCGCACATGCTGAAACATACAGAAGAGTACTCCAAGCTTATCAACAAATACATGGTGCGTCATTTCGTGAAACCGGGTATCACAGGATGGAGTCAGGTGACAGGTTACCGCGGCGAAACCAAGGAGCTGAAAGACATGGAAGGCCGTGTGAGAGGTGACATCTGGTACATCGAACACTGGAGCTTCGGACTGGACCTGTTCATCATCTACAAGACGGTGGCCAACGCGATACATGGAGAAAAGAATGCATACTAATAACTACTAACTATTTTATTAAATAAAAACCGATATGATTATAGCTGTTGATTTTGACGGAACGATTGTGGAACACCGATATCCAGAAATCGGAAAAGAAATTCCTTTTGCAATAGATACTTTAAAGATGTTACAAAAGGAAGGCCACAGATTGATTTTGTGGTCGGTCAGAGAGGATGAGCTGCTCAATGAAGCGGTGGAATTTTGCCGTCAGCGAGGATTGGAGTTCTATGCCGTAAATACAAACTATCCGGAGGAACAAACCGGACATCAATATTTCTCCCGAAAGTTAAAAGCGGATGTGTTTATCGACGACCGCAATGTGGGGGGACTCTTCGACTGGAACAGTATTTATCGTATCATCCATTACCGCATCAAATTGGCCGACCTGGTGGATGAAACACTTGACGACAAGCTCGGTGAGGCTGTGGAAAAGAGAAAACAAGAAAAGAAGAAGAAACAGAGCCTGCTAGGGAAATTGTTCGGATAACTGCAGGTTGTCACACTGCACAACAATCGCCCTGACCGACCTGGCGATGATATGAATCATATAAAAAGCTGTTTCCTGCCTGGAGCCATCCGGCAGGAAACAGCTTTTTCTTTCCGTTTTATATGAAATTCATTCTACATAGAGCACCAGTCCCTTGAGGTATTCTCCTTCGGGATGGTAGATATTGACCGGATGGTCGCCCGGCTGTGTGAGCTGGTGAAGGATGCGCACGCTGCGTCCGCTCTGGGCGGCGGCGGTGAACACGGCATTGCGGAAATCCTGCTTGCTGACTACCTGCGAACAGGAGAAGGTGAAGAGGATGCCGCCCGGACGGATTTTCTCGAAAGCCTTGGCATTGAGCTTGGTGTAGCCGCGCAAGGCATTGCGGAGGGCGTCACGGTGCTTGGCAAAGGCCGGCGGGTCGAGAATAATCAGGTCGTACTGGTCGCCCATGCGGTCGAGGAACTTGAAGGCATCTTCCGCAAACGCCTGGTGACGGGTGTCGCCGGGAAAGTTGAGGGCCACGTTCTCGTTGGTCAGGTCGATGGCCTTGGCGGAACTGTCCACGGAATGTACCAGATTGGCTCCGCCGCGCATGGCATAGAACGAGAAGCCGCCGGTGTAACAGAACATGTTGAGCACATTGCGGCCCTTGGCATAGCGTTCCAGCAGGGCACGGTTCTCACGCTGGTCGACGAAAAAGCCGGTCTTCTGCCCCTTGAGCCAATCCACGTGGAACTTCAGGCCGTTTTCCATCGCCACGTTCTCCGGACTGCCTCCCTTGAGGAAGCCGTTTTCTGTGGCCAGCAAATCCGCCTTGAAAGGCAGTGTGGTTTCCGATTTATAATAGATGTGCTGGATGACGTCGCCCATCACCTCTTCAAGGGCATCGGCCACCGCCATACGGTCGAGGTGCATGCCGGCAGAGTGTGCCTGCATGACGGCGGTATGGTCGTACACGTCGATGATGAGTCCGGGGAGGTTGTCGCCTTCGCCATGTACCAGACGATAGGTGTTGTTGCGGGGATTGCCCATCAGGCCCAACGCACAGCGGAGGTCCTTGGCCACCCGCAGACGGCGTACCCAGTAGTCATGGTCGATGGGTTCCTGGCGGAAGGACAGCACGCGCACGGCGATGCTGCCTATCTGGAAATGTCCGCAGGCAATGAACTCCTTCTTCGAGGTATAGACATCGACCACCTCACCTTCTTCCGGTTCACCTTCCACACGGGCAATGGCGCCGGAGAAAACCCAAGGATGGAAACGCTTGAGCGATTCTTCCTTTCCGGGTTTGAGAAATACTTTCTTATAGCTCATTTGTATGGTTTAAGTTATTAATCGTCGAGAATATTTTCGGGGGCTTCGGGGCGTATCACCCGGTATTTTCCTGTCCGGCGAAGCTCTTCCAAGTACTCATAGATGCGCACACAGGCCCAGGCATCGGTCGCGGCATACAGCTGCTGCGCCTCGGTCAGGGTGTCGGCCTCCCAGTTGGACAGGCGCTGGCTCTTGGAAATCTTTTCGTGGAAAAGGAGGGCATAAATCTTCTGCAAGCTCTTCTCCTCCAGTCCGAAAGCCGTGACATAATCCTGCAGCTCCACCCAGTTTCCGGTACGCGGGTCCTTGCGGTTGCGGCGGCGCAGCATGGCGAAATCGTCCTTCAACGAGAGACCGATTTTCAGCACGTCGTTCTGCAGGAACTCTTCCAGGAAGTCGGGCAGGCCCAGATGATTCAGGCGGAAAAGGAAGCACGTGTCGTAGGTGGACACCTGCAGCAAGGCCACCTTGTTGACGGCACCTTTCCGGAACGACGGGCGGGTTTCGGTATCCACCCCCACCAGCACATGAGTATTCAGGTAATCAATGGCCTTACGGGCTTCCGCCTCCGTGTAAATCACAAAAATGCGGCCGGGAAAGGACACTTTGGGCAGTTCGGCAACAAACTTTTTGTCTATTTTGCTCTGTAGTTCTACCATTTCAATTCGCACATTTTAGGGTTATTCCTCCTCGCCCATATCCAGGCCTTCATACAATTCTTCTTCGGTACAGTTGTCTTCATACAGCGGGGATTCGTCTTCCGCCTCCTCATGGGCCAGCTGACGGTATTTCACGTCGTGCAGAGCCCGCATCACGTTCACCAGGCGCTGTCCCCAGAACTCGGCAAACAGTTCGCGGCAGATGGCCAGCGAGTCGTTCATGGTCTGCTCCAGTCCCAGCTGGAATACGCAGATGAAATCCTTGAGCGGCTGATAGATATCGGCCAGGCACTCGGAGATGTTCTGATGGATGGGCGTATCACTATAGGCCATGTCGTCGAGGAAAACTTCGAGGTAATCGTCGTATTCGCCCAAAAGGGAGGCCACCGAGCCACGCAGCACCTCGTAGTCGGTTTCGGTCACGAAGGTTTCAGGGTCGGAATCATCCATCCGCTCACACGCGGGAAGCAACGAAGCTTTCAGGTATAAAAGAGGAAGGAGTTTCAGGGACTTGTCTACGAAATCGCGGCGCTTCATGTCGGAAACCCGCTCCATAAACCCACAAAACTCGGCGGCCACTGTCACGAACTCGACCGCATTTTTATCAAATATCACTTGAGAGTTTTTTTCTTCCATAATCACGCTAATTGAAGCGCAAAGGTACAAAAAAAATTTCTCAGTTCTAGTTTTATTCGTACATTTGCATGAATGTTTAGCTAATTTGAATCACCATGCAAACTAAAAAAACAGATACGAGCAAAAGTGAAAAAGCGGTAGCCATGGCCGGAAAAACATGGACAGTGCTAAAAAGTGAAACCACTTCATTCATCATAGGGTTATTGTGCGTCATCTTCGGCGTGTACATGCTGCTGGCTTTCAGTTCCTTCTTCTTTACCGGGGGAAACGACCAGAGCATCCTGACGCATCCCAACCCGTCGGAACTGCTGGAAACGGGCAACCGCATCCAGAACTATGCGGGGGCCAGAGGGGCCCAGCTGGCACAGTTCCTCATCAACGACTGTTTCGGGTTTTCGGCTTACTGCATCATCATTTTTCTGGTGGTGGCGGGCATGAAACTGATGAAAGCGTATCAGTTCCGCATCCGCAACTGGTTCCTGGGCTGTGCCACGGTGATGATTTGGTTCTCAGTCACCCTGGGATTCGCGTTCGGCGGCGTAATGGAAGATTCCTTTATTTATCCGGGCGGACTGCACGGCTACAATGTGAGCCGCTGGATTTGTTCGCAAATCGGTACACCGGGACTGATTCTGGTGCTGCTGGCGGTAGCGATTCTCTTCGGGGTAGCCCTCACCCAGCAAACCATGGGCGTGGTGCGCAAGGCCTTGCATCCTAGCTTGAAGAAAGGTGAAAGCATCGCTGATGCAAGAACTTCACAGCCCGACACGGCTTCCCGCCAGGAGGTGGTGAAAGCGGAAACTGTCACGGCTCCGCTGACCGACCCGGAAGAGGAGAAGAAGGAAAAGAAGGAAAGTTTCTGGAAGAGCTGGACGCACCGGAAACAGAAAGAAGATAAGAAGGAAAACGAGGCCGGAAAGAAAGAAGAACCGGCAGCGGAAACGAAAGAGGAAACGGAACCTGCTCCGGTGAAGGAAACGAAGAAAGAAACGCCCGTAGCTCCACCGGAGGAAGAAGCTTCCCATGCCATCGACCTGCCCATTGAACCGGAAGAGAAAGAAGAAGCGCACCCTTTTGAGGTGGAGCCGGTTCGGAAGGAGGAAGAAAAGGAGGAAGAACCGGCGTTCGAGGTGAGCAACGATACCAAGGAAGAAGACCAGGCCTACAAGGGCGACATCACCCAGCCGTATAACCCGCGACTGGACCTGGAGTTCTACCGCTTCCCTACTCTCGACTTGCTGAATACCTACCAGAACGAAGACCCGGACATCGACATGGAGGAACAGAATGCCAACAAGAACCGCATCATCAAGGTGCTGCGCAGCTTCGGCATCGAAATCAGTTCCATCAAGGCCAGTGTGGGCCCCACGATTACCTTATATGAAATTACGCCGGCCGAAGGGGTACGTATCTCGAAAATCCGTAACCTGGAAGACGACATCGCCCTGAGCCTTTCGGCACTGGGTATCCGTATCATTGCCCCGATTCCGGGCAAGGGTACCATCGGTATCGAGGTACCGAACGCCAACCCGCACATCGTACCGATGAGTTCCATCCTGACGAGCAAGAAGTTCCAGGAAACCACGTTCGACCTGCCGGTGGCGCTGGGAAAGACCATCACCAACGAGGTGTTCATGGTGGATTTGGCCAAAGCGCCCCACATGCTGGTGGCCGGTGCCACAGGTCAAGGTAAGTCCGTCGGTCTGAATGCCATCGTGACTTCCCTGCTCTACAAGAAACACCCGAGCGAACTGAAGTTCGTCATCATCGACCCGAAGAAGGTGGAATTTGCCATCTATGCGCCAATTGAGCGTCACTTCCTGGCCAAGCTGCCCGACGGAGACGACGCCATCATCACCGACGTGACGAAGGTAGTGCAGACGCTGAACTCGCTGTGCGTGGAAATGGACAACCGCTACAAGCTCCTGCAGAGTGCGGGATGCCGTAACATCAAGGAATACAATGCGAAATTCATCAACCGCCAACTGAATCCGGAGAACGGGCATCACTTCCTGCCCTACATCGTCATCATCATCGATGAGTTCGGCGATTTGATTATGACCGCCGGCAAGGAAGTGGAACTGCCTATCTGCCGTATCGCCCAGCTGGCCCGTGCGGTGGGTATCCATGCCATCATCGCCACCCAGCGTCCGACCACGAACATCATCACGGGTACCATCAAGGCGAACTTCCCGGCGCGTGTGGCCTTCCGTGTGGCTTCCATGATGGACTCCCGTACCATCCTCGACCGTCCGGGTGCCCAGCAGCTGATTGGTAAAGGTGATATGCTCTACCTGCAAGGCAACGATCCGGTGCGTGTGCAGTGTGCCTTCGTCGACACGCCGGAAGTGGAACGCATCGCGGCCTTCATCGGCAAACAGCAGGGATATCCTACGGCCTTCATGCTGCCGGAATACGTGGACGAGAATGCCGAGGCCAGCGGCAGTACGGCCGATGTGGACATGAACCGTCTCGACCCGCTCTTCGAAGAGGCTGCCCGCCTGGTCATCTACCACCAGCAGGGGTCTACTTCCCTGATTCAGCGTAAGTTCTCCATCGGCTACAACCGGGCCGGCCGTATCATGGACCAGCTGGAGAAAGCGGGCATCGTGGGACCGGCCAACGGCAGCAAGGCGCGCGACGTGCTCTGCCTGGACGAGAACGACTTGCAAATGAGAATGAGCAGCCTGAAAGACTGACACAGGCTGCCCTTATCCGTACAACCTAATAAACTGATTGGATATGAGAAAGATTTTTCTGGTCGTCCTGCTCATGGGAATCGCCTGGCTGCAGGCAGCAGCCCAGCAGGATGCCAAAGCGGAAAGCATTTTAAATAAGATGGCCGACACGTACCGCAAGGCGGGCGGCGTCAGCCTGAGTTTCGGAGGCACACAACGCGGCAAACTGTTGCTGAAAGGCGACAAGTTCTACCTCGAAAGCGGAGGTATCCGGACGTGGTTCGACGGCAAGACGCAATGGAGCTACGTGGAGCAGAACGAAGAGGTGAACGTGTCCACCCCTACCCCCGAGGAGCTGCAGAGCGTCAATCCGTATGCCCTGCTGACTTCCTACAAGAAGAGCTTCAACTACCGCTATGTGGGCGAGAAGACCCGCCAGGGCAAGCGGGGACAGGAAATCCTGCTCACCCCCAAGGCTTCACAGGATGTGAAAAGCATCACGCTGAATGTAAAGGAAAACGGTTCGCCGGTCTACATTGCCATCCAGCTGCACAACGGCGAGAAACAGGAATTTCAGATTTCGTCGTACCAGACGGGCGTGAACCTGCCCGATGCGACGTTCCGCTTCAACAAGCAGAAATATCCGGAAGCGGAAATCATTGATTTACGATAACATTCACATCCGAGTCGTTCAGAATGGAACTCTGAGCCAGGTAAGAGGGGGTTTCGGCATAGATATACATGACGCTGCCCCCTTTTATCGTATCGATAATCGGACGTGCCACGGAGGTAGGGAGGGCCGGACAGCCGAAACTGCGTCCCAGTCGCCCGCCGCGCTGAGCCACTGAAGGGTCGGCATAAGCAGCCCCGTGCACCACGATGGCCCGCTCACGGGCCCGGTCGTTGATGCCTTTCTCCAGTCCGTCGAGCACCAGCGAATAGCCGTTCTTCCCCTGATAGGTAGAGGCCGTCAGGTAGAAACCCAGCGAACTTTTATAAGAGCCATATTCATTGGAGAACGAAGTGGCATAATTCCCTCCGCTGTTCTTCCCGTGCGAAACAACCGACGAATAGAGCATCCGGCGATGCTTCATATCGAACACGTAGAGCCGTTTTTCCGTGGAGGGTTTCGAGAAATCAATCAGCGTCAGCACCTCGCGTTTCCGCCCCTTGATGCGGTTGTAGCCCGTCACTGCCAGCTTGAACGCCTTCCAGTTGACCACCCCTTCCAGCTGCATGGCGTGATAAAGCGACGTCACCTCGTCGGCTGCCTTCACCGCAGCTGCCGGATTTTCAGGAGAAACACACTCCCCCTCTGCCGTGAAATATGCGCAGGGGAAAGACAGGAAAAGTGCCGAAAAAAGAAATTTCAATATAGAATTGTGCATGATTTTGACCACCTAAGAATATTCGGCGGCAAAGGTACGGATTTTCCGGGCAACCTCTCCCTGAAAGAGAGTTAATTTTATAGAAATCACTCGATTACAATCACCAGCGAGCGTTCCGTCGGGGCCCAGTCGTAAACAAACTTGGCATGCGAGGTGGCATTCCGCACACACATGTGCGAACGGGGCGTGGTGCCCAGCGACCAGCTGTACTCAATCATGGCCGTCCGCGGCACATTGACCGGCACGCCGTGGATATAGGCTCCATTGGTGAAACGGCTCGCGTAGGGCGCATAGCCTCCGGTGGCCGAGGAACCGTCTTTCAGAAAGACCATGCGCGACTTCTTCTCCTGCACCACGAACATGCCGAGAGGTGTTTCCTGCGCATACGGCGGACGATGCATGCCCGTAGTGGCCGGATTCATGCTGCGGATGGCCCAGGTACCTTCTTCCAGCCGTTCCAGCGTGGCGATGTTCTGGTCGCCCCGGTCTACCACCACCACCCGATGAAAGGCCGTGCTGTCGGCCAGCAGCTTGACATAACGGCGGGGCACCAGCCATTCGCCCTCGATGCTCACCGGCGACACGCGGTAGAACCCTCCGCTCTCGCCCCGCAAGGAAGCCAAGGCCCCGTCGCGTCCGTAGCGTTCGGGCACCAGCGTATCGGTCGGCAAGTAAAGCGGCACCGACTGGTAGCGCTCCACGCCCAGCGTATCGGCAATGCGGCGGTACACGTTGCGCACATAGCTCCGCACCAGCGCCGCTTCCTGGTTCCGGTTCTTATAGTTCTGGAAAACGGCCCAGCGGGCAGCCTCATGTTGCAGGTTCTCAATGAAGGCCAGACACTTGCGAATCACGTCCCACTTGAACGAGCGCACCGTGTCCTGATACGGATATTCATCCTTCAACGTATATTTGTCGAAAAGCAGTTCCTTGACCAGAATAATGTCGGCACCCGTCAACGGTTTGCGCTCAAACGGGAGCACCGCTTCCACACTGTCCGGCGCAGCCTCTTCCGACACCACCGACTGTTCCACTGGCTGAACCAAGCCACGGTCTGCTTCCTCCTTGCATCCGAAAAGGAGGCACACCAAGCAGAAAAGGCCGACCAAACGTTTCATAAGATGAAGATTACAGGTTAGTAACAAAGGTAATAAAATTTATTAAAAAACCACAGGAAATGGCCAAAAATCAGCACTTTTACCGAAGAAAAAAATTCCGGTTTCAATTCCATCCACCCGTTATCCGTCCACGGAACGGACGGTTTCCATTTCCTTCCGCCGCACGCGGAGTGCTCTCCTCATCGACGGACGGATGCGCAGCCGCAGCAGGCAGTCACTCGTCCACGAAACGGGCCGTCTCCACTTTTTCCAGCCGCGCACGGAGCTTGCCCATCATCGACTTGCGGATGCGCAGCCGCATCAGGCAGTCCATATCGTACGACTGTTCCAGAATCTCGGGCGATTCCTCCTTGACGATGCGCATGATGTCGTTCATGAAAGGATATTCGAAAGCCACGGCCACCTCCTCGTCGACGGTCTTCTCGAGCACCGGAGCCTCCTCCAGCGCCAGGGCAGCCGCCGTGCGGTAGGCCACAATCAGTCCGCTCGTGCCCAGCTTGATACCCCCGAAATAGCGCACCACGACGACCAGCACGTCGGTCAGCTCGTGCGAGTTGATTTGCCCCAAAATCGGCTTGCCCGCCGTTCCCGAAGGCTCCCCGTTGTCGTTCGCCCGGAAATCCTTCCGTTCCGGCCCCAGCATGTAGGCATAACACACGTGGCGCGCGTCGTAGTATTTCTTCTGGTACTCCTCCAGGAGCGACTTGACTTCGGTCAGGGTGCGCACCGGCAACGCGATGGCGATAAACTTGCTGCGCTTCTCGGTATAAATGGCCTCGGCACGCGCTCCAATGGTCTTATAGGTATCGTCTTGCATGGCTTTTGTCTTTTTTCAGAACGCAAATTTAGTGATTTTTCGCTCATCTTTGCCCCGAAAACACTATCTTTGTCCACACATTAACCCCTTTAAGAAACTAATGGCATGAAAAAATTACAGAAACTGACTTACTGCATGGGGCTGGCGGCCCTGGCTGCTCCTCATGCACAAGCTGCCACTCCCGCTTCCGAGAAACCCAACATTATCTTTATTCTTTGCGACGACATGGGCTACGGCGATTTAGGCTGCTACGGACAACCTTTCATCCAGACTCCCTGCATCGACCAGATGGCCCGCGAAGGCATGCGCTTCACCCAGGCCTACGCCGGAAGTCCCGTGAGTGCTCCGTCGCGCGCCAGCCTGATGACCGGCCAGCACAGCGGACACGGCCACGTGAGAGGCAACAAGGAATACTGGAGCGGCGAGGTGTGGTACGGACAGAACAAGGAATATGCCGTGACGGGACAGGAACCCTATGACCCGCAGCACATCATCCTGCCGGAAATCATGAAGAAGAACGGCTATACCACCGGCATGTTCGGCAAATGGGCGGGCGGCTACGAAGGCTCTACCTCCACTCCCGACAAGCGCGGCGTGGACGAATACTTCGGCTACATGTGCCAGTTTCAGGCTCACCTCTACTACCCGAACTTCCTGAACAGTTACAGCCGGGCCGCAGGCGACACTGCCGTGACCCGCATCATCCTGGAAGACAACATCCGCTATCCGATGAGTGGCGATGACTACTTCAAGCGTACGCAGTACTCGGCCGACATCATCCACCGCAAGGCCTTGGAATGGCTCGACAAGCAGGACGCTTCCCAGCCTTTCTACGGTTTCTTCACCTATACCCTTCCGCACGCCGAACTGGCCCAGCCCAACGACTCCCTCCTGAAGAAATACAAGCAGAAATTCTTTGAAGACAAGACCTGGGGCGGACAGGCCGGTTCCCGCTACAATGCCAGCGACCATACTCACGCCCAGTTTGCCGGCATGATCAACCGACTGGATACCTACGTGGGCGAAATCCTGGCCAAGCTGAAGGAAAAAGGTCTCGACGAGAATACGATTGTGATTTTCAGCAGTGACAACGGTCCTCACGAAGAAGGCGGGGCCGACCCGACATTCTTCGGACGCGACGGCAAGCTGCGCGGCCTGAAGCGCCAGTGCTACGAAGGCGGCATCCGCATCCCGTTCATCGTCCGCTGGCCGGGCAAGGTGAAAGCCGGCACAGTGAACGACCATCAGCTGGCCTTCTACGACATTATGCCGACGTTCTGCGAGCTGCTGGGCGACAAGCGTTTCCCGAAAAAATACCTGAACAAGAAACTGGAAGGCGACTGCTTCGACGGCATCTCCTTCGCTCCCACGCTGCTGGGTAATGACGCCAACCAGAAGTCGCACGACTTCCTCTACTGGGAGTTCCACGAAACCGACCAGATTGGTCTCCGCATGGGCGACTGGAAGATGGTGGTCAAGAAGGGCGTGCCTCATCTCTATAACCTGGCCGACGACATCCACGAAGACCACGACGTGGCTGCCCAGCATCCGGAACTCGTAGACCAGATGAAGCAGGTCATCCTGCGCGAACACCGTCCGAACGACCTGTTCCCCGTGACCTTGCCGAAATAAGACTATTTTGAAAAAGAAGAGCCTCCCCGAAACCACGTAAGGCTCACTTTCCCGACCCTAAAAAAACGCCTTGACGTTCCGACTCAAACGCACTTGCGTTTCAATCCAAACGCCAAAGAGTTTCAGACAAAACGCACTTACGTTTCAACCCGAACGCAAGTGCGTTTTTTTCATCTCCTTTCCGACGGATTCTCCCCGCATATCCGCAAAAAAATCCTCTTGTCTTTAGCCGTCTTCACGAGATACAAGACTAAAACAAGAGGATTAAAAAAGATAACGTAATCACATCAGGGCTGTTCCTCTTCCACGAGGCCACAGCCCTTGATTTCTTTCCGAGGGAGCATCTCACTCCAGCTTGTGAATCACCAGTCCCGAACGCAGTTTCGGTTCGAACCAGGTGGTTTTCGGCGGCATGATGTTGCCCGTATCGGCAATGTCCATCAGCTGCTTCATGGATACAGGATAAAGAGCCAGCGCCATCTTCATTTCGCCGCTGTCCACCCGTTTCTTCAGTTCACCCAGTCCGCGGATACCGCCCACGAAATCGATGCGCTTGTCCGAACGCAAGTCCTTGATGCCGAGAATCTCGTCCAGAATCAGGTTCGAGGAAATCGTCACGTCGAGCACCCCAATCGGGTCGTGGTCGTCGTACGTGCCCGGTTTGGCCGTCAGGCTGTACCATTTGCCATCCAGATACAGCGAGAAATTGTGCAGGGCCGCCGGCTTGTAGATGTCCGTTCCCTTTTCCTCCACCACGAAGTTCTTCTTCAGCGCCTCCAGGAACTCCTGCGGCGTCAGTCCGTTCAAGTCCTTCACCACCCGGTTGTAGTCGATGATGGTGAGCTGCTCGGCCGGGAAACACACCGCCATGAAGTAGTTGTATTCCTCATCGCCCCGGTGATTCGGATTCTGGGCCGCCTTTTCAGCCCCCACCAGTGCCGCCGCCGCACTCCGATGATGTCCGTCGGCAATGTAGAGCGAAGGCATCTCCTTGAACGCCTCCGTGATTGTGGCGATGTCCTTGTCGTCGTCAATCACCCAGAACTGATGGCCAAAGCCGTCGTCGGGTGCCACGAAATCATACACCGGCTTCTGTGCCGTATATTTCGCCACCACCGCATCGAGCACCTTGCTTTCCGGGTAAGCGAAGAACACCGGTTCGATGTTCGCATTGTTCACCCGCACATGCTTCATGCGGTCCTCTTCCTTGTCGCGTCGCGTCAGCTCATGCTTCTTGATTACTCCGTTCATGTAGTCGGGCACGTAAGCCCCCACCACCAGGCCATACTGCGTCTTGCCGTTCATGGTCTGGGCATAAATATAATAACACGGTTTGTCGTCCTGCACCAGCCAGCCCTTTTCCTGGAACATCCGGAAGTTCTCCACCGCCTTGTCGTACACCCGCGGGTCGTGCTCGTCGGTACCTTCCGGGAAGTCAATCTCCGGCTTGATGATGTGATACAATGATTTCTCGTTGCCTTTCGCTTCGGCGCGCGCTTCTGCCGAGTTCAACACGTCGTAAGGACGGGAAGCCACCTGCTCCACCAGCTCCTTCGGCGGACGAATCCCTTTAAATGGTTTAACTGTTGCCATAATGCTTGAAATTTCGTTTGAAAAATAACACTAACGTCCACAGCGCATAAATGAGACACATCAGTGCCATGCCGCACAGAAAACCCTGCCAGAAATCACCCAAAAACGACCTGCACAACGTATTCACCAGCAGCAAGGAACTGCCCATTCCCAACGGAATCAGCAAATGCCGTTCGTCACTCGTCAGTTTCATTTATGCGTAAAACAGGAGTTATTTTTTATTTACACGGAATTTCTCACAACCATCTTTCAGGAAGCCCACAATCTGACGGGCCGCTGCGATGCCGGCATTGATATTCGCCTCTGCCGTCTGTGCACCCATCTTCTTCGGCGTAGAGAAATAACGTCCCGGGAAATGATCAGCAAACTCTTCGTGATGAGCCGGCATGATATCCGTCACATACTTCAGGTCTGGACGGTCGTTCATCAGGCGAAGCAAATCCGCCTCGTTGATGACTTCCTTGCGGGCCGTATTCACCAGCAGACCATTTTTCGGCATCCGGTTCACCAAATCATAATTAATCGAGTTCTTGGTTTCGGCAGTGGCCGGAATGTGCAGAGACACCACGTTGCAAGTGGCATACAGTTCTTCGGCTGAATCCACCGGTTTCACGCCGTCGGCCTCCATCGCCTCTTTTGGACAGTAGGCATCGTATGCATAGATGTCCATGCCGAATCCCTTGGCGATACGCGCCACATTGCGTCCCACGTTGCCATACGCATGAATACCCAGCTTCTTGCCCTTCAGCTCCGTGCCCGACTTGCCGTCGTAGAAGTTACGCACCGCCATCACCATCATGCCGAAAGCCAGTTCGGCCACCGCATTCGAGTTCTGACCCGGCGTATTCATCACGCAAACCCCGTGCGCCGTAGCCGCCTCCAGGTCCACATTGTCGTATCCCGCGCCGGCACGCACCACGATTTTCAGTTCCTTCGCCGCATCCAGCACCTCCTTGTCGATGATGTCACTGCGGATAATCACCGCATTCGCATCCTTCACCGCATCGAGCAACTGCTGTTTGTCGATATATTTCTCCAGCAAAGCCAGTTCATAGCCTGCACCTTCTATCTCTTTCCGGATACCGTCTACTGCCACTTTGGCAAACGGTTTCTCTGTCGCAACCAATACTTTCATAATATTCGATTTTAAAGAAAACAAGGACGTGTTTTTGTATCTCCCACGCCCTTATTCTCAGATATAACAACAATTAATGCATTTTCTCAAATTCCTGCATGCAGTCGATGAGCGCCTGCACACTTTCTACCGGCATGGCATTGTAGCAAGAAGCACGGAAACCACCTACCGAACGGTGACCCTTGATGCCCACCATACCTTTTTCGGTAGCGAACTTCAGGAAGTCGGCCTCCAGTTCCTTGTATTCATCCGCCATGACGAAGCAGATGTTCATGTACGAGCGGTCTTCCTTCACCGTCACCGTACCCCGGAACAGCTTGTTGCGGTCGATTTCCGCATACAGCATGTCGGCACGCTGTTTGGCACGGCGCTGCATTTCTTCCACACCGCCCTGTTCCTTCAGCCAGCGCAATGTCTGAAGAGCCGCATAAATAGGCACTACCGGCGGCGTGTTGAACATAGAACCCTTGTCCACATGCGTCTGATAGTTCAGCATGGTCGGGATATGACGGGACACCTTGCCCAGTGCCTCGTTCTTCACGATGACGAAAGTCACACCCGCAGGCGCCAGGTTCTTCTGCGCACCTCCGTAGATACAGATATACTTGGACACATCCACCGGACGGGAGAAGATATCCGACGACATATCAGCCACCATCGGCACGTTCACATCCAGGTCGGCATGCAGTTCCGTACCATAGATTGTATTGTTCGTCGTGATATGGAAATAATCCGCATCGGCCGGCACTTCGTAATTCTTCGGGATATACGTGTAGCCATCCTTTTCGGAAGAAGCCACCTCAATCGTCTCGCCGAAAGCCTTGGCTTCCTTCATGGCCTTCTTAGCCCATGTACCCGTGTTCAGGTAAGCCGCTTTCTTTTCCAGGAAATTATAGGGAACCATACAGAACTCCAAGCTTGCACCTCCACCCAGGAACAATACCGAGTATCCTTCCGGAATATGCAGCAGTTCCTTGAACAGCGCAACCGCTTCGTCCACCACCGGCTGGAAGTCCTTAGCGCGGTGACTGATTTCCATCAACGAAAGTCCTGAACCATTAAAATCAAGAATAGCCTGAGCTGTCTTTTCTATCACTTCGCGAGGCAAAATAGACGGTCCCGCATTAAAATTATGTTTCTTCATTGGAAGTTTGTTTTGGTTAAACAATCATTTTAGCTAACACTTGCGAATTTAGTGATTATTTTTAGACTTCCAAAAGAATTCGTGATAATTTTACACGCTTATCGGATTTTAACTTTCAAATTATGCAAGTAAAGGTCATTTTGATAACATATTGACACGAGAATGGAAAGCCATGGCAGGGAGGACACTCGCGCGACATAGCAAAATGCGAATCAGCCCTCACCGCCGGAGGGCTGATTTGACACAAAGTTATTATTTTGCCAGTTCTATCAAAGTTTTTACCCCCTTAATCTTTTCATTTTGTATGAGTTTTAACGTTTGTTTAGCCTTTTTCCGCGAAATAGCTGCAAACGCATAGTGATCTTTCACGTCTACACGGCCCACATCCTCCCGGCCCAGTCCGCCTTTTTTGGAGAGGAAACCCACGATGTCAATCTTGTTGATCTTGTCTTTCTTGCCTTTCCCTATATACAAGGTGACAAATTCCGGCAAGGCAGGCTGCGGTGTCTTTTCCGGCAAGGCGAACTCTTCGAGCGGCTGCGGCACATAGTCGGGGATACGTTCTTCGGCATGCAGAATGAGGAAGGCATTTCCCTCCGCCTCCCAGCGCGCCGTACGTCCGTTGCGATGAATGAACCCGTCCTCGGCTACCGGCAAGTGATAATGCACCACATTGCGGATGTCCGGAATATCCAGTCCCCGGGCCGCCAGGTCGGTCGACACGAAGATATGGCAGCTCCCGTTGCGGAACTTATACAACGCCCGTTCGCGGTCGTCCTGCTCCATGCCGCCGTGGAACGTCTCGCAATACACCTTCATGGAGTGCAGGTACTTCCCTACCCGGTCCACACTCTCCCGGTGGTTGCAGAACACCAGCGTCGATTCGTTGCCCAGCGTACACAACAGCTTGTAGAGCGTCTCCAGCTTGTCCTTCTCCGGCGAGGTGACCCTATAGAGCCTCAAGCGCTGCGATACCGTCTCCTCCGGATTCAGGAAATCCAGCTTCTGCGTGCGGTTCATCCCCGTGAAGCGCGGAATCTCCTCCGCATCGGTGGCTGACAACAGGAAGCGGCGGCGCAACGACGGCAGCTTGCCGATGACCTCGGCCATCTCGTCCTGGAAGCCGAACTCCAGGCACTTGTCAAACTCGTCGATGACCAGCGTACGCACCGTGCCGGCCTCGAAATTCTCCTTGTTCAGGTGGTCGTTCATACGTCCCGGCGTACCGATAATCACGGCCGGCGAGATGCCCTTCATGGTGCGGTGTTCCTCCATGGCCGGGCGACCGCCGTAGCAGCTCATCACCGGGAAGCCGGTTCCCATGGCCTTGAACACCTGCTCAATCTGCAAAGCCAGTTCGCGCGAAGGCACCAGCACCACGGCCTGCACGCCTTCCACTCCCTGCTTCAGCGAGCTCACCAGCGGCAACAGGTAAGCCAGCGTCTTTCCGGAGCCGGTGGGCGAAAGCAGAATCAGGTCGCTGCCGTCTTTCCAGGCATCGATGGCGGCCTCCTGCATGGCGTTCAACTGATCAATCTTCAGGTTGGATAGTATTGTTTGTATGTCCATAATTCTTGGGGTTATATACTATAAATATTCTTCTAATGAAAGTACTTCTTTAATCTCAACTTTGCTCTTTATGCCATTCGTTATATACAAAAATAAGAAAATCCGGCAAGAATGGGAGGAAATGAAAAAGAATATCCGGAAGATGGCTAAATTTCCTTTGTCTGATTATATACCACCTGCCATATACCTGATTTCTTTGAGCCTGTTCTCTTTATCAGGTTCTTACGCTTCATTTCTGCTATCAGGCGCTCACATTGCCTTAATGAAAAGCCCAACATATCTGCCATCTCACGTACAGTTACCGTAGGTGAATTAGCGATAAGAGCCAATATCTTTCGTTCGTTTATACCGACATTTAAACCGCCATTTATACCGTCATTTAAACCGCCATTCTCTGTATCCTCAGCCTGATGAGCCTTCAATGCACTCAATATCTCATTCAACATAAAATCGATAAAAGGGCCACTATTAGCTATTCTTGAGCTTTCAGTAATGGCATCATAATAAGCCTGCTGGTTGGCATAGACCATGTTCTCTACAGGAAGATGTTCAAACAACGGATGCAGTTTACCCAATATGAGCGACTGCCACAGCCTGCCCATACGCCCGTTTCCATCACTAAAGGGATGAATAAACTCAAATTCATAATGAAATACACACGAACGAATTAACAGATGGTCTGTCGATTCAGCAAGCCATTCAAACAAATCATTAATCAGCATAGGCACCCTGTCGGCAGGAGGTGCCATGTGTACACATCCTTTCTCACTGAACACTCCCACACCACCGGCACGGAATCTTCCGGCATCACCTGCCAAGGCCTGCATCATCACTCCGTGAGCTTTCAGCAAATCGCTCACCTTAAACGGATTCAAAGAGGGATACAACTCGTATGTTTTTATCGCATTCTTCACTTCTTGTATCTCCCTCAGGGGAGCTACTACATTTTTCCCGTTTATAATGTCACGCACCTGGCTTTCCGTCAAGTTATTTCCCTCTATAGCCAACGAACTATGAATAGTTTTTATCCGGTTGGCCTTGCGCAGGCGTAATCCATCGGATTGCTCCATGTGTATAGCATACCGTTCTATCGTGGAAGCTATTTCTGCAATCAGATTAATCGCTTTAGAGGAAACAGTGAAGGGTGGTACGTACATACTTTTCTTATTTTCTTCTTATCAGATACAAAAATAATGAAATCCATGTAAAACAAAAGAACGGTGAAAAGAAAAACTAAAATCTCATCCACCTTCTCCAAGGGATTCTAAAGAAACGTGAACGCCAATTTACGACCGGCCGCGGACAGTCCCAGTTCCGGCTTTGCATGTCTGCCACATGGCTCGCTACGATAATTGGATACATCCGTCTGAAAACACTGACTCTTGAGTTTCAGTTTCATTCTGATTTTCCTTTCTTTTTCAAATTGTCCAACATCTTGATTGAATCAAGATAATTCTGTTCTACGTCACTGATTGTACGCTGAAACTAATCATGTCCAGATTATAAAATGACATCTCTCTTTCTACCTGTCTGACACCAGATGTCTCATCACTTATGAAAAATCAGTTGTCAAAAACAAGAATATACAAAGTTAATAAAATCTATAAAAGGACCACTATTAGCAATTCCTGAACTTTCAGTAATGACATCATAATAAGCCGCTGGTTGGCATATACCATGTTCTCTACAGGAAGATGTTCAAATATATCCCACTCTCTTTCTTCACATACAAGTCATGAAAGATTGCTTTCGGATGCACCCCTTTCTTTAACATCTTGACGATGAGTTTCCGCTCTGCTCTTGTTCTGATTTTAATCTATTCGAGAAATTCGAATAGTTCGTTCTTTATGTAAATCAACAGCTTATCTTATTTAATTGCAACCGATTCTGGATGTTCCTTCATACAAGATTCCACATCGAAACCTATTATCTCTTTCAAACCGATAAACAGAACTCTTAATCTTGAAAGACAATCTCAACCATTCGTATATTCCATCTCAGGTTCAGCAGCCATCGGCGTATCCTCATCTTCCGATATGTTATAAGTTTTGATTTTGCGGTCTTCCAGAAAAATATGATTTAATGTGAAAGCCAATGATTCAAGTGTCTGCGCACAAACTTTCGGTTTTAACTGACATTCCCAGATTGTAATGCAATGCCATCCCATTGCGGCCAGCTGACGCTGTTCCTCCACATCCCGCTTCTTGTTCCGTTCCACTTTCTTCTGCCAAAAATCCACATTCGTTTTAGGAAGGCGATAATATTTGCAATTATCATGTCCATGCCAGAAGCAGCCGTTAACAAAAATGACCGTACGATACTTACGAAGCACAATATCCGGATGTCCAGGCAGACGCGGATGGTTCAGCCGGTAACGGAAACCCCGTCCAAACAAGAACTTGCGCACCACTATCTCAGGTTTCGTGTTCTTGCCACGTATTGCCGACATGCAACGGTGCCGTTGTTCCTTCGTCAGTTTGTCCATACACCAATCTTATCTTCAAATTAAAACGTCGTAGCCATACTACCTAAATTCAGGATAAAGATACAGAGATTTAGCATACAAAGAATCGATTCCTTAAGAATTTATACTTCTAAACTAATCTGACACAGGTTCTAGCGTATAAACAATGCCATATTTATCTGACATTACTAGACAAAAACGTCTGATCAAATTCAGAATTCTTCAGAAACAAACTTAAGAAATTCCTCTTTTATTTGCCCCCATTTTATTTATTTTGCACACTAATATGAAGACGGAATATATTAACTGAATTTTAATTGAAAATTAATTCAAGCCTTAAACAGCTGATAAAGAAGCTGAAGCGAAAAGCGATTAAAACAATTCACTCTATACTTGAAAGTATTCGGAGTAATATATTAAATAAAAGACTAAGAATGGAGCAAACAAATAAAATAGCAAACCCTATAAATAACTTATCATACGACAAGACTTCCGCCATCAGTATATTTGAATACAGCAAAGGATTGCTAGGCAGAAGTTTGCGCGAATTCATCAAAGAGAACTATTCACCCAAGAAAGGAAAAGGCAGCATCGGCCAGATGGTGGAGAACCTTTATTTTCTTCTGGAAACCAACAACAATCCGGAAGCAGATTTCTCGTCTGCCGGTATGGAATTAAAATGTACTCCCCTCAAATTAGGTAAAAACGACACTTACCTCATCAAGGAACGCTTGGTGTGTAATATGATAAATTACTGCGAGGTCGTAAAGGAAGATTTTGAACAATCACACTTTTATCTGAAGTGTCAGTTGATGTTGCTGCTCTTTTATTTATACAAGAAAAATTGTGACAACCTCGATCTGAAATTTATTTTCTCCGTTCTTTGGAAACTTCCTGAGAAAGACTTGCTTATCATCAAGCATGACTACGAGACCATACTGGAAAAAATCAAATGTGGCAAAGCCCATTTACTGTCAGAAGGAGACACTATGTACCTCGGTGCATGCAGGAAAGGCCAAAAAGGCGACAGCCTGATGAAACAGCCTTTTTCAGAAGAAGGAGCACCCCGCAGGGCTTTCAGCTTGAAGATGTCTTATATGCGGACTATCCTGCAATATGTAACGGATAGCGGTAAAAAGGCGGTTTCCAATTTCAAGTTTCCTACCGGACAAATTGTTTCAGAAAGGGAACTTGACAAACATAATTTTGAAGAAATCATATTAAACCGGTTCAAACCTTACCTTGGCAAAAACTATCAGGTAATCGCTAAAGGAAAAAAGATAGACATTTCCAATAATCCCAAAAACAAATTTGCGATAATAGCCAATGCTATCGCCGCAACCGGGAAATGTGCCAATGTCAACCGTTCTGAAGAGTTCATGAAGGCTGGATTGACAATGAAGACAATACGTGTCCAACATAACGGGAATATAAAGGAAGCGATGTCTTTTGAAAACATTGACTACATGGAAGTCGCGGAATGTGACAACTGGTATGAATCCCGGCTGTATGAATTGTTTTCAAGCCGTTTTATGTTTGTAATATTTAAAGAACAGACAGCCAATAAAGGAGATTATATACTAGACAATGTATTCTTCTGGACAATGCCTCCAGAGGATCTGGAATGGGCAGAGACATATTGGATGCACATAAAAAAGAACATCTTGGAAGACCATATTTCTGAGGAATATTGGTGGAAAGGACAGGACAAGAAAAAATTCCATGTACGTCCAAAAGCTCAAAGATCAACAGATTTAGCTCCAACTCCCAGCGGAAAGTGGGCTAAAAAGTTCTGTTACTGGTTTAATAATGATTACGTAAAACAAATAGTAAACAACAATGGCTCAAAATAATCATATAATTCGTGTAGTAGAACTATTCGCTGGTGTAGGTGGATTCCGTATCGGCCTGGAAGGAGCGTCCGACGCTTACGAAACAATCTGGAACAACCAATGGGAACCTTCTACCAAACATCAAGATGCCTCTTTAGTATATCAGGCCCGGTTTGGGAAAAAAGGACATTCAAACCAAGACATTAATCTTGTAAAAACAGCTGAAATTCCAGACCATGACCTGCTGGTCGGTGGATTTCCTTGTCAAGACTACTCTGTGGCCGCTTCACTCAGCCGCTCGGGAGGTATTGAAGGTAAAAAGGGAGTGCTATGGTGGCAAATCTACCGCATCTTGCAAGAAAAGGGCGATGCAAAACCCAATTATATATTTTTTGAGAACGTTGACCGCCTATTGAACTCTCCAGCCTCCCAGCGTGGACGCGACTTTGCCATTATTCTAGCCTCATTAGCCGACTTAGGCTATATTGTAGAATGGCGAGTCATAAATGCCGCCGACTACGGGATGCCACAAAGAAGAAGAAGAACCTACATTGTAGGCTATCTTGAGAATTCTCCAATAGCCAACCGCATCCAAAAAATGAAAGACTGGGTTCTGTACGACGGAGTAATGGCACAGGCTTTCCCCTTTGAACAAAAGTCGGGAATCTCGGATTTTGAAATAGAAGGTTCCATAAAAGAAGTTTCAGATAACTTCAACAAAGAAGGAAAGGCAAGCCCGTTTGGAAACGCAGGCATGATGGCACATCGTCAGGTTTTTTCAGTGGATGCCTCACCTGTTTATGCAGGAACGAACCAAACCCTAGGTGATATTCTTGTGAACGAGAGTTTTGTACCGGAAGACTTCTTCATTTCTGAGAAAGATTTGCCCAGATGGATTTATGAGAAAGGAGCCAAAAAAATAGACCGTGTTTCTAAAGAAGGATTTAAATATACTTTCTCAGAGGGTGGAATGGCTTTTCCTGACCCACTTGACAAACCTTCAAGAACCATGATTACAGGAGAGGGCGGAAACGCTCCTTCACGTTTCAAGCATGTGGTGCTGACCCCCTCCGGAAGATACCGCCGACTGATTCCCATAGAATTAGAACGGCTCAACATGTTTCCGGACAATCACACTTATCATCCGGAAGTATCAGACGGACGCAGGGCCTTCCTCATGGGAAATGCATTGGTTTGCGGAATCGTCGAACTGATTGGGAAGAGTTTATACCGTTTCATGTATGATGAAGCACCTGTATCCTCACGACCGATACATACTTTACGCGAATCACGCCCGACATTGGATTTAGACCTGTTTGCTTCTGAGAAAGAACAGTTGATATTCAACAAGCCCAAGAAGAATTATGTACTCGACAAAAACAAACGCTTGTTGATAGGATTTGTCAAGGAAGATAATCAAGATTATTTCTTGAATGAAGAACCGACTAAAATATATTATACTGGCAAGACGAAATCATTCCCTTCTACCATTGCATTGAACAAGTTGTACTATTTCATGCCTTACATAAAAGGGAAAGGGGTTAAAGACTTGTATCTGATCCGTATTGCAAGAATTGGAACCAAAGCAGAAATCCACCCTGAAAGCAACGACAAAGATCCAAGACTAGTCTTCGAACTGGAATTTTTAGAAAGTCTACCCGACTATCATCCTATTCGCCTAAACATTAATCACACATATACGGATACATTCCTTGGCCGGATTATCGACAAGGATAACTGATTCAAACAAAAAATTCAATCCTCATCTGCATATCAGAAAGCATGCCGATGAGGATTTTTTATGTACCCAGCAATATTTCCATAGAAAATCTTCGTCATATCTTTCCCCCATCCACCAGGATGTCACTCCTACCAAAATGTCACCTCCCCCATCCCCTCTCCAAAACCACTTTCTTTTCTCGCCCCGCCGCCCATCCGCTCAAAATCCGCAAGCAGAACCGTTCATCAAAATTCAAAAAGAAACACAATCACACAAACGCCCACACTAAAAGCAAGCAAAAAAGCAATTCCAAGACCTCCACCCACAAAAACCAAAAGCAAACCCATCAAAAAGACAATCCAAAACAATCCATCAAACCCCATCAACTAGAAAATATCCCACCCAGACAGCCGTTCAAATCCAACAAACACCTTCCCCAATCCCTCTCAAAACCCATACACCCCAAAACACAAGGACGTTTCCCCTCAAACGCAAGTGCATTTCACTCCAAACGCCGAAGAGTTTGCTTCCAAACGCAAAGGCGTTTCACCTAAAACGCAAGCCCGTTTTCCGCCCCAAAATCCCTAAGAACGAGAAGCCCCCGCCTCCAGATTCCCCCAAACCTCTCCATTTCGCACCCCAGCCACCCCCTCCAGAAGCCTTCTGAAAGGGGTTTCCTCTCCAAATCCCCTAGAAAATCCCCACAGAATCAGAATCAGAAAGACACCAAAATCACGACACAAGCAGCAAAAAGAAGCCAAACTGCACAAATCTGAATCAGCCCAGAAATCCGCTACAAGGCCCCGGATTCCCCCCGGAGCAAGCCTTCGTTTTTCCCCACCCCATCCTACAAAATGCACGAAAAAGTTTGCTCGTTCCATAAAAAGTAGCGTCCTTTGTAATTGTAAATTCACAAAACTATGGCAGACAATTACATTGAACGACAATATGAAGCGTATCAGGCACGGAAAGCGGCCTGGGAAAAGGAACGGAAGTACAAGAAGAAAAAGCCGACGGCCCCGACGGAAACGCCTCAACGGACGGGAGGTTTCCTGAAAAATCAGGTGAAGAAGGTGGCCGCCGTACACGACCTGTCGGGGGTGGGCCACGTATCGCTGATGGCGGTCATCCCGGTGCTCTCGTCCATGGGATTCCAGGTGTGTCCGCTGCCCACGGCGGTGCTGTCTACGCACACGCAGTACCCTTCCTACTCCTTCCTCGACCTGACGGAGGAGATGAAGCACATCATCGCGCACTGGGAGAAGATGAACGTGCACTTCGACACGTTCTACACGGGCTACCTGGGCTCGCCGCAGCAGGCGCAGATTGTGGAGGAGTTCATCCAGAAGTTCCGCGGCGAGAACGACATGGTGGTGGTCGACCCGGTACTGGGCGACAACGGGCATCTCTACAAGGGCATCACCGAGGAGATGGTGACGGAGATGCGGAAGCTGATCCGGCTGGCGGATGTCATCACGCCGAACCTGACGGAGCTGTACTACTTGCTGGACATGCCGTTCCGGGAGGAGCTGACGGATGCGGAACTGAAGAAGGCGCTGAAAACGCTGTCGGACCAGGGACCGGCCATCGTGATTGCCACGAGCGTGCCGGTGAGCGGTGACCCGCGCTCGACGTCGGTCTATGCGTACAACCGCTTCGGCGACCGTTACTGGAAGGTGACTTGCCCGTATCTGCCGGCGCACTATCCGGGCACGGGCGACACGTTCACGAGTGTCATCACAGGCTCGCTGATGCAGGGCGACAGTCTGCCGATTGCGCTCGACCGGGCTACGCAGTTCATCTTGCAGGGCATCCGGGCGACGTTCGGCTATGAATACGACAACCTGGAGGGGATTATGCTGGAGAAGGTGCTCCACAACCTCGACATGCCGATTCAAATCAGCAGCTACGAGCTGGTGGAGTGACGCGAAGGATATCAATACAGCACCTGGCTCACGGGGAGTTCCACCTCGCCGAAGGGAATCAGGGCGTTAAACAGACGGATGTGCCGGTAGCTTCCGAGGGAGGCGGCCGGGATGTCCGTTTCTTTTATCTGTCCGGTGTCGAGGAGGTGGCGGCGCTGGGTTCCTTCCAGCAGGGGACGCGCGGGGGTGTGCCACTCGCATCCGTCCCAGAGGGCGATGTTGGCGATGGAGGTGTCGGTGAGGAGTCCGTGGCGGACGATGAGCACGTCGTCGGCCTGACCGCGGAGGACGAAGGCTTCGTCGAGCACGCGGCGGTCGGCCCGTTTGTAGCGGTAGTCGAGGTCGTCGCGCACCACGAGTTGCAGACGGTGTACGGGGCGGACGCGGTAGGGAAAGTATTCCACGCGGACCACGTCGCGGGCGTAGGTCAGGCGGCAGCGGGTGCGTTCCGTGTAGGCTTCCGGACGGAGAAAATCCGTCACGTGGAGGTCGGGCACGGGGCCGAAGAAGGCACGGCGGGTGTCGTTCAGGCGGCGGTCGTGCAGCGGGGCATGCCACACCTTGCCGTCTTCAATGCGGAGGGTTTCAATAAAGAGGCACATAGACTTTCTGTTTCATTTCTTCGTATTCGTTTCGGGCTTCGCTGCGGAAGGTGATGCCTCCCCCGCTCTTGAACTGCTTCGTGCCGTCGGACTGCTGTTCCAGGAAGCGGATGAGCACGGCGCTGTCCAGGTGGCGTCCGTCGAAGTAGCCGGTCACGCCGGTGTAGAAACCGCGGTCGTGGGTCTCGGCTTCGCGGATAATCTGTACGGTGCGGGGCTTCGGGGCGCCGGTGATGGACCCTGCGGGCAGGAGGCTGAAGAAGAGGTCGCCCAGCCGTGAGGGATAGTCTTCGGGCAGGCGGCCGCGGATTTCGGAGCTCATCTGGAGCAAGGGCCCGCGATGGGTGTGCAGCTCGTCGAGGTAGCGGTAGCGGGTCACGGTCACTTCGGTGGCGAAACGGCTCAGGTCGTTGCGGATGAGGTCGGTGATGGTGGCGTGCTCGGCGGCTTCCTTCGGGTCGGACAGCAGGCGTTCGCGGGCGGCGGGCAGCGTGGCATCCATCGTGCCCTTCATGGGATGGGAGTAGATGAAGCCATCGACTATCCGCACGAAGGTTTCGGGCGAGAAGACCACGAAGCGGCGGTGCAGCCAGAGCTTGTAGGGGGCGCGGGCGTGGTCGAACACCTGCCGCAGGGTGAGGTCGGTGTAGACGGGGGTGGCGCAGGTGTAGTTCACCAGGAAGGAGTTGCCGCCGTGCAGGTGACGGTGTACGAGGTCGAACCCGCGGCGGTAGGCCGCAAACGACATCGGGCGGGAATCCCAGCGGAAGGTGGCGGGATACGGGGTGCGGCGGTCCTCCTCCGGCACGTTCGTGGCGCCTGGAAAGGCGAACAGCAGTTCCGAGGGCGGCAGGCGGTGGGGTTCTTCCACCAGGCATTGCTCGCCGGCATAGTCTATCAGGAAAAAGAACGGACGGCCTTCGCCTCCGAAACGGTTCATGCGGGCGGCGGCTTCCTCGCGTCCGCAGAAAGAGAGGGTATCAGTCATTTCGTTTGGTTTTGAAGGAACAGAGATAAAGGGTCACTCCCACGGCCACGGCGAGCATCATCGCCTTGAGCCAGAGGGCATCGAACACCAGGAAGATGCAGTGAAGGGAGGTGAGCCACAGCAGGCTCAGTGCGATAATCTTGGCACGCAGGGGGATGGCGCGCGACTCCCGGAAATCGCGGATGTAGGGGCCCAGCAGACGGTGGTTCATCAGCCATTGGTAGGCTCTCGGCGAGCTGCGGAAAAAGAGGGCGGCCGACAGCAGCAGAAAGGGTGTGGTGGGCAGCACGGGCAGAAAGATGCCGGCAAGGCCCAGGGCCAGCGACAGGAATCCGAGGGGCAGGTAGATGTATTTCATGGCGCAAAAATACAAGCGAAACGGCACATGCACGGCAGGAGTTTAGTTAATAACCTCAAAATTGGCGGGGCATCGGGAGGGGAAACTTGGCGGAAAGGAGGAAAATTGGCATATTTGTAACCGTTACAATCTTGTTTGAATCTTGTTTAACCCCTTAACTGAAAAAAATCATGAAGAAACTATTCTGGACTTTCTGTCTGCTGGTGTGGAGCCTGGTGGGCTTCGCACAGGAAAAGACGTACCAACTTTCGAGCCACATTCTGGACATCCAGCAGGGACAGCCTGCGGCGGGTGTGAAAATCAGTCTCTCGCAACTTCAGCCCGACGGCAAGACCTGGGCACTGCTGGAAGAGAAACTGACGGACGAGAACGGACGGGTGAAGGATTTTCTGGAGGGAACGGATGCCCACAAGGGTATCTACCGCCTGACGTATCACGTGGCGCCCTACTTCGAGCGGCTGCAGCAGCCGTCGTTCTACCCCTTCATCGAGGTGGTGTTCGAAATCAAGGACAGTAAGCACTACCACGTGCCCATCACGCTTTCGCCTTACGGATATTCTACGTACAGAGGGAATTAAGAAAGAATGGGAGCCCGGTCAGGCTCCCATTTTCCGTGTCTTGCGGGTGCAATAGCGCTTGCACTGGGCACAGATGTCATAACCCAGCATGGCCCCCAAGATGAAATCCTCTTCGGGCGTGAGACGGTTCAGGGGGCGCGTCACCATCAGGCGGATGGCGTCGATGCACTCTGCCTTGCCGAAAAAGAGATTGATGCGCTCGTCGTCCACCGGCTGAATCACAAACTGGATGCGCTGGCTTCGCAGGCGTTTCACGGCAAAATCTTCGTAGCGTTTGTTCGTGGTGTACAGCACCATCTGTCGCACGCCTTTCTTCAGCTCATAGATATGGTTGAGAAAGACTTTCAGTTCCACGGGATGAATATCAGGGGTCATCATAGGTTACGGATTTAGAAGAGAGATTGTGGGAAATTTCCTTAGGCCAGTTCGGTTTGGAGCTGTGCGGCCCATGCGCTCACACGGTTGTCGGTCCGGTCGCTTTCGTTCACATCGTCGAGGGCCAGCCCTACGAACAGTCCGTCGGCTGCGGCCACGGAAGCGGAATAGGTGTAACCGCTGTCGTCCACGGCGCCCACGAAGGTGCAGCCGCTGTCTTTCAGGCCTTCATAGAGGAGGCCCATGGCGTCGCAGAAGGTGTCGGAATAAGACTCGGAATCGCCACAGCCGAAGAGGGCCACGACCTTGCCGGAGAGATGGGCGCCTTGCAGCACCTTGAGTCCGTCGTACCAGTCGTCCTGCAACTCGCCGTCGCCCCAGGTGGAGGTGCCCAGAATCAGGGCCTCGTAACTTTCGGCCAGGGCCGTATCGAGCTTGGTCACTTCGTGTACGTCTGCCGGGGCAATGCCCAGCTTGTCTGCTATCAGGCGGGCCACCGACTCAGTGGTGCCGGTGGTGGAGCCATAAAAAATACCTGTTTTCTTCATTATGCTACATGTTTGATTTGACACGGCAAAGAAACGGCTTCCGGCGCGGATTTGAAATACCTAAAAATTGGGATTTTTATTCCTTCACCACAAACAAGACATCAGACAAACTTCGGTAGGAGTTCTTTTTAAAAGAAAAATTGATTTCTTTCAAAGAAGTGGAATTAAAATTATCCAAATACGTATTGACCAGTGGTTCTATCAATGAAAAGGCCCGCTTCATCTTCCACGACTGGCTCATATCTGTCGTATCCACAAGTATAATAAACAACCTGTTTTCTGCTCCAAAACGCATTTCACCCTGATGAGCATACAGCCATGTCATAAGTTCCATTGTGTCTGCCCGTGCATCGTCTACGACTTCCTTGCGTGTAGCCTTCAGCACATTTAAAATATCCATACGACCCAGTTCTTGTAATTTTTCCGACAAAGCATACATCTGTTGAGCTTCTGAAAATGTCTTGTCAACGCTCACTCCTGCCTCGCCTGCCTTTTGTTTCAACCAGGCAAGTTCATTCTTTCCTAATTTCTCCCTTAATTTCTCATTCATGTATTGAGAAGGAAAGAAGGTGACTTTTAAATCAATAGGAGTATCGTCTATAAAGAAATCTACACTCTTAATTTCACCAACAGCCGAAACAACTCTCCTATGACGTTTGAATAAGGACTCAATCAGATATGAGGTCCAGTTATTATACCAACTTATCTGGACGTAATTCCATGCATTATGAGCTATTTCGGCTTGCTTCCTTTCCAAATCCTCATATCGGCTGAGAGCCTTGACATACCTACTCACCAAATATTTGTCTAATGAATTATTCTGGTCGCCACCCCACACATAATATTGTATCCTATACAAATCCTCCTTCAATCTGTCTTCATCAATATTCATGGCACGATACCATTCATGATTTCTTATTCTCAAATAAGCATCAAGCAACAACATCGCGTCAGACCTGCTTTCCAACAATTCAAACAGTTCCACATTCTGTGCGGCAAGAGTCGTGGCATCAAGTTTTATTCCAGTATTTTCAAGAAATTGTTTTATCTGCTTTCCCCGACATACAGCCCGCACTTTTAGCCAGAGTAACCCATTTGTATTATTATTGAACGCATACAAGTTCTGCGCCCTGAATTCTTTATCCCACTTTTCAAAATTAGTCATCTTACAGAATATTTACTTGGTTGTACACACAAAAAGGATTTCATGACTACCGGCCACACTACCTTTACCTCCACGACCCGCATGATATACTTTTCTTTCGACTTTTACTTTACGATAAGGCTCAATCATTTGTATCATCGTATCTATGTCCGGAAAACTCCGGTCATTGTAGCTGACAAGCCATACAGGAATATGGGCTGCACGCTCAAACATCAATTGCAAATTTCCAAGTGCTTCACTGTTCTTGTCAAATCCACTATATTTTTTAGGCTCATACCGCTTGGTCCCATTTACGAATTCTTTGTCCTTCCAATATTCTACAAACGTCTCCAATAGATGGTAAAAAGACTGGTAATCTGCATGACTGTTACAATAGGGTGGATCAAAATATACTAAGTCTACATCTGTCAACTTAGGAAGAAGATCCAAAATATTCTCATTGTAGCTGACATTCTTCTGAAAATTGTCAAACACAGCTGCATTATATTCAGGGAGCAACTCCATAAACAATTCTTTTAAAGGACGTATCAGACTCCTGTTTCGCTTGATACGGGCAGGATCTGCGGCATATACCAAAGCCTGAGTATGTGCAAAATGCCCCATTGTAACCTTTCGTGTCATACTCCGACACATTACTGCCAAAGCCAAGGCTTGTTTATAAGGATTATTCAATCGGGAAACATTGCTACGAAAACCATCGGCAAAGGCAGCTTCCTCTGAAACAAAAAATAAGCCAGAGAATAATTTTTCCATCAAATTAAACTCCACAGGATTGGTATTTCCCGAAAAAAGAATATCTATATCTTCTTTTTCAAGCGTATGTCCTGGATTCTCAATCAATGCTTTTCCTATCATGTTATTGAAATTCAGAAAATCATTCGTGATAACCCTTTTCCCCATTTGTTTAAACATATATGCGACAGACTGCGAACCTGAAAAAGCATCTAAAACGGTTTCCGCATTATCTGGAATATATTGAGCAATCCATCCTCTATGAATATATTTCGCCCCTAGATATTGAGGTACAGGGAATTTATAGTCTAAATATTTTGTTTCTGTGAAAAGCATACGAATTATTTTATATGCAAAAATACGTGTTTTTACTAAACATTAAAAATGAACAACAGAATTCTCCAAAATTTTTAGGGGCGGTATCTGCGGGTTATTTGCTAACTTTGGGCAGAAAAACGAAAAGGCCGACACTCCGGCAAAAGGAATAAACCATGAGAAAGAAGGAAGAAAAGAATACCATTATCGAAATCTGCCCGGTGCGGAACGTGATTGCCCGCTTCGGCAACAAATGGGCTTTGCTGGTCATTCTGATTTTAAGCGAGCACGAGGTGCTGCGTTTCAGCGAGCTGGGGAAACTGATTCCGGATGTGTCGTCGCGGGTACTGTCGGGCACGCTCCGTACGCTGGAGGCCGACGGACTGGTGAACCGGAAGGTGTATCCCGAGGTGCCGCCCAAGGTGGAGTACAGCCTGACGGAGACGGGACACTCGCTGGTGCCTTTCATCGTCCAGCTGACCGACTGGGCACAGAAGCATCTCAAATCAATCATGAAACACCGGGAGGAGTTCGAAGCTGCCGAAGAAGAGTAGCAGCTTCTTTCCTCGCGGAAGAATCACTTGCTTCCCGGTGCAGGCAGCATGCCGAGCTGCATCAGCATGCTGAAGAGGTCGGGCACACCGTGTTCGCGGACAATCTTGCCGTCTTTCAGCTCGTAGATGTTCATGGCCGTCACACGGACGGGTTTGCCGGTGGCGGGCATGCCCATGAAAGGCTGGGTCTGGGTGCCGCTCATCGTGAAACGAATCATCACCTTGTCGCCTTCTGCAATGACTTCTTCGGCTTTCCACTGTACATCGGGCATGGCACCGCGCATCATGCGGAGCACGTCCATATAACCTTCAAAACCGTGCAGCGGCTCCGGTGATGTGGGGGCATAGAAAATCACTTCGGGGGCAATAATGGCTTCACCTACCGAGCGGTCGCCCGTGTTGATGAAGCGGATAAACTGTTGCATGACTTGTTTGTTTTTTTCCAGGACGGATGCCTGTTCGGGAGTTACTTCATTTTTCATCATCTTACTTGTTTCTTTAAAGGGTCGGGCCGCGGAAGTTTCCGGTGCAGGAAAGGCATGCCGGATGTGCCCTTCCGCAGCATTTACGGTGCAAACTTAGTGTTTTCTTTCCTGACAGACAAGAGGTTACATTTCTTCCACCTAGTAACCTTTTTCTCACTTTTGCTGGACGTCAGCCGGTTGTGGAAAGAAAAAATTTTTTGTCTGCCATCCGGAAAATACCCTCTGCAAAAAAAGTCTAAATCTGCCGGACGTAACCGGCTCGTAGTGAACATTGGTAACCTCACGGTAACCTACTTACGGGGAGGTGCCTTCTTGCAGGAGCGGAAAGAAGATGGCAACTTTGCCGATGAAATCATTAAAACAGTTACACTATGAAACAGATTCAGCAAATTGCAGCAGGCGCACATTTTTCCGCCGTATCCACAGGTTCATTCAGCGAATTGAACGAGTATGTATTGCCGGTAGCTCCGGAAATGGAAATCCAGGGAAAGGTGTTCATGGGACAGGCGTTGCAGGCTACGGGCGCGGAAATCTCGTTCCAGTCGTTCGCCCCGGGAAAGGAGACCGGCTTCCTTCACACGCACCAGACGCACGAGGAACTGTATATCTTCGTGAGCGGAAAGGGAGAATTTCAGGTAGACGGGAAGGTATTCCCCGTGGCGGAAGGAAGCGTGGTGCGCGTGGCTCCCGAAGGCAAGCGCTCGGTGCGAAACAATGGTACGGAACCGCTGGTGATGATTTGCGTGCAGTACAAGGCGAACGCGTTCACTGCGCAAGATGCCACCGACGGACAGATTCTGCAGGAGCCGGTGAAGTGGTAACCGGAGCGGCTTCCGCCAGACTCACAGGGAGGGGCTGAAAGACCTCCCCCTGACTGCCGGATAAGTGTGCTAAATGTACTTTGTGGGGAAAATACCGACTTTCAGGACAGAAAATCCGACTTTCTGAAAAACGGACGAACCGCATTTGTGACTTACCTTTGCATGCACAAAATGAATTGCTTATGCGTACTTATCCGACACTCCCTCATTGCTTCCGCCTGCACTTCCGGCTGATATACGGCTGCCTGTGGGCTTTGCTGCTGGGAGGATGCGACATGATTGAATATCATCCGTACGACCTGGACATCGACGGGGAGACGGACGTGAACCGCCGCCACATCGAACAAATCGAGGAGGCTACCCGGGGGAAAGAGGAAATCCGGTTTGCCGTAATCAGCGACACACAACGCTGGTACGACGAAACGGAGGATGCCGTGGAGGCGCTGAACCGGCGGGGCGACCTGGACTTCGTGGTCCACACGGGCGACTTGTCCGACTTCGGCCTGAAGCTGGAGTTCGAGAAGCAGCGCGACATTCTCAACGGACTGAACGTGCCTTACGTCTGTCTGCTGGGCAACCACGACTGTCTGGCTACGGGACTCGACGTGTACCGTAAAATATTCGGCACGGAGGATTTTGCCTTCACCGCCGGCAACGTAAGGTTTCTCTGCCTGAACACCAACGCCCTGGAGTTCGACAACTCGTCGGCTGTGCCCAACATCCAGTATATCCGCGATGAAATCGACAATGTGCCCGAGGGGGTGGAAAAAACCGTGGTGGCCATGCATGCGGGCCCCTTCTCCGAGCAGTTCAACAACAACCTGGCGGAGTATTTCCAGTATTACCTGCGGCAGATGCCCGACCTGCAGTTCTGTGTCTACGGCCACGGACACAACATCAGTGTGGATGATTTCTTCGACGACGGCATCCTGTACTACGAATGTACCTGCGCCAAGAAGCGTGCCTACTTGTTATTCACCCTTAATGCCGACGGCTATGCGTATGAAGTGGTCGATTTTTAAAGGGATACTGGTGGGAGGAGTGGCCGCGATGGCTCTCCTGCCCCTGCAGGCACAGAATGACTCTGTCGCCCCGACCGTCAGGGAACGGCGGTGGGACCAGCGCACGCACCTGCGCTATGAAGGATGGGAACGCCTGAAACCCACTCACCTGAAATGGCAGTACGCCGGAGGAATGGGACTCAACTCAGTGGGCGTGGGCTGGGATTACGGACGCCGCTGCCAGTGGGAAACGGACTTTCTCGTGGGCTTTCTCCCGTCAAAATATGCCGAGAAGTTCCGGCTCACCTTCACCGTGAAGCAGAACTACATTCCCTGGAGCATCTGCTTCAAGGAGCACTGGATGGCGGAACCCTTTTACTGCGGACTCTACTTCACAACCATTGCGGGCGAGGAGTTCTGGAAGAAGGAGCCGGGACGCTATCCCAACAAATACTACAACTTCAGTACCAAGGTGCGGCCTTACCTCTTCGTGGGGCAACGGTTCGGATTCAGTCCCCGCCACGAGCTGGTGCGCCACGTCTCCCTCTTCTACGAGCTGAGCACCTGCGAGCTGTACCTCATCAGCAAAGTGACCAACAAGAGTCTCTCGATGCGCGACATTCTCCGCCTCTCGTTCGGCGTGAAGGTGCAGCTGTTCCGGGAGCACCGTTGATTGCCTGCAAAAAAAGGTAAAAAAGGCACGGCAGCTGTCCGCCGTTTCAAAGTTTTCGTTACCTTTGCCTGAAAGTAAACAAAGGGGTGCCCCAAGGATGCGTCCGGGCTGAGATTATACCCTACGAACCTGATGCGGTTAATACCGACGAAGGGATTGTTGATTCCGGCCTCCATTTTTCTTTTCCCTTTCGGGACCCGCCTCTTTGGTTTACACTAACACTGAACGATTATGAAAGTACTGGTAAACAACAAAGAGACTGAACTTACACAAGGTCAGCACATTGCCGCACTGGCACAGCAACTGGAGCTTCCGGCACAGGGAGTGGCCATCGCGCTGCATAACCGCATGATTCCGCGTGCGGAATGGGAACACACCGTCCTGAAAGAGGGCGACAGTCTGGTCATCATCAAAGCCGCTTGTGGAGGATGAGGCCATGGACATGAATCATTTCAAGCTGCAGTTCATCACGCATTTCACCGACACGTATTCGTATCTTGACTCGGCCCGCATGGCCCTCGAAGGGGGCTGCCGCTGGGTACAGCTGCGCATGAAGCATGCCTCCGACGAAGAGACGGAAACCGTGGCTGTGGAGGTACAGAAACTGTGCCACACGTACGGGGCCACCTTCCTCATTGACGACCGGGTGGAACTGGTGCGCAAGCTGAAGGCCGACGGGGTGCACCTGGGCAAGAACGACATGCCGATAGCCGAAGCGCGGAAAATCCTGGGCAGGGACTTCCTCATCGGGGGCACCGCCAACACGTTCGACGACGTACGGGCCCACTATGAAGCCGGTGCCGACTACATCGGTTGCGGTCCCTTCCGCTTCACCACCACCAAAGAGAAGCTCAGCCCCATCCTCGGCCTCGAAGGATACCGTTCCATCGTACAGCAAATGAAGGCGGAAGGCATCCACCTGCCCATTGTCGCCATCGGTGGCATCACCCTGGACGACATCCCCGCCATCCTGCAGACCGGTGTGACAGGCATCGCCCTGAGCGGCACCATCCTGCGGGCAGAGAATCCGGTGGAAGAAACGAGAAGAATCGTAAGTCAATTAAAAATGAATAATGAATAATGAAAAACGGAGGACGAAGAATTTGTGGTTGTGTTCATTTTTAGACAGAAGAACAAAAGAAACAAATTTTTCAACTCCTCTTATTTTCAGACTTTCATCGCAAACTCGCACGCACTTTTGTACGTCAAAGAAGTTTCATCTTTACAGCAAAGAATAAACGAGTAAAGGAACGCAGGCCCAAACTCCACGCCCCTCCCCACACAGCGATTTCGCCCAAAAGGAAGAACAAAGCAAAAAGCGAAGCAAGAAAGCAAAGAAACGCAAGCAAAAGCCCCACCTCCCCACACAGCGATTTCGCCCAAAGGGCGAAGAGCGAAGAGCAAGCCAGCGAAAAATCCCGTCCTCATTTCAAGGCGAAAAGCGAAGAAGCGGAGCACGGCGAAAAGAAGCGCAGGCTGTTTGAGCGAAGCGAGTTCCTGCGCTTCCGCCGGGCGAAGCCTCGCAGCCGCCTTGAAACTGCAGACGGCGGTTTTTCTTTTTGTTACCTTTTTCTTTTTGCCGCCAAAAAGAAAAAGTAAAAGGAAAACCAAAAAGAAAAAGTAAAAGCAAAAACAAACCAAAAACATATATAGAACAATGAAGAAACTAATGATTGCGGGAAAAGAATTCGACTCCCGCCTGTTCCTGGGAACAGGAAAATTCAACTCCAACCAAGTCATGGAAGAAGCCATTCTCGCTTCCGGCACCCAGATGGTGACCGTCGCCATGAAACGCATCGAACTTGAGAACAAGGAAGACGACATGCTGAAACATATCATCCACCCGCATATCCAACTCCTTCCGAACACCTCCGGCGTGCGCACCGCAGAAGAAGCCGTGTTCGCCGCACAGATGGCCCGCGAAGCCTTCGGCACCAACTGGCTGAAACTGGAAATCCACCCCGACCCGCGCTACCTGTTGCCCGACTCTACCGAAACCCTGAAGGCTACGGAAGAGCTCGTGAAACTCGGTTTCGTGGTATTGCCCTACTGCCAGGCCGACCCGACCCTCTGCAAGCGTCTGGAAGAAGCCGGAGCCGCTACGGTGATGCCGCTGGCTGCCCCCATCGGTACGAACAAGGGATTGCAGACCCGCGACTTCCTGCGCATCATCATCGAGCAGAGCAACGTGCCGGTGGTAGTGGATGCCGGTATCGGAGCTCCGAGCCATGCCGCTGAAGCCATGGAGATGGGTGCCGACGCCTGTCTGGTGAACACCGCCATCGCCGTAGCCGGAAACCCGGTGGAAATGGCCATCGCCTTCAAGGAGGCCGTCATCGCCGGACGCCGTGCCTACGAAGCCGGACTGGGCGTGCAGGCCGACAACCTGGTGGCTTCCGCTTCCTCTCCCCTCACTTCTTTCTTGAATGAGTAAATCCTGATTTTATCAACCGGTAAGGGACTTTCCCCTACCCGCAAACAAACCCGATTTATATGGAAAAAGAAAAAGACCCAAAAGCATACGCCCATGCCGAGAAAGCCTACATGCAGGGCACCTTATTCCCCTTCATCAAGGTAGGCATGCAGAAAGTGAACCTCACCCCCACGGTGACCGTAGTCGACGGAAAGAAGGTAATGACCCCCAACGACCCGGTGTACGTGTACGACACCAGCGGCCCGTTCAGCGACCCGAACATCCAAATTGACCTGAAGAAAGGACTGCCGCGCATGCGCGAGAGCTGGATCACTTCCCGCGGCGACGTGGAACAGCTGCCGTCCATCACCTCGGAATACGGCAAGATGCGCCGCGACGACCACTCGCTCGACCACCTGCGCTTTGAGCACATCGCCCTGCCCTACCGTGCCAAGGAAGGCCACAGCTGCACGCAGATGTACTACGCCAAACAGGGCATCATCACCCCGGAAATGGAATACGTGGCCATCCGCGAGAACATGAACTGCAAGGAGCTGGGCATCGACACCTACATCACGCCGGAATTCGTGCGCGATGAGATTGCCGCCGGACGGGCCGTGCTGCCTGCCAACATCAACCACCCGGAATCGGAACCGATGATCATCGGCCGCAACTTCCTGGTGAAAATCAATACCAACATCGGCAACTCGGCCACCACGTCGAGCATCGACGAGGAAGTGGACAAGGCCGTGTGGAGCTGCAAATGGGGCGGCGACACGCTGATGGACCTGTCGACGGGTGCCAACATCCACGAGACACGCGAATGGATTGTGCGCAACTGTCCGGTACCGGTGGGCACCGTGCCCATCTACCAGGCACTGGAGAAGGTGAACGGCAAGGTAGAAGACCTGACATGGGAAATCTACCGCGACACCCTCATCGAGCAGTGCGAGCAGGGAGTGGACTACTTCACCATCCATGCCGGTATCCGCCGTCACAACGTGCACCTGGCCGACAAGCGCCTGTGCGGCATCGTGAGCCGCGGCGGAAGCATCATGAGCAAGTGGTGCCTCATCCACGACCAGGAATCGTTCCTCTACGAGCACTTCGACGACATCTGCGACATCCTGGCACAGTATGACGTGGCCGTGTCATTGGGCGACGGGTTGCGTCCGGGCTGTATCGCCGACGCCAACGACGAGGCACAGTTTGCCGAACTCGACACGATGGGCGAGCTGGTGACCCGTGCGTGGGCGAAGAACGTGCAGGCCTTCATCGAAGGTCCGGGACACGTGCCCTTGCACAAAATCCGCGAGAACATGGAGCGTCAAATCAGCCACTGCCACAACGCACCGTTCTACACCCTCGGCCCGCTGGTGACCGACATCGCCCCGGGATACGACCACATCACCTCGGCCATCGGTGCCGCACAAATCGGCTGGCTGGGTACGGCCATGCTGTGCTACGTCACCCCGAAGGAACATCTGGGTCTGCCCAACCGTGAAGACGTGCGTACGGGTGTCATCACCTACAAGATTGCCGCCCATGCGGCCGACCTGGCCAAAGGTCATCCGGGCGCACAAATCCGCGACAATGCCCTGAGCAAGGCCCGCTACGAGTTCCGCTGGCGCGACCAGTTCCACCTGAGCCTCGACCCCGACCGTGCGCTGGAATACTTCAACGAGGGACGTCACACCGACGGCGAGTACTGCACCATGTGTGGTCCGAACTTCTGTGCGATGAAACTCAGCCGCGACCTGAAAACAATTAATAATGAATAATGAAAAATGAAAAACGAGTGGATGACTTCCTTTTCCAGGGAGGCATCCATCCGTGGATTTGGCAAGATGAAGAACGACAGCGTCATCAACCGGAAAGCGACGGAGTTTGCCTTGCGCATCATCAAGGCATACCAGTTTCTCACCACCGAGAAGAACGAGTATGTCATGTCCAAACAACTGCTGCGCAGCGGCACGGCCATAGGAGCGCTGATACGGGAAGCCGAGTTTGCCGAAAGCAAGAATGATTTCGCCCACAAACTGCACATCGCGCTGAAAGAAGCCAACGAGACCGACTACTGGCTCCTGCTGTTGTCGGAATCCAACTACATCGAGAAAACGGCGTACGATTCCATCCAGTCGGACTGTACCGAACTCATCAAACTGCTGGTCAGTATCATCAAAACCGCCAAGTCCAATTCATAAATGCATCAGGCCACCGTTTTTAATTATTAATTTTTAATTATTAATTACTGAAATGTTTAGTGACGAATTAGAAAAAATAAGCTGGGAGGAGACGACCAAGGCCATCTACTCCAAAACCGAGGCCGACGTGATACGGGCACTCGGAAAATCACGGTGCGACGTAGACGACTTCATGGCACTCATCTCGCCGGCTGCCGAAAAGTTTCTCGAACCCATGGCACGCCTCAGCAAGAAATATACCGAAGAACGGTTCGGACGTACCATCTCCATGTTTATTCCGCTCTATATCACCAACTCGTGTACCAACTCGTGCGTGTACTGCGGCTTCCACATCAGCAACCCAATGGCCCGCACCATCCTCACGCCGGAGGAAATCGAAAACGAGTACAAGGCCATCAAGAAGCTGGCTCCGTTTGAGAACCTGCTGATTGTGACGGGCGAAAACCCGGCCAAGGCGGGTGTGCCTTACCTGGCCAAAGCACTCGACCTGGCCAAACCGTATTTCTCCAACCTGAAGATTGAGGTGATGCCGCTCAAGACGGAAGAGTATGCCGAACTGGTGCACCACGGACTGAACGGTGTCATCTGTTTCCAGGAAACGTACAACAAGGCCCGCTACAACGTGTACCATCCGCGCGGCATGAAATCGAAGTTCGAATGGCGTGTCAACGGATTCGACCGCATGGGACAGGCCGGCGTACACTCCATCGGCATGGGCGTGCTCATCGGACTGGAGGACTGGCGTACGGACGTGACCATGATGGCTTACCACCTGCGCTACTTGCAGAAACATTACTGGAAGACGAAATACAGCGTGAACTTCCCGCGCATGCGTCCGGCCGAGAACGAGGGTTTCCAGCCCAACGTCATCATGAGCGACAAGGAACTGGCACAGGTGACTTTCGCCATGCGTATCTTCGACCACGACGTGGACATCTCCTACTCTACGCGTGAACCGGCAAACATCCGCGACCACATGGCTACGCTGGGTGTCACCACCATGAGTGCCGAGAGCAAGACGGAACCGGGTGGTTACTACACCTATCCGCAGGCCCTGGAGCAGTTCCACGTGAGCGACGAACGTACCGCCGTGGAAGTGGAGAAGGCCCTGAAGGCCGTGGGACGCGAACCGGTATGGAAAGACTGGGACGCTTCGTTCGACCACATGGCACAGACCTTTACCCAGGCGGCTCCGGTCCGCTGAAAAGCCCTCCGGAACATCCTTTGAGAAACGCCTTTACACGCGTCTGAAAACGTCAAAGCGTTTGGACAAAAACGCAAGTACGTTTTCCCTGAAACGTAAGTACGTTTTACTTGAAACGCAAGGGCGTTTTGATTGAAACGTAAGGGCGTTTTCCGAATATATGCAGAACCCCTTTCAGAAGGCATCCGGAGGCCATTTTCCCGACTTCCGGGTGCCTTCTGTCATTTTACTCACCCTTATCCCCTTTTCACCTTATGAAACTGACCGAAAAAGAAGCCTCACGCTACAACCGACAGATTCTGCTCGACGAAATCGGCGAGGCAGGACAACTCCTTCTGAAACAGGCCCGCGTGCTCATCGTGGGAGTGGGCGGACTGGGTTCGCCCGTGGCCCTCTACCTGGCCGGTGCCGGAGTGGGCACCATCGGACTGATTGACGACGACACCGTGAGCGAGACCAACCTCCAGCGGCAGGTGCTCTACAGCGAGCCTGAAATCGGGCTCTCCAAGGCGGAACAGGCCAAGCTGCGCCTGCAAGCCCTCAACTCCGACATCCGTGTGGAGGCCTGGAACGAACGGCTCACCCCGCAGAACGCCGAATGTCTCATCGCCAACTACGACATCGTGGTGGACGGATGCGACAATTTCCGCACGCGCTACCTCATCAACGACACCTGTGTGCGGCTGGACAAGGTGTACGTGTACGGGGCCATCCGCGAGTTCGACGGACAGGTCTCCGTGTTCAACTACCAGGGCGGTCCCGACTACCGCACCCTCTTCCCCGACGAGGAAGGCATGCTGGCCATGCCCCATCCGTCGAAAGCCGTGCTGGGTGTCACACCGGGCGTAGTGGGCTGCGTGGAAGCCAACGAAACGATGAAAGTCATCCTGGGCAGTCCGCACGCACTGAGCGGCCGACTCTGGCACATCGACCTGAAAAGCATGGAAAGCTACGTCATCTCGCTGGTGTAAAATCACCCAGCACAGCGAAACTTACGACAACCGTACGGGTCTGACCGACTACGGAACCATGCCGAACAACTGGAAATAAGCGAGTCCTGATTTTTGCATAATTCTCCTTCCCCTGCCGGTGAAAAGTAAAAAAAAACACACCTGGCAGGGGATTTTTCAAGTCCGGATGCTCGTTTTCTCCTATTTTATCTTATCTTTGGCAGCATAACCTTTTATTTCAGAAACTATGCTACTTAAAATTTTAAATCATTTTCTCGAGTTATGCTTCATTATCGGGCTCTTTTACGGCCTCAAGAATCAAGAAGCGTTTCTGCAATACACCATTTGTGTGCTGGCACTGCTGATTCTCTTACAGCGTATATTCATTGATTTTTTCTGGAAAAAGAAAACAGCTGACACTTTATTCATCATGTACACAAAACGGCTCACCGACATTCTGCTGGTATTCCTGAGCATCTTCTGCCTTGCCAGTTGCAATCACGACGACGTGAATTTTCCTACCTTCACATTCAATGAAAACGGAGAATGTGAGCCAGCGTCTCTCACTCCCATTTCTTCCGCCCGCTTCGAGGAAGCCGTGGTGGGATACGGATGGAAACACGTCCACACCTACGAAATCAATCCCGACGGCACTTGCCAGACGCAGGATTATTACAAAGACTTAGATGGCGCCGGGCCAATCCAATATTATGTGGAAAGCCACTCGTCCCTGAAAGCATACATGTACGTGGATGCCTATCCTGCATCGGGGTTCCGGACTTACACCTATACTTACTCGGACGAGAACCGTCTGCTCGACGGCCAGCGCACGGTGTTCCAGCTACTCTCCGTCAACGGCGACACGATGGAGCTCCTCGTCCACCTGGGAGTGCGGGCAGGAGGGACCGATATCTACGGCTATTCCATCTACCAGCGGATGACGGCGCAGGAACTGGAAGAAGTGCAGAAAACATATCACACAGACTTGTCGGACATCCGCGAACTGACCGTATCGGTACAGGAAAATCCGCTCATCATCTCCGGAAAAGAAACGGAATTCGACGTGCTGAGCAGCAACGGTCCTTTCATTTTCAAACCAGCCAGAGAAGGCAGTTGCGAAATCACCTCACAAGAGAACCACGTCAAAGTCAAACTGCTGAGCAACGGGGTATGCCTCACGGGATACGACCGCTTGCGGCACTGTGAGGTAGTCATCTTCTCTACCGACGAGGAACTGGCACCCGAAGGTACGGACATCTACGACTTCACGTACACGGAAATCACCGTAAATCCGAAAAAGCAGCTCTTTGCCCCCGACGGTCACGAAATCTCCTACGACCTCGGCAGCATGGAAGTCACCCCGCGCAAAGAATACACCGGAAGTATCCTAAGCCAGTATGCTCCCGTAGCCCTGCTTGCGGTGGACGAAAACGGACAGGCACGCTATCTGCGCATGAACAGTGGCAAAATCAGTTTCAAGAATCTTCTTTCGCAAGAGGTCCTCGACCAGCTGACGGAAGATACAGACGGGGCCTCTCTCACCTACAAGCTGGAACTGATTACGCCCGACTGCGAAGTGTTCCAGGTTCTGCCTTTCAAAATCACCTATAAAAAATAGTGTAAGTTTCATGAGACTTATCCGCCTGCTTCCCATATTGCTTGTCATCGGACTCTCCTGCCTCACCAGCTGCCAGAAAGAAGACCTTCCGCCCGCCGACAACGAGCGGACGCTCTTCATGTACCTGCCGTGGTCGACCAACCTGACGAATTATTTCTACCAGAACATCGCCGACATGGAGGAAGCCATCGCCCGCAGGGGACTGGACCGGGAACGGGTGCTCGTCTTCCTGTCCACCAGTGCCACGGAAGCGGAACTGTTTGAAATCACCGTACACCGCGGCACCTGCACCCGGCGGACTGTGAAGGAATACGCCCGCCCTGCCTTCACCACCGAAGCCGGGCTCACGGGCATCCTGAACGATATGAAGCGGGCCGCCCCCGCCAAGAGTTACTCCCTGATTGTGGGCTGCCACGGCATGGGATGGTTGCCCGTAGAACCGCGACAGGCACGGGCTTCCACGAAGTTCACCTACCACTGGGAGTACACACCCCTGACCCGCTTTTTCGGGGGGCTGACGGCGGAATACCAGACAGAAATCACCACTCTCTCCCGCAGTCTCTCGCAGTGCGGGCTGAAGATGGAATACATCCTTTTCGACGACTGCTACATGTCCTCGCTGGAAGTGGCCTACGACCTGCGTCACGTGACCCGCCACCTCATTGCCTGCCCCACGGAAATCATGGCCTACGGCATGCCTTACGCCCGCATCGGGGAATACCTGCTGGCCGAGAATCCCGATTACGGCGCCATCTGTCAGGCTTTCCACCGGTTCTACTCCAGCTACACGTATCCCTACGGCACCATCGCCGTGACCGACTGTTCCCGGCTGGACGACCTGGCGCTCCTGATGAAAGACCTTCATTCCCGCTATTCACTGGATGACTCACAAACGGCTTCCATTCAGCCTATGGACGGCTATTCTCCCGTGATTTTCTATGATTTCGGCGATTATGCCCGTGCCCTTTGCGGCGATGATGCAAAGCAACTGGCTCAGGTGGAAGCCCTTTTGGGACAGGTGGTTCCCTACAAGGCACATACGGAAAAGTTCTTCAGCGCCTCGCTCGGCCCGCTCTCCATCGCCCATTATTCCGGCATCACCACCTCTGCCCCCAGTCTCAGCAGCAAGGCGAGAACCTATCCGCAGACTTCATGGTATCGGGCAACACATTGATTCACTTCCCGCCCGTACCATAAAAATAAGCCGCCGTAGCACCTCCATCCACCAGGAAGTCAGAGCCGGTGATAAAGGCTCCCCGGTTGCTCATCAACAGTTCGGCCACATTCGCCACCTCGTCGGCCGTGCCGGGACGATGCGCCGGACACAGGGCGAACATCTTCTTATAGAACTCCCCACGCACCCCGTTGAACTCGTCAAGTGCCAGTGGGGTGACAATAATTCCCGGAGAAATGGAATTCAGACGGGCGCCCCGTTCTCCCCATCTCACTGCCTCCGCCATGACGCGCTTCACGTTGCAACGCTTGGCCAGTTGGTAGGCATGGAGCGTATCGCGGATGTGCGACGGTTGCAGCACCTCCAGACTCAGCAATTCTTCCGTCGGTGTGCAAGCCAGCTGTGCATCGATTTCAGCACCAAGGGCCGGCAAGCGGTGTCCGGACTGACTGGCTATCGTCACGCCTGCCCCTCCCGGCCGGATAATCTTTCCCACTTCTTCCAGCAATACCGCCGTACCGTACAAGTCGACTTTCAGGATGGTCTCTATCGAAGCTTGCGAAGGGGACACCCCTGCCGCATTGACCAGCATGGCTATCTCTCCATATTGCTGTGCCGTCTCAATCAATCCGAGGATTGAGTCGCGCGACGACAAGTCCATCTCCACCGGAAGCACATCGAATCCGGCACTATTCATCGTATCGGCTACGGCCTGCGCATTTTCCATCCGCTTGTCGCCGACCACAATCTTCATTCCATATCCCATCCGCCGGGCTATCGCCATACCAATTTGTCCGGCACCCGTAAGCAACATTACCTCTTTTTTCATCTCACTCACTTTTTTAATATTCACAGAAGTCCGCTCACACATCAAGCCATATCCATAATCTGCTTGTCTCCCATATACACTTTCAGCTTCACATCCGGACGAAACAGGTTACGATAGTAATCCTGATTGTTCTTGTCCGATTCCGTCGCATAACGGTCTACCAAATCTTTCAAAACCATACGGCTTTCCATTTCCTGTGTCATAACTCAATTCTGTTTATCGGTTAATTGTCACTGCAAAAGTAATCCCTACCGTTTTATCCGTAGGGATACAAAACACAGATTTACTGCATGAAAACACAGATTTCACGAGCGGCGGGAACCAGAAACCGGAATCCTTTCGTACTTTTGCCGTCAGAAACATACGAACCGATGAAAACCTTCTTATTGAACATTGAAACCGTCACGGAGTACGACGACATGCTCGGCGTAGAAACCCTCCATCCGCTGGTCAGCGTAATCGACCTTTCGAAGGCCAGACCGATGCACCACCTACGCCACACGTTCAGCTTCTACGTGGTCTTCCTGAAAGACGAGAAGAACTGCGACCTGATTTACGGCCGCCAGCGATACGATTACCAGAAAGGGTCGGTGGTCTGCCTTGCACCGGGACAGGTCATCGGCATAGAAGATACGGGCGAAACGTTCCAGCCGAAAGGCTATGCGCTGTGCTTCCATCCCGACCTGATTCGCGGTACCCACCTCGGACGCACCATCAAGGAATACACCTTCTTCTCGTACGAGGTGAACGAAGCCTTGCATCTCTCGGAACGGGAGCGCCACACCTTCATCGACTGCCTGCTGAACATTCAGGAGGAACTGCATCATGCAATCGACCGGATGAGCAAACGGCTCATCACCAACCACATCGAACTGTTGCTCAACTATTGCCTGCGCTTCTACGAACGGCAGTTCATCACCCGGCAGGATGCCCATCGCGACATCCTGACCCGTTTCGAGACCTTACTGGACCGGTATTTCACGGGCGAAAATGCCGCACTGAAAGGATTGCCCAGCGTGAAATACTGTGCCGCCGAACTCTGCCTGTCGTCCAATTATTTCGGCGACCTCATCAAGAAGGAAACGGGCAAGACCGCCTTGGAGTACATACAAGACAAAATCATCGGCATCGCCAAAGAACAGCTGCTTCTCCCCTCGGAATCCATCAGCCAGATTGCCTATCAACTGGGCTTCCAGTACCCGCAGCATTTCACCCGTGTGTTCAAGAAAGCCACCGGAATGACTCCGAACGAATACCGGAGCAAGACGGATTACAAATAATAAATATTTCAATCCGACACAAAGAAGAACCACAGAATTCACTACATTTGCAGAAACCAAACCCGATTGCTCTATGAACCGCAGACTACTACCCGTCACGGTGTTTCTGACGCTGATGCTGACTTCCCTGCTGGCCGGGCGCCACAACTACCGCGTGACAAGAGACGAGATAACCGCCGACCTGAACCAGGCATTGGCCCAGACCTTACTGGAAAAGAAAGACCCGATTGTGACACAGGATACGATACGGGCCTACAAACAGCTCCGGCAGACGTCGGGCGGACAGGTGCTCATCGCCGTGTCCGACGAACGTTTCTGCCGCCACCTGAAGAACCCGCGACTGAAACAGGCGGCTTTCCTCACCTTCGACGTGATGGACGGCGACTACCGGGGCAGCTCGATGGACGGACAGGCCATCTGCAGTGACACGCTGGTGGTCCGCAACGGACGGGCGGGCGAAACGCTGGCCCTGAAAGGGTACACCCGGCTGTCGGCAGCGGCCGTATTCAGCATGTCCGACCAGCGCTTGCCCGGCGGACTGATGGCGGCGGCTTTGCTCTGGGCCATCGGCTCGATGCTGTACTTGCGGAAGCGGGAAAAGGAGAACCCGATGCTGCAACCTGCCGAAGGAAGCGTACTATCGGCTGAAGGGAGCACACAATCTGCCCAGGACTTCGGGGGACTGACTTACTCGGACGCGGACGACCGTTTCTACGCAGCCGACCATACGCCCATCCGCTTCACGCCCATGCAGCAGCAACTGATGCGGCTTTTCTGGCAGGCTCCCTCCCACTCGCTCACGAAAGAGGAAATCTGTGCCGTGCTCTGGCCCAAGAAAGACGATGCCAACGACACGCTCTACACCCTTATCCGCCGCCTGAAACCCATCGTGGAGGAGCATACGCGACTGAAAATCGTGGCCGACAGAGGGCGGAACTATTCACTGGAAATCAACGAATTGAAAGACTGACAGCGAATTGTCAGGCAAATGTCAGCGTCGGTTTTTGACGCCTTCGCGACAGCCCCCTACTTTTGTTCCTGAATTTTACACACAGGAACAAATGCAAACACTCAGATTACTTTTCCAGCAGGGAGCCGGAAGCCGGCTTCCGCTGACCATCTCCCGATTCAGGGCCATCCTCTTCCTTCTGCTACTGACCCTCCCCGCCCTCGCGCAAGAGGTGGAACCCACCGTGGAACTGGGCGAGGTGGAGGTCAAGGCCGACCGGATTATCAAGAAGACCGACGGAATGCTGCTCTATCCCTCCGAACAGCAGAAGACTTCTTCCCGCTCGGGCTACAGCCTGCTCCAGCAACTCACCCTCCCGAATATCCGTGTGGACGAGGTGGGACACACCATCTCGGCCATCGACCAGCGGGGAAGCGTGCAAATCCGCATCAACGGCATCATCGTGGACAAGGCGGAGATGCTTTCGCTCGACCCGAAGAGCATCCGTACCATTCATTTCATCGACAACCCCGGCGTGCGCTACGGCGACGGCATTGCCTACGTCATCGAAATCACCACCCGACGGGCGGACAACGGATACACGCTGGGCACCTCGTTCACTCAGGCGCTGACGACCCGCCAGGGCGACTACACGGTGTATGGCAAATGGAACACGGGAAAGAGTGAGCTGTCGTTGAACTACAGCATCGGTTACCAGAACTACAGAGACTTACGGACGGAGGAAACCGCCCACTACCACCTGAACGACGGGTCGGTCTATACCATCCAACGCAACGACCTCGCCTCGCGCAACCAGAGCCTGAACAACCAGCTGAAGCTGACCTACAACCTGGCCGACTCCACCCGCTATGTGTTTCAGGCTTCGCTGAGCGGCGACTTCAGTCACGTGCCAAACAATTTCAATCAGAAGCAGATTGTGGACGGAGAGCAGACCTACACGGCCCTCGAACAGCAGCAGAGCCGGAGCGGGAGTCCGGTGCTCGACCTCTACTACTTCCAGCAGTTCACACCCCGGCAGTCGCTCACCCTCAACGCCGTGGGCACCTACATCGGCACCCGCTCCTCGGACAGCTACGACGAAGGCTCGCCCTACCGTTACGACGTGGACGGACGCACCTACTCTCTCCTGAGCGAGGCCATCTACGAAAACCGGTTGAAGCCCTTCACCCTGTCGGCCGGCCTCAACTACAGCCAGAAATACACGAACAATGAATATACGGGCGACGTCTCGGCTGCCACCCCTATCCACCACAACCGCGTGTACCTGTTCTCCGAAATCAAGGGACTGTGGGGCAACCTCCGCTATTCGGCAGGCATCGGGGGCAGCTACCTGCACTACCGCCAGCAGGCCCATTCGTATGACTACTGGAGCTTCTGCCCGAAAGCGGCCCTGAGCTACAACTTCACCCACGCCCTGCAACTGAGCTACAATTTCCAGATGAGCGAACGCACCTCACGGGTGGCCATGATCAGCGACGCCTCCATCCGCAACAACCGCATGGAGTGGACCGTGGGGAGTCCCGACCTCAAGCCCAACCGGGAGATGTATCACCTCCTGCGGCTGACGTACACCGACAACCGTCTGCAAGCCAGTCTGGAAGGTTTCTACAAGCAATGCCTTCGTCCCAACATGGCGGTGTATGAACGCACGGCCGACGACCGGTTCATCTACACCCAGCGCAACCAGAAGGAGATTGACGCACTGAACGCCATGGCCTACGCAAGCTACTGGCTGGTGCCGGAAAAGCTCTCCGTCACGGCCTACGGAGGACTGTTCCGCTGCTTCAACTTCGGCCAGGACTACACGCACTGCTACACGTCCTACTTCGTCACGGGGGCCGTCAACACCTACCTGGGCAACCTCTCCCTCCATGCCTACGCCGACAACGGTTCCCGCTTTCTGGAAGGGGAAACCAAGGGATACAGCGGGGGCGACATCACCCTGAAGGCCGCCTACAGCTACAAGGACTGGCAGTTCGCCCTGATCTGGCAACAGCCCTTCCAGCACAAATACAAGCTGTTTGAATCGGAAGTCCTGAACCGGAACCTCCAGAAGCACACCGCCCTCTACAGCGGCGATGCCTGCAACCTCGTCAACCTGACCGTGACGTGGCGCCTGACCAGAGGACGCAAGTTCCGCGACGTCGACCGCTCCATCCAGCTCAAAGACAAGGATACGGGGATTATCCGATGAAAAGATGCTCAGGCGGGAACATTTGCTCGCCTGAGCATCCTTTTGAGGAGAACCGCATGGGAGATAAAAACCATCCGCCCCTACAGGCTAGAACTTATAGCCCAACATGATAAAGACAGAATGTGTGCGTTGCTTTTCTCCCTTCTCGAATTTCTCATAAGCATGGTGTGCATGAGGATTCCCATCCAAAAGATAATAATTAGAGCAATTATACCCCAAGGAAAGGACCAAACGGTCTATAATTGCCGTCACACCGACCGCCCCGCTCCAATACAGCCAACCAGAATCTTTTGCCCCTCTGGCGGGAGGTGACAGAATGACTCCCGGCAAAGCAAACAAATGAAAATCCAAGTCCTGCGATTCCAGATGCCACAACGAGGGCGTACGCAATAATAAGGATGGCTTGAAAATAAACCGGGCACAATAATCGTCCTCATAAAAAGAATCGCCTTCCCTTCTGCCCCAATCAGACCATTCCTTAATTTCTGAATCAAAACCGACAGAAGCTCCTATACCCGCATAAGAAACCGGCAGCCAATGAACGCCTCCCATAAATTCCCAGCCGTTAGTGTTCAGTCCTCCGGCAAAATTCATTTCCCATTTATAATTTTCCTCATATTGCCGGTGAGGGTTCTCACTCTTTTTTTGTGCAAAGCAAAATGACTGGCACATACACATAATAAATATCGTCAAGTCTTTAGTTCTCATAATTTCGATTTAAATAGTTCGTGATGCCCGCCTTCTTTCCAACGTGCCCAAATTTTCAGTCTAGTCTTGCTTGGAGAACAGATTCTCCTGATGTGGCAATAAAAATAGTTACAAAAACCAATGTACCCTCTCTTCCAGCGTTTTTTTTCATATTAATAACAAATTCTCGTCGACCAGACCGTGACGTGGCGCCTGAGCAAAGAATGTAGGTTCCGCGACGTCGACCGCTCCATCTGCTAAAGGATAAGGAATAACGATAAAAAAATTCTCAGGTAAGTATTTCGCTTGCCTGAGAATTTTTCAATGAGCTGCACGCTGTAACCACCGGTTGCAACTGCTCCCCAATACGATGCCAAGGAACACGCTCACCATGGTACACCAATCATCGGCAAGGCCCATCCATTGTGTAACAAACAGACTGAGGCTGCACACTACGGCTGTGACCACCAAGCTCCACAATAACGGTTTCATTTTCATAGGCATTTATTTTGATTACAACCGTAAAGATACGAAAAATCGCTTAAGCAACAACTTTGTGAAAGGGAAATAATTATTTTGATGAACTTATTTTCCTGAATCACTCCGATAGGATCAGGGAACCTTGGCGGCACGCTCGAAAGTAATCAGGAAGGCATACCTCACTTTCTCCGGCTTTCCGCTCTGTCTGCCCGGTTTCCATCAATCTGTGATTTCAAACCGCACTTGCATGGAGTAATGCTTTTTTATCGTGCGGAAGCCATCGAACGAAGCGGCATCAGACGCACGGACATTACTCTGCGTACTGAAAAGCGAGGACATTCCTGCATTGCCATCCTCTACAATACGAACCACGTCCCCCAGTTTCTTTCCCAGCGCCTCCACCAGATAAGCGGCCTTCCGTTGTGCAGCTTTCAATGCTTCTATTTTACCCTTCTGATGATAAAGCAACATATCCTTGTTTTCCAACTCTCCGATGCGCATGGTATTCACTCCCTTGGTATCGATACGCTTCACGATTTCATCTATCTGTTTGAAATCGGTCAGTGTGATATCGTATTTCTTGGAAACCAGAAAATCCTGTCCCTGTCTGCGCCAATAGTCCCCCACCTCTTGTGTGCGGACCGCTTCTTTCGGAATGTCCACATCGACCAGTACCTTCCACAACTGCCGCTCTATCTGTTCCAATGGCACCTTTGTGCGATATTCCTCCGGCTTGGACTTACCGTCGAACTCTTCTTCGAAATACTCCCGGATTTCAATGAGATAATGAATCTTGTTCGGCACAATCTCTATTTCGGAGGTACCCGTCACCTCGATATAACGGTCGTTCACTTCCTGGGCTTGCAACGTACACGCTGCAAACAAAGCCAATACCCCTAGCCATAATTTTGCTCTCATAACATGATAATTTTTCAGTTCAACGATTCTTTTCGGACATCTCTTGCAGAATCACCTTTATCTGGTGTGGCCTTCTCCTGCAAAGTCATAGTAAAATTCCGATATTCACCCGTGTACTTTCCATTGATAAAAAGCACCTCCCATGGATAAATGGATTTCAGTGTTTCTTTGAGGGCAAGAGCCAGCGGGTGATTCCCGTCGTTTATCATTTTCCGCGAAGTACGCAGAAAAATGAAACGTATGTCACAGTCTACGAAGTGACCGTCCTCCGTCGTCTGAAAATCACTTAGCGAAAAAAGGAACCGTTCTCCACGGTATTCAGGAAACCGCTCCCAAGGAAACCGACGCACAATCTCCCCATATGCCTTTGTCAGATTCAGTCCGGCTCTCCGGTAATTATGATAAGTCTGCGTTTCCATCACTTTACCGTTCCGGACGGTCAGTACCTGTTCCGTTTCCATGTTACGGTCGAAACCGTCATGCACGTATCTCACCAAATCACCTTTTCCGGCCCGAAGTTCCCCACTGAACCAGCGGGCTTGAATCGTCCCCGCCCGACAATAGGCCGCAAAAATCGGCTGCAAGTCCTTCACCTCATACACCCGTGTAGATTCCTGTTTACCGACCTCTTCATAGACATCCGCCTCTACCCGTTGCAGGCAAAGATACCCGTCACGCACCTCCCAGAAAGCGGTATATCCGCTATAATTGCCCGTGGACCGACTGACATTTTCCGGAAGAAAATCTCCCATCCGCCTGCACAGCAGGGAATCGTAGTCTATGGGCTTTGCCATCAAGACCCATTTCTTTCCTTCCAGGCGAATCACATCGCCCGATTGCCCTGTGGCCTTAAGCGGCAGCACGGCGAGCCACAGCAGGATACACAGCACCATCTTTTTCATACGCATCTGGACTGTAAGGTAAATCTTGTTCTGAAAGATACGAAAAAGAAACGGTTTTTCAAAGCTGCGGAAGAAATTAGCCGGACGCCTCTTCGTTTTCCCAGGGACATCCTTCTGATGTGTACGTCTCCCTTCCCGGAGACGTATGTTTCCCGAGGCAGAAACGTACGTTTTACGGCAGGGAAACATACGTTTTCCTTGTGGGAAACATAGAAAACGCCTTGAAGAATTCCTTACTCATTCAAGACGTTTCCAGCTTATCCGTAACACGGAGAGAAGCCCTTTAATAACCGAAAGGAACCCATCAAGAACTCGTGAACAAAAGCTTGTGTACAAAAAACAATACTTGCAAGATGGATGAAAAACTTTTGGCCTTCAAAAATAAAATAGATAATTTAGGGGCGAATGATTGAGTGTCAAAGTGACAGAATTAATGATTTCCATAAACCTACAAGAAAACAACTTTCTAAAATGACTATTATATGAAAATGGATGCATTTAACACATATATGTCCAACATACCTACTGAATTTTTTAAGAGCTTATGCCTAAAATATGGAAGCGTATATACCTATAAAAAAGGAGAATATATCTCTAAGGAAGGAGAGATATTTCCTTACTGGGGATATATAGAATCAGGTATTATAAAATACACTTGCTACAACGTGACAGAAAAAAAAGAATATAATACAGGATTTTCCTTTGCAGGCGAATTTATGGCTGATTATCCCACATGTCTTTATAATATCAAGTCTGAGATTTCCATACAGGCTTTGACAGCTAGCAGAATATATATTTGCCATTCTGAGAAGCTGAAAGAAGAATTTGAAAGAAGCATGGAAAATCAATATATAGCACGTATCGCAGCGGAACAAATGTGCTTTCAAACCTATTCAAGATATGCCGATTTTTATAAGTTGACCCCCGAGGAACGGTACAGACAACTGATTAAAAGAAGCCCGGATTTATTTCAACTCATCTCTATAAAAGAGGTTTCGTCTTACTTGAGAATAACACCCACCCACATGAGCAGAATAAGAAAAATGGTAAGTTTTGACAAGTAAATCTCAACATATGTTGAGATTTTATTTCTAAGATGAATGAACTTGAAACATTATACTACTTTTCAGAATAATATACTGTATTTTTAAAGAAAAAAGCAGTATAAAGAAATCAAGCCTTATATTTTGGCACGTATTATTTCTTCAATTTTAATAGTATATCCAGCATAAGTATGAAATCAGTATTAAAGAAAATAAATATCCTCTTGTTCCTGTTCATAGCTTATGGCTGTATAGAAAAAGAAGGATATTATGATTATAATCAACAAGTCATTATATCTAATTTAACAGCAAACAAATGGGAACGAAAATACCATGACAAATTAGACAATGGAACAGAAATGGATATACATGAGATATATTCATTTTCTGAAAATGGTAGTGGCTCTCATCAATCAATAACAACCTATATGAATGGAGATATAGAAAATAATACATCATATTTTCATTGGTCTTTTACAACACCCAACTTTAAATATATATACTTTGATTATCCTTTATTTTGGGAGATACGAGAACTTTCAAATGATAATTTATCAATTATTGAAACTTACAGAGACCCAATCTCTGTTCCTAACCAACATTACAGGGATTTTCAAGAATATCATAGTTTAAAGCCATAAACTGAAATAGGAAGTGACCATGTTGGTGGCTTCAGTGATACTGACGATACGTGATATCGGGTGTCATTACGTTACATCGGCAAGGGAATTCCGACAACGGGAAAACAGTGGAACAATGGCTGATACAGGAAAATGCGGGCTAAAGAAAATTCTGCGGACAAATCAGGAATAAGGTCATAAAACACTTGGTCATAAAAAAGAAATCCGATAATTTAGAGGCGCATCTCGATTTTTTGAAGTGCTAAAATAAATTTTGTCAGAAATTTTCAAGAGATAATTACGAATCTATAAACCAAAGTAATATGAAGACAAAGAATTTAGTTGGAATGTTTATGCTGTTCCTTTTGACATTCACCTTTATCAGTTGTGATAAAGAAAATGAAGAAGGCAGGAAAATAACTGACTACAAAGAGTATGTTCTGACTGTCGCATCGGAAATGAAACCAGGTGTAATGTGGTCAGATGGGTATAATTATCTTAAAGAAGTGTATCCAGTAAAAAAAGAAAATACCGAAGAGTGGGAAGCCTTGGGATATATTGATGGATTTGAATTTGAAAAGGGATATGAGTATAAAATCAGAATTAGTGAGACAAGTTATTTGGATCACAGCATGGGGCAACCTGCCTGGACGGAGTATGACTTACTCGAAATAATATACAAAGAGAAAAAAGGCTCCGAAGGGTTACCGAAACACTTTATTCCGGAAACATTCTATAAAAACAAATTTCTACCAAAGTACAGATATGCGGTAGAAGCGGATAATAAAGAAGTCATTGAAGAGGATTTGAATAACAACTCTATTCTGCCATTGGACTATCATTATATGCTTTATCGAGGAGAAGACATTTCTTTAAGATGGATTGCGATAAAAGATGATAGTAATACTCTTGGACCGTGTATTATAAAAAGCGAAAACAAAGACCCTGAGAAAATGCCTGAATCCTATAAATTACTACCTTTGGAAGGGAATGTTAACGGATTTATGGGATGGTCATTCTTAGACGAAGAAGGTAACGAAACAAACTATCCTTCATTTGACGTATTTGTGGGTCGTACAGCCAAATCAAAATCTTTCATGCCATCCCCCAATACAGTGTATTTATATAAAGACCTTACTGAACATTATAAGAACAGATTTCCCGAAGCTGGTGTAAAAACGGTTGTGGTTTCTTATACTTTTGGTATCAACTAAAATAGAACCTCCGAATGGGTAACTTGCCGGGGCATCAGCTTACAAAAAAAGTTTGTAAAAAACATACCGTGAGCTATGCCGGGTACATGACAAGCAGAAAACGATAGGGAAAATAAAAGTAAATACAGAACTATAAAATAGTAACATGGAAATAAGGCTTATTACTTCTAACAAGAAACAATTCTTGGATTTGCTGTTGTTGGCAGATGAGCAAGAGAGCATGATAGACAAATACCTGGAACGTGGTGAGATGTTTGCTCTCTATGATGATGGTCTTAAGGCAATCTCTGTGGTTACGTGTGAAGGAGAAAGTACATACGAAATAAAAAACATAGCCGTTTATCCCTCTTACCAACGCAAAGGATACGGGAAACGGCTGGTCGATTATCTCTTCAGATACTATCAGGACAAATGTTCCGTCATGCTTGTCGGTACAGGAGATACGCCTTCTGCTCTTTCTTTCTACAAGCATTGCGGATTTCGTATCTCACATCGATTGAAAGACTTCTTCATAGACAATTATGACCAACCTATTCATGAAGATGGGAAACAGCTTACCGACATGGTGTACTTGCGGAAAGACTTCTCATAATTCATGTTAGATATAGTCTGTAAAATATATAGATTCCCCTACTAGTTTCCCGATTTTAACGGGACATTCATGTACCAGCTATAATGTAACTGAACAAAAGGAGACAATACAGGATTTTCCTTTGCAGGTGAATTTATGGCTGATTATCCCACATGTCTTTATAATATCAAGTCTGAGATTTCCATACAGGCTTTGACAGCTTGCAGAATATATATTTGCCATTCTGAAAGGCTGAAAGAAGAATTTGAGAGAAACATGGAAAGTCAATATATTGCACGCATCACAGCTGAACAAATGTGCTTTCAAACCTATTCAAGATATGCCGATTTTTACAGGCTGACCCCAGAAGAACGGTACAGACAACTTATCAAAAGAAGCCCGGATTTACTTCAACTAGTTCCCTAAAAGAAGTTTCATCTTACTAGAGAATAACACCCCACCCACATAAGCAGAATAAGAAAAATGGTAAGTTTTGACAAGTAAATCTCAACATATGTTGAGATTTTGGTTTGTAGTCTGCAATTGAATAAGATATATTGTTCTCCATATATACTTTATAGTACCTTTATGTATGAAAAAACAATAGTTATATGAAAACAATAAGTTTATATGGAACACTGATGCTGTTCCTTTGTGTATTTAGCTTTTATAGCTGTAAAGATGATGACCAAACACCACAGTTTGAATTTACACCGGAATCATTAAATCAAACGGTCTGGAAAGGAAATATAGCTGATCCAACCTATAATGGTGAAGTCGGTATAAATTTTGAGACTAAGGATGCAGGAGTCATAAATTGCGTAGATCCAGAGAATCCGGAATATACGATAGTTGAAGGTTTTACGTATGAAATAAAAGGGAAATACATTTATTTCAAGAACTCTATTATACTTAAAAGCCAACCATGGAGTTTGATAGAAATATCTAAAAACCAAATGATACTCAAATACAATCTGGTTGATATAAAACCTCAATATCAGTCAACATTGGAACTTACAAGAATTGATTAGTTAATCTGACAAGAAAAGCGGCAAGAAATTACTTTGTCGCTTTTTTATTCCAATTCCTATTCAAAGTCAAATGCGTCTCCTTAATAAAAAGCTTATGGGTACTTTAGGTTGTATAAATGAGCTGATGCGGAGGGACAAAGAAAACCGAGAACTTCGCAAATTAAATAGGGATAGAATTAAAAAACATTAATAAGTGCCTTGTTTTTATTGTGCTGGATTTTATATCAATGTTTTTTTTAATAAACAAACTTCTATAAAAGCAATATGAAGACAAAAAATTTATTTGGGGTACTGATGTTGTTCCTGTTTGCTGTTACTTTTATCAATTGTGATAAAGATGATCTGACAGACAAAGTAGAAATTGTAAAAATGTATGTTTCTGCGGAAACTGATACTTATACACCCTGGGGAAGTGAGACTCCTATAGAGTGTATGCTTGTTAAAGAAGAGGGAAATGCAAGCTATTCAAAACTTCCTTTCAGTGGTATAGACGGATTCCAGACCAACCATTTCGATACAATAGACTGAGACAAGCAGTACACCACCAACCTTGCTGAGGCCATTCTCGTGAAGTGAGAAAAACGGTCGATGGTAGCTTATTTCATTCATCTCTATAATTCCAAATCAATTATAAAAACTATATTTGTATGTTTCTGAAGCAAATTGATAAAGAATGAAAATAACATTAGGAATAGTAACTTCCAGAGAACTTTCTAGTCTTAGCTTCTATGATGATGCTCTCTATGCGTTTGAGAGCGTACTATCAAAAGGGTTACTTGGGTTTAATTCTGATTTAGTGGAAACAATAAGTATAAGGCTTATATGCTTGTCACCTAAGTTCAGTAAATTCTTTCAAGCACATCGTCCTAAATACTATGAGGATAAAACTCTGAAATATAGAGGTTCTGTAACTCCTGAGGTAAGAATGTATAAATGCCTCACGGCTGATTTTGTGGTGGATTTCGAAGGTTATATTAAGTTGACAACGAAAGAAGAATGTCTCAAATATCTGGCCCTTTCATTCATAGACTTTTTAAAGAACTTAAAATACCCGGTCAAATTGAAGAAATTCGAAAAAGAGAAACTGCTTCAGACGGTCAGAGACATCTTTATAGAGAACTCCATCATATCAGAGCAGGAAGGCGTATAGTTCACCTGAATCGAATCAATGCAATCATTTGACAAACCGTGTCACCTTAAATGCGGACATGTCAGCAAGCAACCTCGATGATGTAATTCTCGTAAAATGAGAAAAGCTGTTGTTGGCAGATGAGCAAGAGAGCATGATAGACAAATACCTGGAACGTGGTGAGATGTTTGCCCTCTATGATGATGGTCTTAGGGCAATCTCTGTGGTTACGTGTGAAGGAGGAAGTATCTACGAAATAAAAAACATAGCCGTTTATCCCTCTTCCCAACGCAAAGGATGCGGAAAACAACTTACCGACATGGTGTACTTGCGAAAAGGTTTCTCTTGATTCATATTTTAGGAAAACCCGAAATACAGAAGTGAGCTTCTTTTAATCTTATAATTCTTTTATCTTTCCTATTGGAATCGACCAACCGGATAAAAGAATCCCGATTTCCAAACTTTGCATACAATTCTGCACGCCATTCATCGGGGGATTTTGAAAATAGCTTTTGAAAACGCAGCACATCCCAATACCTGATTTCTGTATCTATCTCTTTTTTTGCTTTATCCATTAATTTCCTGTCATCTAAAAAAAGAGCCAAGGCAAGTTTGAACTCAAAAATACGGTACAGATTAATCGGATTATGTTTCGGGATTAATGAAGAAGATAGTTGACCAAGCCATTTCCATACATCACTGGCTGCAACTTTATCTTTGAAGAATACCCCAAACTGCTTCCCGGCAAACTCAGAAGCACTTTGAAACAATTTGTCATGAGATGCATAATCTATAAAAAACTGGGCTCCATTCTTTCCCCAAAGTTCAGTGTAAAAAACGGGAATGTTTCTTTTCTGTACGGAATCCTCCCATAATGGCAAACATTCGAAGATAATACGATATTGTTTTGAAAAGATTTTATCAATCCTTAATCCCCACAAAACGATATCAGCCTTCATATATAAAGTAGAAGGTGTATAAGGAGATAAAATAGGAAATCTCTCTTGCCAGTCGTCAATTATTTCTTTTTTTACCATGATATTTAAAACCGCTATCGGAAATTGGGCATTAGCATGTAAAGATACAAATTCCGGGGAATTTAAATAGGGAGAAACCGCAGATTCTATGCAAAAAATTCTCCCTTTATCACACTATCTCATAATGGCAGACGCCGCCCCCGACTGCTCGCCGACCTCGTTCCCTCGTTTCACCTTCTTGCCGTATCCGAATGTATAAGTGACCGACAGATTCAGACGCTGATGGAAGTTGTTGCCCTCCACAAGCTGGGTTTCGGAATAGAGAGAAGTCGACAACAGATTCGTGGCACACAGCCAGTCCTTCCGGAGCAGGTTCATTCCGCTGACACGGATGTTCCAGTTGGAACGGCTCCATCCGGCCAGAACCTGATAGAAATCACGGTCCTTATAGATTACGCCCCGGTTACCCTGTACCGTAAGGCTTCGGGTCTGATAGGCTGCCTGAAAATAAAAATCACCCAGATAATAAGTGGCAGAGGCATTGCAGTAGAACGGGGACTGCGAAATGTCGAAAAGCCCCGTCATGCGATAGAAGGAGACCGAGGGAGAGGCCGCCAGTTGCAGCTTCCCGTTGAGCAGTCTGTAATTGAACGAAAGGCCTATCTGTGTCCGGTTGTATGCCCCATCCGTCTCAAACGTACGGAGCAGGGCCTTACCGTCCTGATAAGTCTGGTAAACCGGCACATACAGGTCATATTCGCCAAAGTACTGCATAAATGCCGAAGCAGAGAAGGCGCTCGTCGGTATCCAGTTGTAGGACAGGTTGAAGGTCACTTGTCGGGAAAGGCCGATGGTGGGATTTCCCGTATAGTACATCAGCTCGTTCTGCTGAAGGACGTTCGGCGTCTTTTCACTGGCCCCGGGATAGTTTGCCCCGAAATGGAAGAACGTACGGAACGAATGTTTTTGTGAGGGAGAGAAACCTGCAGACAAGTTCAGCAGCGGATAGACTTCCGCCACAGACTGGTCGTTAATCTGGTTCTTTTCCCACTGCAGGGCGGCATCGGCCCGGACGTTCCATCGGGCATTCGAGAAATTATAGCCCAGCGCGGCACCGGCATAGGTGTCTGAAAAATCGTTATCGTAGGGCGATGTACCGGAATAGCTCACATCGTTGGAGGTCGAGCCGAACCATGCCCGCAAGAAGGCACTCTGCTTGTCGGCTATCTTCTTGAACAACGTGGCACTTCCCCGGAACTGCCAGACATCCTCCCTTGAAATGTTCGCAATGCGGGAACTGCCCGGCAATGAAGTCTGATAAAGATACGAATAATTCGTGTGACCATAATTCATGCCCGGCGATACGCTGAGGTCAAAACCGCGGGGAAGGATGAAATAATAGTTACCCGACCAGACAAAATAACGACTGGTGGACGGCTCGTTTTTATAATAAGAATAATCGGTGTTCTGTCGGGGAACAAACGACAGCATCCCCTTCGTTTCCGACAGTGGAGTCTGGTCAAAATTGAAACCGACGGTATTGGCTATCTGCATTTTGTCGGTGTCGTAGATGGCCCGGAACGTGACCGGATACTGGTTGTACTTGAGGCGGGCACTCTCCAGTGTTTCGTTTCGGGTCATCCGATAGGCTTCTCCCGCTTCATTCTGCAGACTGTAGATTCCCGAAACGGAATTGCCCGAATGGCTGATATCGTGATTGGAAGCCCCCGCATATAAATCGTAGGTCATCCGTTTATGCACGAACTTGGAGTAGACCGAAGCCCGGCTTGAGAGTTTGCCTATCAGAAAGTTTTCATTCAAGGTCGCCTTGGTATAGCCTCCGTATTCGTATTGCTGTACAATGAAATTGACCACATGTTCCTTTCCCTGGAAACGCGGGTCGGCCGGAAAGTCGAGGTATTCCACCCGTCGCACATCGGAAGTGGATATTCCCTCCATTTCTTCTGCCGAAGCAGGAATATAGTTGATGTAGATGGCCACATTCTGTCCGCTAGGCGTGGTGACCGTATTGTCCATCAGGTTTATGTTGATTTGAGGGATGGCGAGCTGCTTCAGAAGGTCTATCGCATTTTGTGCGGAAGTTTTCTGGCGGGCTGTCGGAGTGAAGGTGGAAGAGGAAGCATCAGTACGGTGCATCCGGGCTTTCACCACCACTTCCTTCATCTCGATGGTAGACAGGCTGTCGAGTGTCTGGCTTACGCCTTTTATGGGGAGAATGCCTATCAGGCACATCATCACCCCCCAAAAGGCTTTCTGTGTTTTTTCTGTCATATCTGTGTGTGTAGTGTAACAATCTGCTTCTCAACAACAAAAATAAGGAAAATTGTTGTATGATAGTCACGCATCATACCACATTCTGAAAAAACTCTAATTTTACAATAAAAGGACAGGTATTGGAACACTTTTCCGTCTGTTTCTTTTATATTTGTCATTATACAATAAATAATTCTCACTCCGCACAAGATGGAAAATTTCAGACTTAAAAACAGATGGATGTATGGAGGCTACATCATCCTGTGGTGGGTCCTCGGAGGACTGATATTCTATTGCCTCCTGAACCTAATCACCCAATCCCCTAAGGAGGAAGCAGACTTCCTGTATCCTTATTCATCCTATATGCTGAGCGGAATTCTCATCAGCTGGATGCACAGCCGCACTTATTACGTCGTAGGGAAGGACATACTGCAGATACGTACTCCTTACGTCCTTCTGAAGACGCTGGTCTTACACGATATCGTACAAGCAGTGCATTATGACTCCACCCGGTTCAATGCGCGCCATGGGTGGTACAACGTATGCCTGACCCTCCAGAAAGGAAAGAAGGTCTATCTGTATGCGAAAGATGGGGAAAAACTCATCGCGCTTCTACTTTCACTTCCTGAATGTTCCGCAGCTCGTCACTGAAGTTGACGCCAATCCGGTAGACCGTGCGGCTGTCTTTGGTAAAAGGAGCGTCATAGCCTTTCTCTCGAATCTGTGCCAGCGCCTCGTCCGCACTGCCGTTCAGCTTGAATTCCATGACGTACACGTAGTCCTGCGTCTGGAGCACCAGGTCAATCCGTCCGCGGCTCGTGTGGTATTCCACCTGCACGTAGAAGCCCATCAGCTTGAAGATGATGTACAGGATGTTCTGGTAGTGCACCTCGCGGTCGCGGGCCAGCTCGTAAGGGATGTCGGCGAACATCGTCTTCAGGCGGTCGAAGAAATCGTCCACCTTGCCCGCCATCACTTCCTCCACGAAGCACTGAATCTCCCTGTGTTAAACAACTCGTAAATCAAGGCAGTTTTATCGACATATTCGTAACCGTTCCAAAATCACTTTCTCAAAGTTCTGCACTCCTACCGGATATAGCTCGCTCATAACCACTGGATTTTGATTCTACTGCCAATGTAGTAATTTTAGACGAACATTCAAACGAACGGAATACAGGGAATGGAAAAATCAGATGGACCATCACTTGTTTTCTGCAAGAACAATTTTTATCTTTGTATAAATCCATCACCTTAAATGACTATTCAACACACTTGAACAATGAACATACACGAAATTATAAACGACATTTTTAAGATTATCCTTAATATTATACTCTTCATGATGGCTGCCTTTACCATCGTGAATGTATTTACGAGCAATTACACACTTGGAAGTATCTGCTATCGGTTATTGATAGCCATTCTATGTATCGCTACAATTTTCAGCAAGAAATACAGATATATTGGGCTTACCCTCATTTTATTATTGATGTTCATTGCCTGTCTTGTCACAAAATAATAACCGCCATGGGAACATTAGGATGCATCCACGACATGATGCGGAGGGACAAGGAAAACAGGGAACTCCGTCAACGCAGCCGGGAGCGTATGAAAGAAACGCGCCGGCGAATGGGCGAATGCCGCCACACGGAAATTCCTCCGACACTTTCCGTGGAAAAACTGGAGAAGATAAAGAAACAGACACAGGAAAAAGAACAGGCCGACCGCAAACAGACCTTCAGAATCACCTTGTATGTGGGACTGATTGCCCTGCTCCTACTCCTGCTTTTAGGAATCTTTTTCCGATAAGCACCTGATTTTCAGCCCCTACGAAAATAAATATCCACGGGCATTAGGAATATTACAAAGAGGTTACTAAATTTGCGCCACAATTTGTGTAATCGCATGAAGTTAATTTTGATAACAACCCCTACCTATTTCGTAGAGGAGGACAAGATAATCACCACTCTGTTTGACGAGGGACTGGACATTCTCCATCTGCGTAAGCCCGACACAGCACCGGTTTATGCGGAACGTCTGCTCACCCTCATTCCCGAAAAATACCATAAACGTATCGTCGTACACGACCACTTCTACCTGAAGGAGGAATACAAGCTAAAGGGTATCCACCTGAGCCACCGCAACCCGATTGTCCCCGACAATTATTCGGGACACGTGAGCGCATCGTGCCATACCTTCGAGGAGGTCATCGCTGACAAGAAGATATGCGACTACGTATTCCTCAGTCCGATATTCGACAGTATCTCCAAGGAAGGATACCATGCGGGATTCACGTCCGAAGAAATCCGTGAGGCGGCTGCCAAAGGAATCATCGACAAGCGGGTGATTGCCCTGGGAGGTGTGGACGAGGACAATATCCTCCAGGTAAAAGACTTCGGCTTCGGAGGAGCTGCCATCCTGGGCGGACTCTGGAACAAATTCAACCCGGCTTCCGATTACAATTATCAGGAACTTATCGCTCATTTCAGGAAATTGAAACGGCTGGCCGACTGAGCCGCCGATGAATTTTCTGCCGGAAACGTTTGTCCGGCTTAAAGAAATGGCGTACTTTTGCAGAAAATAAGGCAATATTATCTATTTTACAATGAGCGCAAAATCACCTTTTAAGGTATTCTCCGGAACAAACTCGAGATACCTTGCAGAAAAAATCTGTAACAGCTTGGGCTGTGAACTTGGTAACATGAACATTACTCACTTCGCGGACGGCGAGTTTGCCGTTTCTTATGAAGAGTCCATCCGTGGACAGCATGTATTCCTGGTACAGTCCACTTTCCCCAACTCTGACAACCTGATGGAACTCCTGCTGATGATTGACGCTGCCAAGCGTGCATCTGCCAAGAGCATCATTGCCGTCGTTCCTTACTTCGGATGGGCTCGTCAGGACCGCAAGGACAAACCGCGTGTATCTATCGGTGCGAAACTGGTAGCCGACTTGCTGAGCGTGGCAGGTATCGACCGTCTGATTACCATGGACTTGCACGCCGACCAGATTCAGGGTTTCTTCGACATTCCGGTAGACCACTTGTATGCATCTACTATTTTTGCTCCTTATATCCAGTCGCTGAACCTGGAAAACCTGGTTATCGCTACGCCCGACGTAGGTGGTTCAAAGCGTGCCAGCACTTACGCAAAATACCTGGATGTGCCTTTGGTATTGTGCCACAAGACACGTGAAAAAGCCAACGTGGTAGCTTCCATGCAGATTATCGGTGACGTGAAAGACAAGAACGTCATCCTGATTGACGACATGGTGGATACAGCCGGTACCATCACCAAAGCTGCCGACATCATGAAGGAAGCAGGTGCCCGCTCGGTACGTGCCATCGCTTCTCACTGTGTCATGTCGGGTCCGGCTTCTGAACGTGTACAGAACTCTCAGCTGGAAGAAATGGTATTCACTGACAGTATTCCTTACTCTCTGCGTTGCGCAAAGGTAAAACAGCTGTCCATCGCCGACATGTTTGCTGAAACCATCCGCCGCGTGATGTCGAACGAATCTATCAGCTCACAGTACCTGATTTAAAAATATAACCGGACACTCTGCACAAGAGATGGTCTGATACGATAAAGGATTTGCAGCCCGGTTTCCGCATCGGTCTGCAAATCCTTTTCCTTTGTCTTTACGCATCTTTTATCTTGATTTTTCTTTGCCCATGAAAATCCTCTGGCTCGACCTGAACAGTTCGTATGCGCATGCCTCACTGGCGCTTCCGGCCCTGCATGCCCAAGTGATGCACGACCCTTCCCTGGAGTGGGGAGTGGTGTCGGCTACCATCAATGAAAACCCGGGAATGACGGCCGGGGAAGTGGTGCGCCATGCGCCCGATATCGTGGCGGCTACCTGCTGGCTCTTCAACCACGAGGTGCTCATGCACGTCATCAGCCGGGTGAAGGCCATGTTGCCGCGCTGCGTCGTGGCACTGGGCGGTCCGGAGTTTCTGGGGCCCAACGAGGACTTCCTGCGTACCAACCGCTTTGTCGACTGTGTGTTCCGGGGCGAGGGGGAAGAGACTTTTCCGCAGTGGCTCGCCCGCTGGCAACAGCCGGACGACTGGGATGCGGTCACGGGGCTTTGCTTTCTGGATGCGGAAGGCCATTACCACGACAACGGGCTGTCGCGCGTCAGGGCGTTCGACAAGCTGGTCAATCCCGAACAAAGCCCGTTCTTCAACTGGACCAAGCCGTTCGTGCAACTGGAGACTACCCGCGGCTGCTTCAACACCTGCGCGTTCTGCGTGAGTGGAGGAGAGAAACCGGTGCGCACACTGTCCATCGAGGTCATCCGCGCCCGCGTCCGACTGATTCACGAGAAGGGTATCCGGAACATCCGGGTGCTCGACCGTACGTTCAACTACCAGAGCCACCGGGCCAAGGCCCTGTTCGACCTCTTCCGGGAGTTTCCCGACATGCGTTTCCACCTGGAAATCCATCCGGCCCTGCTTTCGGAGGAACTGAAACGGGAACTGGCTTCCATGCCCAAGGGACTGCTTCACCTGGAGGCGGGCATCCAAAGCCTGCACGAGGAAGTACTGACCGTCAGCCGACGGGCCGGGAAACTTTCCGATGCCTTGGAAGGACTGCGTTACCTCTGCTCACTGGACAACATGGAGACGCATGCCGACCTGATTGCGGGGCTGCCCCTCTATCACTTGTCGCAGATTTTCGACGACGTACGTACGCTGGCTGAGTACCGTGCGGGAGAAATCCAGCTGGAATCGCTGAAGCTGCTGCCGGGCACGGAGATGCGGCGCCGGGCCAAGGAGCTGGGCATCTGCTACTCTCCCCTGCCGCCCTACGAGGTGCTTCAGACCCGCGAAATCACTCCCGACGAGTTACAGACTGCCCGCCAGCTTTCGCGCCTGCTCGACGGATTCTACAACGCAACGGCCTGGCAGGAAGTCACCCGCTGCCTGATTGTGGAAGAACCCGACTTCCTGACGCGCTTCCTGAATCACCTGATTCAAATCGGGGTCATCGACCAACCTATGGGACTGGAACGACGGGGCATCCTGCTCTATCAGTTCTGCAAGGCACACTATCCGCATTTCCTGACGGCCATGAGCCGGGCCTGGATTGAGGCCGGCATGTCGCTCAAGAAGGAACCGGCCGAACGGGTACGCACGAAGCACGTCACTCCGCCCGAAATGTGGACGGTCTGCACGGGCACTTACCGTGACGACCTCCGCCTGTGCAAGCTCCCCGCCCCCGAAGAAAGACGCTGCTACTGGTATGGCTTCGAGACCGAAAGCCAGCAACTCCGCCCGGTGTTTACAGCCGTGAGCGAGGAATAAAAACCACCTCTCGCCCCCATACGATACGCTTACCCGTGTCCGTAGCGTGCCGGAATACGGTTCATGAAAGACCACAGACCGGGTCAAGCCTTGGCAAGCGTAGCATACTCGCATCGGCAAAAAAGACAGGAACCGTCTGTAAACTCCCTGAAAAGCACCCCGAGAGAGGGGGAAAATCGTCCCGGAACATTAGGAAAATTGGCGGGCAAATTATAACTTTGCCCGAATTTTCAACTAGACTATGTATATATTCCGATCGATTCACGAAATTATCAATACCATTGCGGCGGCCAGGGGACTGCTTACGGAAATGTTCGAGAAGCGAAAGACGCTCAGTTTCCGTTATTCCGACGCACTGGCACTGCTCAAGGACGATGAAAACCGGTTGAAACTGCTCATAGAGAAGGAAGTCATCCGCCAGAACGGAAACTTCGTGGAACTGGATGCCCGCTTTCTCGACTTCTTCGAACTGCTCCTCGAGGCGAACGAGGACATCAACACGGCCATCATCGACGAGAACATCGCTTATCTGCACGAACTGATGGACTACTACGAGAAGGAGCAAATTGCCTCGCGCAAGGAGAGTTATGTGCGCAACATCAAGATTACGTTCCAGAAGATTGCGCGTACCACCCTCCGCAACATCATGAACCTGCAGAGCAGCATCGACAATGCCTTCAAGCACGAACCGACTTACCAGATAAAGATTGCCAAGCTGGAGAACCTCGACAAGAAACGGATTCACATCCAGCAGCTGATTGACACCACCGAAAACCTCATCCTGCACGAGGAACGGCGGTTTTTCCAGCAGGCTACCGACGAGGAGCTGAACCGCATCCTGCTGGAACTGCGCAGTGAGCTCCAACTCTCGGCCCACAGCCTCATCCGGGCCCAGCAGGACATCATCAACTACCTGAACCAAATCAAGAGCCAGGTGATACTGGTAGAGAAAATCCGGAAGGTGAAGTACCTGCACGACCAGTTCGAGCTGCGGTCGCGAAGCAACCTCTCGGAGGTGCTCGACAAGGAACATTCCGTGCTGCTGGAGGGCACCGTGCCGTCTTCGTTCAAGCTGTCACTGCCCTACCTGAGTACCGACGAGGCACGCCCCGTCATCCTGAAGGTGCTGCACAACCTGCAATACCGCGAGATTATCCGCAGCCACGAGGCGGGGGCCTTCAGCGAGGAAGACATGGAATCGCCGGCCATGTACCAGGAGGTCATCGACCTGGAAGAGACCTTGGGCGACTATATCCAGGCACAGGCGCAGGCCCGCTGGAACGATGCCTCGGCTCCGGAAGAAGACCTCTTCCACTACCTGATGCACTACACCTTTGCCCGCGAGGTGGACGAGCAGGAACGCACCACCTTGTTCTGCCAGATGGTGTCGCTCTACGAAAACCGCCTCCGCATCAGCGACGAGTTCGGCCTGTACCACCAGTACGAGTATGCCAAGATTTACCCGGCACACTCGTAACCCGCATTCATCCCTATACATTTGACTTATGGAACTGAACATACAAATACCTGACAATACCGCAGCCTTGTTCGACTCTCTCCAGAAGGGACAGTTCATCAGTTCGAACAGCTGCAACGAAGCCGTGCGCGACATGTACGACCAGATAGACGACCATTTCGAGGCCCTGTCGGTCTACTTCGCCCAAATCGGCTACACCCTGGAACGGGGCAACGAATACTTTTACTTCTCGCGGGTGGAACCGCGTACCACGCTGGAACAGAAAATCATGCGTGCCTACTACTGGATTGACGTACTCGACCTGTTCAAGACCTACGACGAGACCTTCGGCGCGGGCTTCCGCTTCCAGCCCGAACAGATTCTGGTGGAGGCCAACCTCAACGTGATGCTGCAAAACAAGCTCGACGGCCTGCGCAAGCACTTCTCCGACAAGGACGTGCGCAAGGACGTGCTCGACAACATGATTCGCCAGCTCACCAAGGAATCTTTCCTGGAACTGGAGAACGAGAAGACCAACACCTACAAGGTGATGAGCTCCTGGCACTACCTGGAACGCCTGATTGAAAGTATCCAAATTTACGACGACACTGAAACGGAAGACAATGAGAAACCTGAATAGAATCATCTTTATCAACAGCGCCAACATTCCCTACGCCGACGACATCTACCTGGACGGGAATGTGCATTTCATCGGTACGCAGGGAGTGGGAAAAAGTACCGTCCTGCGCGCCATCCTGTTTTTCTACAATGCCGACACCCAGAAGCTGGGCATCCCCGTGGAGAAGCAGAGCTACACGGAGTATTATTTCCCCTACTCAAACTCCTACATCATCTACGAGGTGGCCACCGAGCAAGGCCCGTTCTGCATCCTGAGCTTCAAGTCGATGGGCCGCGTGTGCTACCGTTTCATCGACTCGCCCTACCGCATGGAGTTCTTCGTCGACGAGCACCGCACGGCCTACAGCGGCAACGACCGTATCCGCGCCGCCCTCGACCAGTATGGCGTGGACTACTCGCGCATCATCTATACCTACGACGAATACCGTAACATCCTCTACGGCAACGGGGCAGGCCCCGAGATGAGCCGCTACTCGCTCATGGAGAGCAAGCAGTACCAGAACATCCCGCGCACCATCCAGAACGTGCTCCTCAACTCGAAGCTCGACGCGGAATTCATCAAGAAAACCATCATCTCGTCCATCAACGAAGACGAGACGGCCATCGACCTGAACACCTACAAGGAGCACCTGAAGAACTTCGAGACCCGCCTGCGCGACATCGAGGAGTTCCAGAAACGCGAAACACAGAAACAGGCCAAGGAAATCACCTCCCTCTCGGCACAGGTCGCCCGCCAGCAGACGGCCCTCGTACAGGGTTGCCGCGAACTGGCCGCCACCTTCCGCCTCACCGAAAGCCAGTTGCCCAAGGCGGAGGAACGGAAGCGCAAGGCCGAAAAGGAACGTGCCGCCCTCCTCACCCGCCGTCAGGAACTGCAGGAACAGTCGCGCCAGCGCTGCGACAAGATGCAGGAGGCACTGGCCATCCTGAACAACGAACTGCAGAAGGCCCAGCAGAAGGAAAAAGAATATGCCCGCCGGCAGATTGAGGAAATCAAGGAACGCGCGGCCCGCAAGGACGAATGGAAAAACAAGCAACAGGGATTGCAGGAAGAACAGCGCATCCTTACCTCGCACTACACGGAAATCTCCACCAAGTACAAGTCGCTCATCCAGAGCCTCGACGAACAGTGGAACCGCATTCATGAGGCCAAAATCAAGCAACTCGAAGGACTGAACAACACGTTCAACGCCCGCATCGAGGAGGCCCGCCGACAGCACGAAGCGGCCACCGAGGCCCTCTATCAGGAGTACGAACAGCTTTCCCAGCAACTGCATCCGGAACGCAGCGGCAAGCAGAACGAACTGACCGCCCTTGACTACCAGATGCAGCTGTGCCGCAAGGAAACCTTCTTCGAAGCCGAGCAGGAGGAACTGAAACACCGCATCCAGTCGTACACGGGCCTGCACATGAGCAAGAAGAACCGCATCAACAACGCCCAGCTCGTCATCAAGGAACTCACCCTGAAGTGGGAAGAGGAATTGCAGAAGGGACTGAAGGAGAAAGACGAGGCCCTGATGCAGCTGCAGGCCGAGCACTTGCAGCTCCGCCCACGCATGGAGGAACTGGAGACCTTCCTGAAAAACAGCAAAAGCACCCTGCAAGGCTGGCTCAAGGAGCACAAGAAAGGATGGGAAGAGAACATCGGCAAACTGTGCGACGAGTCCATCCTCTGGCAGACCAACCTCTCGCCGAAGATAGTGGACGAGGGCACGTCGTTCTACGGCATCTCCATCTCCCTGCAGGACATCGAACGCCACATCCGCTCCATCGACGACTATCAGGCGGAACGCGACAAGGGCGTGAAACGGCTGGCGGAAATCCAGGCCGAAACCCTCCGTCTGCAACAGGAAAAGGAGGCTTTGGAGGAACAGCTGAAGGCCAAGTACCAGCCCCGCATCAAAGAGCAGAAAGACGTGATTTCGGTGCAGGAATACGAGCTGGAGAAACTGGAACAGCAATACCAGAAAGACATGCTCGACCTGGATGACTGGAAGAAGAAGGCGGAAGCCGAACGTGCCGCCAAGCTCCGGAAACAGGAGGAAGAAAAGCAGCGCATCGCCGCGGAACTGCAAGAGATTGACGGCAAACTGAACAACCTGAACCGCGAGAAGAGCGAGAAACTGAACCGGCTGAAACAGGAATGGAACAGGGTGCAGCAGGACATCGCCCGGGAGAAGGAAACACAGGCGGGCAGCATCCGTCTGGAAGACCAGGAGGAACATCAGCGCATCGCCACGGAAAAGGCGGAATACGAGCGCCAGATGAAGCAGGAACTCCACTCGCAGGGGGCCGACACCGAACGTCTGCAACAGATTGGCAGTCAGCTGCGCGACATCGACCGCGAACTGCAGTTCATCAAGGAGCACGCCACCCTCCTCATCGAGTACGAGAAAGACAAGCGCGATCTCATCGACCACATCCCGGAATGGAAACGTGAGCAGGAGGAACAGAAGCGTCAGCTCAGCCAGGAAAAGGACAACCTGCGCCGGGAGACCTCGGGCTTGCAGGAACAGATTGACGCCCTCCACAAGGAACTGCAGCAGGCCGAGCAGGAAGTGACGCAGTTGCAGGCCAACCTGGAGGCATACGGCAAGATTCCGGCCTACGACTGGTACAAGCCGCATCAGGACATTTTCAATCCGGAGCACCCTGTCACGGTGGAAATCCACACGCCGCGTACCTGTCTGGAACTGATTGACGAGCTGGGCCGCACGGACAGCCAGTACATGACGTTGCAGAACCGTCTGCGCAAGGAAGTGAACCTCTTCACCGGCCATTTCGACGAAGACAACACCTTCAAGTTCAAGACCAAGTTTACCGAGGACTGGGAGTACCTCCGCTTTGCCGAGGAGCTGCACGACTTCGTGGAAGAGAACAAAATCAGCGAGTTTGTCCGCCGCATCAACAACGAGCACTCCGACATCTTCAAGCGCATCAGCATGGACACCTCGATGCTGACGGCTTCGGAAGACGACATCCAGGACCTCATCGGCAAGGTGAACAAGGGATTCCAGACGTGCAACTTCGTGGGCGTCATCCAGTGCATCGAGATGAAGGTGGAAGAGAGCAGCAACCGCGTGGTGAACAGCCTGCGTGCCATCCAGAAATACTACAATGAGCATGCCTACGACCTGGCGCCGGGCACCAACCTCTTCTCGTCGGAAAACGAGCAGCTGGTGAAGCAGGAAGCCATCGCCCTGCTCCGCGACTTCATCAAGGAGATTCACGCCTACCGCTACGACAGCATCCGCCTGTACGACTCGTTCGAGCTGCGTTTCCGCATCATCGAGAACAACAACGACACAGGCTTCGTGGAGAAACTCTCGAACGTGGGTTCGGAAGGAACGGACATTCTGGTGAAGGCCATGATCAACATCATGCTGCTGAACGTGTTCAAGGAAGGGGCTTCGCGCAAGTTCAAGGACTTCAAGCTACACTGCATGATGGACGAAATCGGCAAGCTCCACCCGAACAACGTGAACGGTATCCTGAAGTTTGCCAACGACCGGAACATCATCCTCATCAACGGCTCGCCCACGGAACTGAACCGCGATGCCTACAAGCATGTGTACCTGCTCACCAAAGGGGCACAGAGCAAGACGCGCATCGCCCGGCTCATCTCCGACCAGAAGCTGTAAGCGGCAATCTCCGTCAGAACTCAAAGCAGATTCAATAGCGGTATCCTCGGGGTATCGCTATTTTTTTATATCAGAAACGTCCCGGTATTTTCCAGAAAACACCATTTTCATTTTTATGTTTCCGGTTCGGAAAACGTAGGTCTCTCCATCGGGAACCGTACGTTTCGCGGGCGGAAAACCTACGTTTCTCATACGGAGAACGTAGAAAATCGGACGGCGTTTTTCGATAAATGCTTCCCCGGTTTGCACTCTATCTTTGAAGAATATAGGCCGCACCTCGGAAGCACTATCTTTCCAGAATATAGGCTGTACCTCGGAAGCGCAAGCTGGAAAACTTCATTTTCCGCTTGCTGCTTCGCTCGGTTTGCACTATCTTTGAAAAAAAGTATTCATTATTCATTCTTAATTATTCATTCGCCCCATGAAGTACCCTATCGGAATACAGAGTTTTGACCAGATTATCGAAGACGGATACGTCTATATTGACAAGACTGACTTGGTCTATCAACTGACACATGAAGGAAAAATCTATTTTCTAAGCCGCCCGAGACGCTTCGGAAAAAGTCTGCTGGTGTCCACACTGGAGCACTATTTCCTAGGACACAAGGAGCTGTTCAAGGGACTGAAGATAGACCAGTTGGAAAAGGACTGGAATGTGTATCCCGTGTTTCATGTGGACTTCAACGGCTCCAACTTCACCCAGGCGGGTGTGCTGGAAGAACGGCTGGAGGATTACGTGTCCGATTGGGAAATCCGCTACGGACTGACTTCCGAAGCCGACCGGCTGGACGTGGGAGGACGGTTTATCAAGGTGCTCCGCGCGGCGCACGAGCAGACCGGACGACGGGCCGTGGTACTGATTGATGAATACGACAAACCGATTCTGGACGTGCTCGATGTGGACACCGGTCTAGAGGACCGACATCGCAACGTGCTGAAGGCCTTCTACTCCGTGTTCAAGGGAGCCGATGCACACCTGCAGTTCGTCCTACTGACGGGAGTCACCAAATTCTCGCAAGTGAGTGTGTTCAGCGGGTTCAACCAGCCGGACGACATCAGTATGGACATACATTACGAGACTCTCTGCGGAGTGACCCAGGAGGAGCTGGAACACTATTTTCCCCAGCCCATTACTGACATGGCCGCGGAATATGGCTGCACGCCGGAAGAGATGAAGCTACAACTGAAACTGCAATACGACGGGTATCATTTCAGTAAGCGGATGACGGATATGTACAATCCTTTCAGTCTGCTCAACGCCATGAAAAAAAATACCTTGGGGGATTACTGGTTCCGTTCCGGCACGCCCACCTACCTCATCCGGCTCCTCACCCATTTCAACGAAAACCTCAACGAGCTCACCGGAAAATACTACCGCCCGGAGGAGTTCATCGACTACAAGGCGGATGTGGAACAGCCCCTGCCCATGATTTTCCAGAGCGGATACCTCACCATCAAGGGATATAACATGCGCATGAACAAGTTCCTGCTCGACTTCCCCAACAACGAGGTGAAGAACGGCTTCCTGACCATGCTGGCCGCCTCCTACCTCAAGCCCAAACAGCGCGTGGAAGGATGGGTGGACGAGGTGGTGGAAACCTTGGAAGCGGGCGACACGGACACCCTGCGCACCCTCTTCACGTCTTTCCTGGCCAGCATCCCCTACACCATGCGACGCAAGGAGGACGAGACCGAACGCGAGCGCTATTTCCAGTACACCTTCTACCTGATTATGCGGATGGTCAGTGTCTACACGGTCTATGTGGAGAAGGCACAGAGTCAGGGACGGGTGGACTGCATCGTGGAGACACCGCAATATGTCTATATCTTCGAGTTCAAGCTGGACGGTACGGCCGAAGAGGCTCTTCAGCAGATAGAGGAAAAAGGCTATGCAAGGGAATATGCCTCCGACTCACGCACGCTTTACAGGATAGGTGCCAGCTTCTCTTCCGAAACAGGAACTATCGGTGACTGGAAATGTGTATAAACTTATTTGCCGCTTCGCTCGGTTTGCACTATCTTTGAAAAAAAGTATTCATTATTCATTCTTAATTATTCATTCGCCCCATGAAGTACCCTATCGGAATACAGAGTTTTGACCAGATTATCGAAGACGGATACGTCTATATTGACAAGACTGACTTGGTCTATCAACTGACACATGAAGGAAAAATCTATTTTCTAAGCCGCCCGAGACGCTTCGGAAAAAGTCTGCTGGTGTCCACACTGGAGCACTATTTCCTAGGACACAAGGAGCTGTTCAAGGGACTGAAGATAGACCAGTTGGAAAAGGACTGGAATGTGTATCCCGTGTTTCATGTGGACTTCAACGGCTCCAACTTCACCCAGGCGGGTGTGCTGGAAGAACGGCTGGAGGATTACGTGTCCGATTGGGAAATCCGCTACGGACTGACTTCCGAAGCCGACCGGCTGGACGTGGGAGGACGGTTTATCAAGGTGCTCCGCGCGGCGCACGAGCAGACCGGACGACGGGCCGTGGTACTGATTGATGAATACGACAAACCGATTCTGGACGTGCTCGATGTGGACACCGGTCTAGAGGACCGACATCGCAACGTGCTGAAGGCCTTCTACTCCGTGTTCAAGGGAGCCGATGCACACCTGCAGTTCGTCCTACTGACGGGAGTCACCAAATTCTCGCAAGTGAGTGTGTTCAGCGGGTTCAACCAGCCCAAGGACATCAGCATGGACCGACGCTACGAAGCGCTCTGCGGCATCACACAGGAAGAGATAGACCGTTACTTCCCGGAACCCATCGCGGAAATGGCACACGACTACCAATGTACGCCCGAGGAAATGAGGCAGCGGCTCAAACTGCAATACGACGGCTACCATTTCAGTGAACGGCTGACGGACGTGTACAACCCCTTCAGCCTGCTCAACGCACTGGACAGTCTGCGGATATACGATTACTGGTTCCGCTCCGGCACGCCCACCTACCTCATCCGACTCCTCACCCATTTCAACGAGAACCTCAACGAACTCACCGGAAAATACTACCGTCCGGAAGAGTTCATCGACTACAAGGCGGATGTGGAACAGCCCCTGCCCATGATTTTCCAGAGCGGATACCTCACCATCAAGGGATATAACATGCGCATGAACAAGTTCCTGCTCGACTTCCCCAACAACGAGGTGAAGAACGGCTTCCTGACCATGCTGGCCGCCTCCTACCTCAAGCCCAAACAGCGCGTGGAAGGATGGGTGGACGAGGTGGTGGAAACCTTGGAAGCGGGCGACACGGACACCCTGCGCACCCTCTTCACGTCTTTCCTGGCCAGCATCCCCTACACCATGCGACGCAAGGAGGACGAGACCGAACGCGAGCGCTATTTCCAGTACACCTTCTACCTGATTATGCGGATGGTCAGTGTCTACACGGTCTATGTGGAGAAGGCACAGAGTCAGGGACGGGTGGACTGCATCGTGGAGACACCGCAATATGTCTATATCTTCGAGTTCAAGCTGGACGGTACGGCCGAAGAGGCTCTTCAGCAGATAGAGGAAAAAGGCTATGCAAGGGAATATGCCTCCGACTCACGCACGCTTTACAGGATAGGTGCCAGCTTCTCTTCCGAAACAGGAACTATCGGTGACTGGAAATGTGTATAAACTTATTTGCCGCTTCGCTCGGTTTGCACTATCTTTTCAGAAAATAGGCGGCACCTCGGAAACGCAAGCTGGAAAACTTCGTTTTCCGCTTGCCGCTTCACTCGGTTTGCACTATCTTTGAAAAAAGTATTCATTATTCATTCTTAATTATTCATTCGCCCCATGAAGTACCCTATCGGAATACAGAGTTTTGACCAGATTATCGAAGACGGATACGTCTATATTGACAAGACTGACTTGGTCTATCAACTGACACATGAAGGAAAAATCTATTTTCTAAGCCGCCCGAGACGCTTCGGAAAAAGTCTGCTGGTGTCCACACTGGAGCACTATTTCCTAGGACACAAGGAGCTGTTCAAGGGACTGAAGATAGACCAGTTGGAAAAGGACTGGAATGTGTATCCCGTGTTTCATGTGGACTTCAACGGCTCCAACTTCACCCAGGCGGGTGTGCTGGAAGAACGGCTGGAGGATTACGTGTCCGATTGGGAAATCCGCTACGGACTGACTTCCGAAGCCGACCGGCTGGACGTGGGAGGACGGTTTATCAAGGTGCTCCGCGCGGCGCACGAGCAGACCGGACGACGGGCCGTGGTACTGATTGATGAATACGACAAACCGATTCTGGACGTACTCGATGTGGACACCGGTCTGGAAGACCGACACCGCAACGTGCTGAAGGCCTTCTACTCTGTGTTTAAGGGAGCCGATGCACACCTGCAGTTTGTCCTGCTGACAGGAGTGACCAAATTCTCGCAGGTGAGCGTGTTCAGCGGGTTCAACCAGCCCAAGGACATCAGCATGGACCGACGCTACGAAGCGCTCTGCGGCATCACACAGGAAGAAATAGACCGTTACTTCCCGGAACCCATCGCGGAAATGGCGGACGAATATGGTTTTACACCGGAAGAAATGAAACAGCGGCTCAAACTGCAATACGACGGGTATCATTTCAGCAAACAAATGACGGACGTATATAATCCCTTCAGCCTGCTCAACGCATTGGACAGCCAAAGTGTAGATGATTACTGGTTCCGCTCCGGCACGCCCACTTACCTCATCCGGCTCCTTACCCATTTCAACGAGAACCTCAACGAACTCACCGGAAAATACTACCGCCCGGAAGAGTTCATCGACTACAAGGCGGATGTGGAACAGCCCCTGCCCATGATTTTCCAGAGCGGATACCTCACCATCAAGGGATATAACATGCGCATGAACAAGTTCCTGCTCGACTTCCCCAACAACGAGGTGAAGAACGGCTTCCTGACCATGCTGGCCGCCTCCTACCTCAAGCCCAAACAGCGCGTGGAAGGATGGGTGGACGAGGTGGTGGAAACCTTGGAAGCGGGCGACACGGACACCCTGCGCACCCTCTTCACGTCTTTCCTGGCCAGCATCCCCTACACCATGCGACGCAAGGAGGACGAGACCGAACGCGAGCGCTATTTCCAGTACACCTTCTACCTGATTATGCGGATGGTCAGTGTCTACACGGTCTATGTGGAGAAGGCACAGAGTCAGGGACGGGTGGACTGCATCGTGGAGACACCGCAATATGTCTATATCTTCGAGTTCAAGCTGGACGGTACGGCCGAAGAGGCTCTTCAGCAGATAGAGGAAAAAGGCTATGCAAGGGAATATGCCTCCGACTCACGCACGCTTTACAGGATAGGTGCCAGCTTCTCTTCCGAAACAGGAACTATCGGTGACTGGAAATGTATATAAAATAAACCAATCAACCTGTCATAATGATGATACAACAAACCACCTTTACCCTCCGGCCGCGCACCCGCGGCTTTCATCTGGTGACGGACGAGGTGCTGAGCCACCTGCCGGCACTGCCCAAAACCGGACTGCTCAACCTCTTCATCCAGCATACCAGTGCCGGACTGTCTATCAACGAGAACTGCGACCCGGACGTACGGAGCGACATGGAAAAAATTTTCAATAACCTGGTGCGCGAACGGGAGTCCTGGTACGACCATACACTGGAAGGCTGGGACGACATGCCCGCCCATGCCAAATCGACCCTGGTGGGTGCCAGCCTGTCCATCCCGGTGAGCGACGGACGACTGAACCTGGGCACGTGGCAGGGAATCTACCTCTGCGAATTCCGCAACCACGGCGGAGGGCGGCGCATCGTAGCCACCCTCATCGGGGAATAACAAGGAGGGAGGAGTCCCTCGTCAGAAAGCGGGCTGCGGAGCGGCAAGGCTGAGACTGTCGGAGAAACATTTTCCGGCTTCTCCGGTCAGCACCACCCGCGACAGGTCGATTCCCTCGGCGGCTTCTTCCGAAATGACACCCTTGGCGGCCATTCTGCGGGCCACCAGACGGAAGTGTCCTTCCTGGTTCTCTTTCAACCGCCCGCTGGCATCAAACGAGCTGCGAAAATGCTTCGGCTTCGGGATGATGGAAGCCAAGTAGATACATTCCTCCAGCGTCAGTTGCGACGGACGCTTCCCGAAATAAAATTCCGAGGCTTCCAGCAGACCATAGATTCTCGGCCCCCATTCCGCGATGTTGAGATACACCTCGAACATCCGTTCTTTCGAGGTCAGTCGGTTCTGCTCAATCAGCCATACTATCAAGGCTTCTTCCAGTTTCCGCGCGATGTTTTTGCGGCGGTTCAGAAACACATTCTTGACCAGCTGCATGGAAATCGTGCTTCCCCCACGGGCGAAACGGCGGGCTTTCAGGTCGTAGGCCATAGCCTGACGGATGGCGTCGGGCAGGAAGCCCTGATGATAGAAGAAACCGCCGTCCTCACTTTGCAGCACGGCCATGCGCATCAGCTGGGGCACACTGTCGAGCGGAAGGAAGTGGTTCCACGACGGTCCGACCGGAAACGTGCGTACCGGCATTTCATCCTCGTAGGCGGTATATTCAAACTCTTCCGACATCTTGCTGAGATTGGTCGTTCCATAGCCCAGAATCCGGAAATGCTCCGGACGCAGGTCGGAATGGAACTGCAGGCTGTCGGGACAGGCCAAGTCGGCATCCAGTCCGAAATCGTAGGACAGGTTGCCTGCCACCCGGATGCCCTCCAGGTTCTCGAACAGACCGTGGGGCAAGGAACCGAACAGCTCTTCGGCCGGGAAAGAAGGCTTGTGGATGGACGCAATCAGATGGGCGGGCGGTTCCAGGCGCAGGTAGGGATGAAACTGCAGACGGTTGAAACGCACCGTACTCGCGCTGTCCAGTTCCAGGGCATGCGGCTCCACGTTCAGATGGAAATCCAGTTCCCCCTCGTCAAGGTTGATGCGCTCCGGCGACAACCGGCGGTGGAACACGGCCAGTCCGTCCACTTCCGTTTTCCCGGACAAGACCAGTTTTCCGTTCTCCTTCTGCTGGGTGAAACTCAGGTAGAGGCGGTTGAAAGACACCTCCGCTCCCAGCCTGCGGCGGATATAAGGCACCATCAGGTTGGGGGCCTGAATGCCTACCGACACCCGTCGCTCGTCAGCATTGATTTCACCTTCGGTCTGCCAGTGCTGCGTGCGTGCACCCTCCACGAAAATGAGCCGGCTCTTGAAACGATGATGGTCAATATTGAATTCCGGCACGAACAGGCTGACCGAATCGCTGTCCTTCCGCTCTCGAATCCGGAGGTTAGTCAGCCGTCCGTCGGAAGGCAGCAGACGGAACACCCCGTCGAGCACCAGTTGCACCCGCTTGTCGTATCCCGCATGAGAATGGTCCTGCGCGGCCTCCTCCCCTCCCGTCCGGCTGCGGAACAGGAAGTCGTAGTTGGCCGTCTGATTCTCCTTCACGAAACTGACCGTCAGGCCGTCCATGTACACATTGCGCACCTCCACATTGCCCTTCAGCAGTTGCCAGAAGCCCAGGTCGAACGCTGCCGAACGAAGCGTCAGCAGCGTGTCCCTTCCCTCCGGCACCACCGACAGTCCCCCGAGGGAAAGCCGTCCGGTCCCTTCAAAGCGCAGGCTCTCATAATGCACATCCAGCCCGTAGCGTTGTTCCACCTGAGCAATCTTCTTTTCCGTCAGCCGGTTCAGGATACGGTTGCGGAAAATCCACAATCCGCCGGCCAGCAGAAAGAGGCACACCAGCAGGCCCGCACCCGTATAAATCAGTATCCGTTTCATAATGTTCGCGTCTATGCCACAAAGGTAAAAAATATTCGCTGAAAACCTTCGGAAAATTTCATCCGCATAATCCGCAATTTCAAGCCGATAGTCGCGCTCAGGCAACAAACAGGAACAAAATCAGCTTATTCTGTTTGCATTCAATCATTTCTGCCGCTATTTTTGAAAAAAAAAGAAACATTTTTATTCACATTTCAACATATATCAGAGGCAAGACTAAAGAGCGGACACATCCCTTCACATTTTAACGGGATATTCCCTGTGCCTGCTATTTATTTACCTGCTTCAGGGGAATAAGCACATAAAAAGGAAATACTATGAAACAAATTGTCAAACTGTTTGGAATGATGTTCTGCGCCATGGCCATGTACGCCTGTGGAGAAAATGACGAGCCCACAATGAGTTCCCTTCAAGAGCAATTCATTGACGTAGAAAACGGAGAATACACAGAAGGCAGTCTCCCGGTAGGTGATAATATACAAATGATACAAGCTGCCTCATTCGATGAAACGGCCCTCCCTGGAGGAACCTCTTACCTTACCTTGAATGCCAATGAGGAACTCGATTATGTCAATATCGGTGTGCAGGGAGAAAGCGGATACCTCAAAGTGAAACTGGATGCCCCAGTGACCGCCCAAGGCCGTGCCACAGAAGAAGGAAAGATTTACATCTATACCATACTGGTACTGCTCAGCCAGAACCTGAATGAAAACTTCATCCTTGAATTTACCACCGTAAACAGACGAGGAGAAGTGTCGCCGAGATTCACAAGCCAGACCCACTATGTAGAGGCCGGAACCGGCGACTTGCAAGTCAATCTGCGTTTCAGCAATGAAAAAGATGTAGACTTGTATGTGGTAGAGCCCAATGGAAACATCATCTATTATGGCCAGATTTTCCCCTACTATTCAGAGCAGTATCAAATATTCAACGACTGGCTGGAAAACGGGAATTACTATGATGAGCCAGACATTGAATGGGAAAAAATCGGACTGGACATTGACTCCAACGCCGGATGTGATATCGACGGAACGAACAGTGAGAACATCTTCTTCAACACAGACTGCATGCAGAAAGGCACGTATCAGGTATGGGTAAACATGTATGCCAACTGTGACCCTTCCACTGCCACAAGCTATACCGTCAGGGCAACCTATAAAGGAAGTGCCGTCATCCCTAAATCAGGCTCAAACCCTGCTTCAGGAGTTTTCCCGGCAGGCACACCCGACAACAGCATTGATGATGAACTGACCGGAGCCACGAAAGTGATGGAATTTACCATCAATGAGGGTATCGAACCAGGAAGAAGTGCGGCCACTTCTCCGCAAAAGCATCTGCTGAAAACCGAATTCAACATGCTACTGGCAAAATAAAAATGTATCTTCATTCACTCTAACAGGACATATCTAATCTCTCTTTTCCGTTCCGTACGCTCAGGCACCTCCTTTTGCACGTTTCAACAGGCAGCCGGATACGTACGGAACGTTTTTTATGCACAAGAATCGCGACAGCAGTCATGAATATTCCAAAAGAAATCGTATCTTTACACCATAATCCATTTTATTAACTAAAAACTTTAGAATTATGGCAAGTAGAAAATCATTGAAAAAAACCGTCAACTATATCACCGAAGTGGCAGCAGGACTCTGCCTGGTAGAATCGGCCAATGCCAATGCGGAAAAACGGGAGGCTTACAGCCAGCTGTTTCTCCAGATTATCAACTTGCGCAACGACATCATCAGCCGCATCAGCCACACGGAACCGGGCAGCGTGAAACTGTTCTACAAGAAGCTGAGAACCGACTTCAATGCCGAAGTGGACAACGTGTTCAAGAAACTGGAAGAACTGGCCAAATAAGTGCGCATGAAACAAGCCATCTGCCGGTTTATCTACCACAAACTGCTGGGCTGGAAAGCAGAAGTGGATGTGCCCGACTTCAAGAAGTGCATCATCTGCGCGGCCCCGCATACCACCAACTGGGACCTGATTATCGGGAAACTGTTCATCACGGCCGTAGGCCGCCAGTCGGGCTTCCTGATGAAGAAGGAATGGTTCTTCTTCCCACTGGGCATCCTGTTCCGGAAGATGGGAGGGATTCCCGTACACCGCGACAAGCGTACGTCCATGGTGGACCAGCTGGTAGAACGAATCAAAAAAAGCGATACGTTTCACCTGGCCATCACCCCCGAAGGCACTCGCTCGGCCAACCCGGAATGGAAGAAGGGGTTCTATTACATCGCCCTGGGAGCCCAGATTCCCATCGTACTGATAGGCATAGACTATCAAAAGAAATGCATCAAGGCAGGGAAATACCTCATGCCGACGGGCGACATTGAAAAGGACATGAAGGAAATCAAGTCGTATTTCAAGGATTTCAAGGGGAAACATCCCGAGAAATTCACCGTGGGAAACATCGACTGAAAACGTATGCGAAAAACGCTTCGGCGTTTACTCCAAAACGCAAGTGCGTTTCAACTAAAACGTAAGTGCGTTTTGAGGAAAACGCAAGGACGTTTTGAATGAAACGTAAGTGCGTTTTTATCCAAAGGCCAAGACGTTTGAAAGAAAAGGGAAAGCCTCCTCATTTTCAACAAGTTGAGGAAGCTTTCCCTTTTTTATCACAAATGACGATAATCTTCTCGGAGTCCGGTTTATAAGCCAAACTTATATCCCACGGAAAGCGTCAGCATGTGATAGTGGGCGCCAATCACATCATTCTTGGCTTCTTTGCCCAAGGAGAGGTCGTATTGCAGCTTGGCATACCAGTGGTGGATTTCGATGCCTATATTGGAAGATACTCCCCAGTCAAAGCGGCGGGACTTTTGATAGAGGTAGAGATTGGAATGTCCATACTCATCCTCCCCATACACAAAACCGTCATAATACTGTTCATACATTCCCGGGAGGCTTCCCTCTAGATAGTAAGGATTACTGTCAAACTTGTTTTTCAGGCAGAAAGCCACGTAGGGTCCCACACCGAAAAACAGTTTGGTGTCTTTGCTCAGGTTCCATCTGAACTGGGCCATCACCGGTATCTGCAGGAAATGCCTTGTCTGTGACACGTTCTCTATCCAGGTGGAGCTTTCATTGCTGTAGATTCCCCCGTTGGAAATGGAATATCCCCTGAAGGTGTAAAACAAGCCCGATTCAATGCCGAAATGGCGGGTCAGATTGAAGTCGGCAGCTACCCCGATTCTCGCAGAAGGTCTCCACTCCTGGCCCCATCCGTATCTCTGTACGGCAGAAATACCTGCTTCGGGAGCCAATGTCACATTTTGTGCGTACACTCCGCACACGCTTGCCATCAGCAGGCAAGCCAAAACTACTTTTTTCTTCATCACTCTCTAATTTAGAATTTAAAAGTTGCTTTCGTATCCTCTTTTCTTTCGGAAAAGAAGAGAACGGCGCAAATATATACAATCAATATTGTATTTATATGGTGCGAGAGTGATTCTTTGTGGCTTTTTGGCGTCTTTTGAAGAAATTTATACCTAAACATTTCCCCATATTCAGAGATTCTCACAGCTTCGATACTCCTATGAAGCATACCTCCTCTTCCTGATTTTTCAAATTTTCTCAAGTATTTGTATAGGAATGCCTGTATATCCGGAAATCTTTTCCAGCGGAACCGCATCCTTTTTCATGGCCACTGCAATCTTTATGACGGAAGGCTGCACACAATCTTGAAACAACAAACCGGAAAGATGTTTTATAGCTTTCAGAAGTCTTTCCCGGTCCTGCTCCCGACTGAGATCCATACCACTGAACGCTGACACTCGGTGATGAAGTATCATATAATAGATTCCTCCCACAAGCAATGCTGACACAGCCACGATGTCTGTATCTGAATCAGAAAATAAATCTGCAAATCTCTGACACAAAGGAAGAGTGTGGAATTCTCTCAACTGAGCGGTACGGCGGCTCGTTTCATTATCCGTGGCAATTTCCCATCTCAACAGCTCCTGCATAATCTTGTTGTCCCACAGAGAATTGAAAAGATTACATAAAATGTCTTCGTAATACGTTTGGTTATTCTCGCCCGAAACAGGAACTTTCACCACGCCGCTGAACCAGTAATCAAACTTCTTGACATATTCATCGATGAACGCATCCAAATCCTTGTATCTCCTGTAAAACTGCACAGGCTCTATTTCCGCCTTCTGCATTATCCCTGTGGTAGTCAAACGGCTGAACCCGCCTTTTTCTATCAAAGTGGTAGCTGCTTCCAAAATCGATTTTTCCACGTCTTCCGCGCTCCTTCTTTTCCTTCGCTTTTCCATTTTCTTTCAAAACATTACTTTGTATATTTTTCAAGCATACCGCTCAGATTATCAGGTTGTAAAAATACCATTTTTTACCATATCTTTGCAATTCTCATTCCATCAAAATATTATTTATAAAAAGAAATATCTCAAAACGACATTTTTCAATCCCGTCGGAAACAAAACGGAGGGGCCGTCTTCATGCAATCTGAGACGGCCCCTCCGTGGGTTCTGCATCCGTTTGAAATCAGGGACTTACAGCAGTGAAGCGATATAAGCCTTCATTTCGGGAACTGCCTTGCGGACTTCCTGATACAGCTTGTACTGTGCCAGCGTGCGCACGTAATTGTGCTCGGCATATTTCGTCTGGTAATAGGTATCCCCGTTGAGGTAGTCGGCCAGGAAACGCACGGCCTGCATGTAGGGGAACAGCATCACGGCATAGGGCAGCATCTCGATTTCCAGCGGAGTGAGGAAACTCTTGGCCGATTCGATGTATCCCTTGGCAAAGGCCCGGAAAATGTCCATGTTGAAGTGAATCTTGTCCAGGTCGGGTTCGTCTTCAGGAGCGGTGTTGGCTGCCGAACGCAAGAAATCACCGAAATCGGAGAACACAAAGCTCGGCATGGTGGTGTCGAGGTCGATGACACACAACACGTGGCCGTCCTTGTCGAACAGCATGTTCGATACCTTGGTGTCGCAGTGGCAGATACGTTTCGGCAATTTGCCCTCACGATACAGACGTTCGGCCGCGCACATCTCGTCGGCATCCTTTTCGATATCGTCCACCAGCGACTGTACCTTTTCCAGACGCCCTGCGGCATTCTGGGCCACGGCCTCACGCAGCTGCTTCATGCGGAACTCCATGTTGTGGAAATCGGGGATGGTCTCTCCCAACTTTTCCGGAAGGTCGGCCAGCATGGCTTCAAACTCGCCGAACTTCACGCCCACCAGATAGGAAGATTCCGGTGTCACGGCCTCCAGCGTCTGCGATTCGGGAATGAACACGCATACGCGCCAGTAATGTTCCCCGTCGAAATAATAAGTCTTACCCTCGGCAGTGGGCAAGAAACGAAGCACCTTGCGGTCGATATCCGTTTCATGCGCCTTTTCCAGCTTCTCCCGGATATGGCGGGTCACGCACTCAATATTATGCTGAAGCAGTTCCACATTCTGAAAAACCTGATGGTTAATACATTGCAGAATGTAGTCGAACTCTTTCGAATCTGCTGTCTGTACCTTATAAGTACGGTTTATCAGACCGGACGTCAAAGGAATAATTTCCCCTACCTTCCCAACTCCTGGAAATTGTGAAATAATTTCATTAAGCGATTTCATGGTTATCAAATAAATTAGGTTTATAATATCATTTAATTAGAATATATACTTTATATTGCCTATTTCCAAAATATTCTAAGTTTCTTTCGCTGCAAAGATAGGGAAGTTTTACGGAAAACCGTCATTCCACAATCAAATTTTCTGTAAAATCTTTGCAATATCACAAAAAGTTTATAGATTTGTGCCCGTTAAAAAACTAAACTCTATGAAAGCCACCATGAAAACACTGGCAGCAATGATGATTTGCTGCTTCATTTCTGCCTTACACGCAGAAAATATCCAACGCCCGGAAAGCGAAAACTATATAAAAGGTGTAGAAGCACTCAACGAGGGAGACCCCGCCACCGCCTATACTTACCTGAACGCTGAAATCAACGAGCATCCGGACAACGGTTACGCGCACTGCTATATGGCGCTGATTTGCAACTTCTGCCAGGATACCAAACTGGCACTGGAGGCACTGAACTCAAGCCTGGAACTGATTCCGGAAGCCGACAAGGAATACCGCTCGTTTGCACACTACTCCAGAGGCGTGCTGCTCACCAACCTGAAAATGTGGGACCGCGCCGAAGAGGACCTGAACGAGGCTATCCGCCTGAATCCGCAGGACGTGGAGAACTACAAGTCGCGTGCACAGCTGTATCTCGAAACCGCACGCTACGAAGAGTCGTTCAACGACCTGACCCGCGCACTCGAGCTCGACAGCAAGGCCGATGTGAACGACCTCGTACTGCAGCTCATGGCTGTGGCTCCCAGCAATGAACTGATGGAGCGCATCACGGCCACATACCAACAACTTGACCAAGTCACAATCCATTAATAACAATCCAACGACTTGGATTTTCACCCTGAAAGCCATCTCACCCCCTGAGATGGCTTTTTTCATTTGCAGAAAAAAGAATGATTTACTACATTTGCAAAAAATCGGATTTTACTAACATTTTATCAACAAAACAAGAATGAATCGAACAAAAGGGCATCCAAAAGGACTTTATCTTCTCTTCGTAACGGAGATGTGGGAACGCTTCAGTTACTACGGCATGCGCGCACTGTTCATGCTCTACATGGTGCAGGCGCTGCTTTTCGACAAGGAAACGGCTTCACAAGTATATGGCAGCTACACGGGACTGGTGTATCTCACCCCGCTCATAGGCGGATACATTGCCGACCGCTACTGGGGCAACCGACGGTCGATTGTGGTGGGGGCGCTGACCATGGCACTCGGACAGTTCCTGCTCTTCCTCAGTGCCTGCTATTTCCATGAGGTGGCACTGGCCAAGTACCTGATGTTCTGCGGACTGGGCCTGCTGATTCTGGGCAACGGCTTCTTCAAACCAAATATCTCGACCATGGTGGGACGGCTCTATGCACCCGACGACAACCGCAAGGACTCGGCCTTCACCATTTTCTATATGGGTGTGAACGTGGGTTCGACCATTGCCCCGCTGGTGTGCGGACTGGTGGGCAACACGGGACATCCGGAGGACTTCAAATGGGGATTCCTCTCAGCCTGCATCGGTATGGTGCTGGGTGCGGGGGTGTTCCAGCTCTTCAAGAACAAATACATCTGCGACCCTGACGGGAATCCGGTGGGTATGGTACCCCAGAAAACTGTCGCCGCCACTCCTGCCGCCGGGGATGCGCCGAAAAAGACGGGCACCGGACGTACGGCCCTGATGATTGGCAGCACGCTGCTGCTGACCCTGCTTTTCTCGGTCAACTGGGGGGCGGAAGGTGGTTCTCTCTTTGCCGGAGCCGACTGGATTGGCTCGCTGATTTATGCTACGGCCATCGTGATGCCTGTCATCATCATTACCGACCACTCGCTGAACCGGAAGGAGAAGGTGCGTATCGGGGTGATTTACATCATCGCCTTCTTCGTCATCTTCTTCTGGGCTGCCTACGAGCAGGCAGGGGCTTCACTCACCTTCTTTGCCGACGAGCAGACCGACCGCCACATCGGCAGCTGGGAGATGCCGGCCGCCTATTTCCAGTCGTTCAACCCCATCATGATTGTCACGCTGGCCCCGATTTTCGCCGCCGTATGGTCGTTCCTGGGTAAGAGGGGCATCGAACCGAGTTCTCCACGCAAACAGGCCATCGGACTGGGATTGCTGGCCTTGGGCTATCTGTTCATCGCGTTTGGCGTGAAGGACGTGGAACCCGGCGTGAAAGTCAGCATGGTGTGGCTCACCGGCCTCTACCTGATTCATACCATGGGGGAACTTTGCCTGGCGCCCATCGGTCTGTCGCTGGTCTACAAGCTCTCGCCGGCCCGCTTCTCTTCCCTGCTGATGGGCGTGTGGTATCTCAGTACCTCGGCTGCCAACAAGTTTGCCGGACTGCTGAGCGGTTACTATCCCGAGCACGGAGTGAGCAAGAGTTTCATGGGCTACCCCATCGAGAACCTGTTCGACTTCTTCATGCTCTTTGTCTTCATGAGCGGGGCTGCAGCCGTGATTCTTTTCCTCCTCTCCGGCAAGCTCAAGAAAATGATGGAAGTATAAAGCGTGAACCTCCTGTAAAACGAGACGATCAGGCGAAACAAGCCGTCCCCTCCCTGGGAACGAGCTTGTTTTCACATAGAAAAGTCAGACCATCCCGCCGATGGCCGGACAGGAAACACAGCCAGGTGAAAAAATGGCTCGGCGGAAAGAGACTACTGAAAAAGCTGTTGAGGACAACGATTCCTCCAAACAATAAAGAGGGCAAATAAGACGGCAAAATAAGGTCAAGCCTGCTCCGGCTTCCTACGGAGCACAAAAAAGGCCGTCCCAGATTTGATTCTGAGACAGCCTTGTAAGCTTGTATTTCCTTTCCGGAAGCTTCCGAATCTGCTTATTTCATCAGCTCTGCCAGTTTGGCCTCCAGGTCTTCCCCACGCAGGTCGCGTGCCACGATGGTTCCGTCTTTTGAAACCAGCAATGTAGCCGGAATGGCACGGATACCATAGAGTCCGGCAGCTTCACACTGCCAGCCCTTCAGGTCGGACATCTGCGGCCAAGTGATGTTCAGGTCCTTGATAGCCTTCTTCCAGCTTTCGGCGTTGTTGTCCAAAGACACACCTACGATACCGAAACCTTTTGCCTTGTATTTGGCGTAGGCAGCCACTACGTTCGGCATTTCCATGCGGCAAGGTCCGCACCAGCTGGCCCAGAAATCAATCAGTGTATAGTTGTTGGCAGCCACGAAATCCGACAGCTTCACCGGATTGCCTTCCGGCGTATTCAGGGTGAAGTCGATGAACTTCTGTCCCACAGCCGTCTTGGCTACCGTTTCCACGTATTCCTTCAGAGCCTTCACTCTCTCGTCGTTGGCAAAGGCAGCCGGAATCTTTTCCAGCAACGGCTGTACCTTGTCCACTTCGAAAGAAGAGCTGAACATGGTCAGCAACTGTACACCGGCTGCGCTGCCGATGTTTTCAGACACCAGCTGATAGATGCGGTCCAGTCCTTCGGTTTCCTTCTGGTCGAGCACCTTCATGATGGAATCACGCTGTGCTTCCGTGAGCAGGGTGTCGCCTTTTGCCTTCTGATACATGTCGTTCATTTCCTTGCCGATACGCTGGTATTCGTCCATGAACTTCTGGTAAGTATCATTGTTCGGTGTACCCGAAACACGGCTTTCCATCGGACTCAGGTTCACCTGGATGTTTCCTTTTTCCACAAATACCATGGTAGCCATCCGGGTATCACCCTTCATGTAAGTCACATAACGGGATACGGCTACTGAATCCGGATTTCCCTTGAATTCAAACGTTCCGTTCTTCACTACGACAGAATCGAGGGCCTCAAAGCCTTCTGCCGTCTGTTTCTGCAAGAACACGGTGTCGCCGTCGGCTGCACCTTCGGCTGTACCTTTGATGGTAAAGCCTGACTTTTCCTGACAAGCAGCCAGAGACATCAGTCCGGCTGCAGCAAATACTACAAATTTTTTCATCTTGTTATTATAGGTTTTATTCCGATTTGAAAATAACGGGGCAAAGATAATCGTTTCAGGGGAAATGCCTCTATTTTTACAAAAGAAAAAGCAGACAGCACAGCAGATAAGCGCCCCGGCACACCTCGTCGGGCAATCCCGCGTAGTGCGTCAATCCGCTAAAATCAAGCGAAGAAAAGAACAGGGTGATGAAGAGCAACACCACGAAATACGTGGCCCGGCACCTGTAGAGATGGGCCATGCCTTCCACCACATCGCGGTCACTCAGATAAGAGTCGGAAGCAAAGCCATAGACGATAGACGGCAGAGCAATGCCCAGCGAGCACACGCCCCACAGTCCGTCGGCGAGCGGAGAACCTGCCAGCGTACCGATGGCGCTGCGCACCAGGTTCCACGGGCCGAAAGCCAGCAGGACACAAAGCCCCACATAAGCCAGAAACGTCACCGTCGCCAGTCCCAATGCCCGCTTCTCCTTGCGGGAAAACTTGCGCGTGCCGCCCGCCATCCTCCGGCAGGCATTCCCCAGTCCGGAATGCACAAACAGTCCCACCCCGAAGAACAGACACACCACCGCCTGAAACACCGGCGAAAGGAGATAATCGTCGAGAAGGGTACGCAACAGCCACCGCAGCCCTTCGTCGCTCAAGAGGCTGCGTACCCCTTCCCATTCATAAATGCTGCCCGTCCACGACAGCAGAGCCGTGAGCAGGAACAGCAGCAGGAAGCAGGTGGCCGGATGCAGACTGAATTTATTCCTCATCAGGTTCCAGGTTATCAATATCGAGGATGCGGAGCTCGAACGCCCGGGTCACCAGCCGGCAAGCATTCACCCCCGTCCGTTCGTCGGGACGGAACAGGCGGTTCACCAGCTCGTTTTGCCGTTTCTCGATGGATTTCACGCCGAAGGGCATCCCCTTCAGGTTGGTAATCATCTCCTTGGTGTAGCCCAGTGCCAGGTGACGCAGCAGGCGCTCGTCGTATTCGTCGATGTCATAGTCGATGATGGCTTCCTGCCGGCGCTGTTCCACTTCGACCGTCTGCATGAAGCGGGCCACGATTTTTTCCAGTATCGGTTCGTTGAACACCAGTTTCTTGCCATCCATCACCGCCTGCACGTCGGTCGCCGTCAGCAGTTCACCCGTCTTCAGGATGATACCCACGGCCCCCGCCCGGAGCGCGTCCACCCACAACTTCTCGTTGAGGATTTCTCCGGTAAAGATAAGCACCTTCAGTTCCGGCCGTTCCCGGTGCAGACGGGCACAGATTTCCACACCGATGGTGGTGGAGCCCCCCAGTCCCAGGTCGAGCAGCACCATGTCGGGCGTACACGTCTCCATCAGTTTCCAGAACTCCTCCTCGGTCATGGCCGTACCAATCACCTCGGCATTCGGTATCTCATGACGGAAAATCTCTTCCGTCCCCTTCAATTCCAGTTTGACATCTTCTACGATGACCACCTTAAACTTCTCCATGTTGTCTTGACTTTATATTTTTCTCATTCGTTATTTCTTGTTTCGTTTCGGCAGGGTAAACCACACGCTGAATCCCTTCCCTCCGCTCCACGGACAGGCATTGATGCGGCAGCCCCTCCGCCCGCCATACTCGTCATGGTCGCGGATAATCTGCTTGCACACCAGGTATTCCGTGCCCGAGAGATGCGAACCGTCGCCCGACGGACACATCCGCTTCTTGTCGGGATAGAACAAGGCATTGAGCACTTCCTGCGAGTAGGTGCGGCGCGTGTCGATGAAGTCCACCCGGACAAACCCGTCTTCCTCCTTCGCCTCCAGCCGCAACGTGCCCGATGCCTCCTCGCGCAGCGCCTCATCCATCAGGTTCTCCAGCAGGAAAAGCAACAGCACCCGGTCGCCCGTCACCCACAACGGAGGCACCTCGGCCTGCCATTCCAACGTAAAGTTCCGCTTGCGCATCATCTTCTTCAGGTATTTTCCAGCTCCTTCGGCCAGTTCCTTCACGCTCACCTCCGTACGGCGGAATGTCACCTCCTCCAGCTGCCGCGATGCACACGAGCTGAGCAGGGTAAATATATCCTTGTAGTATCCGACCAGCTCCGACATATTGTTCAGCAGCTCCTTCCGCTGCGCTGCCGTCACGTCACCACTCAGGCGGTCGGCCACCTGCTTGATGCGGCTCGGATAGTAAATCGTTTCATGCTTGATGGTAGACAGACAGTTGTCGAGCACCATGTTCTGCACGTGCAACTGGTTTTCCTCGAAGAGGGAGCGACGGGCCTCATCCTGTGCCAGCTCGATGTCGTGGAACTTCCGGTTGACCCGTACCACCACATTATACAACACCACTGCCAGGTAGTTGCACACCATCTCTACCAGCAAACGGTCTTCCTCGCGGCTGTAGGCACGGGCCAGTTTCAAGGCCAGTACCCCCACACAATGCTTCTCGCCTCCGGTCTCCACCCACAACGGCAGATAGCTCCATTTCGTAGCGCCCGTCCACTGCATCTGTCCGGTGTCATAACACCGCTGCAATCGTTCGCGCAATTCCTCCTCCCCTTCTTCCGGTGCAAAGCAGACAGTTTTCAGTCGGCAGGTCTCCTCATCGTACACTGCCAGCGCCATGTTCTCCAACAGAATCATCTCGTTCAGCTCGTTGAACATGCGGCGGAGCATCTTCTCCAGCACCTCGTCGCCCAAGGCCTCCGTGCCCGAAACCGCCGAGAAAAGTGTCCGGTTCACCACAAACACCTGCTCCATGTTGTAGCGGTAATGCAACCGGTGGCGCAGGTAGAGCGCATAATACGCAATCAGGCAGCCGCACACCAGAAGCACGAACAGCGACAAGGCAATCCGCTTGTTGCTGGCCGAGCGCTGCATCTGCAAGCAATACTCCTCGAGCGAGTTATCCTTGCTCAGCCGCTTGTAGAGCGACGCATAAGCTGCATTGTTATAGCGGTACTTCCGGAAATCCTTCACGGCCAGTGAAGCCACCGCCGCCTCGTTACGCACATCGAGCAAGATGAAATAATCCGTATCGAACGATTCGGCCAGCCATTCGAGTTCCGCCCCGTCGCCTTCCCCTTCCAGGCGGAGCAACGGCCCGTTCTTTCCCGAATAACGGAGGTAGTGGGCATTCATGTAATACAGCACACTGTCGGCCAGCACCAGTGCCGTGGCATGGTCGCCCTGCACGTTGCACTCATACACCCAGTTGGCATAGTCGTTGGCAATGGCCAGCAGACTGTCGTAAGGCGCCACCTTCCCGCTGTCGGCCACAGGCTCCACCGGTTTCCGGCCGGAGGAACAGGCCACTCCTACCAGCAGGCAGAAGCCCAGCCACAACAGACCCGCCATCCGCCGCGCCCCCTTCGGCAAGCGGAACGAGAAACGGCTGCCCTTTCCCAGCGTACTCTGTATATCGAACCGGCAGACCGCGAACACACTGTTCGTCTTCCGGTATTTCTCGATGATTCCCTTGCAGTTCATCAGCCCGAACCCATGTCCTTTCTGACGCTGAAGCTCCGCCGCGTCAGCCGCCGTCTCCATGCCGATGGCCCCGGAGTCGTACACCTTCTCGCCCAGGATACGCGAACGGTCCTTCTCCGAAAGCCCCGGTCCGTCGTCCTCCACCGCAATCTCCACATAGTCGGGTGTTTCCTCCGCAGACAGGCTCACCCGCCCCCCTTCTTGCGTGTACTTGCGGGCATTCTCCACCAGCGTGTTCATCATGAAAAGGGTCAGAGCCTTGTCGGCCTTCACACAAGCCGTGGTCTCGCCCACCGTGAGCGTCTGTTTCTTCAGCTCAAACGAACGGCGCCCCTTGGCGATGATGGCAAACAGCTCCTCCAGGTCGAAGTTCTCGATGTGGAGGCTCAGCGTGCCCTGCCGCATCTTAATCCACAAGGCCAGTATGTCGTTGTATTCATTGATTTTCGTCACCAGTTCGTCGATGTACACCAGTTTGCCGCGGCGCACCGCCTCCCCACTGTCCGATGGCAGGGTACGGAGCTTGCGCACCTCGTTCACCATCCGGTCGATATAAGGCACAATCCCCGTCACGATGGACAGGCACGCCTTCTTCACCTCGTTCTGGCGCTTGTTCTCCATGAGATGCAGTTCGTGGATATACTGCTCCTTCTCCAGCCGCTTCTGTTCCTCATCGAGCGATACCAGGTTCATGCCGTGCTCCAGCGTCCAGGCCAGATAAGGCAACAACAGCCGGATGAGAGCCTGTTCCTCCTTGCGTACGGGAGCCGCCAGCCATATCCACAGCCGTCCCACCGTCACCGGCTTGCCCGGCGACTGAAGCTCGAACACCTGCGGAGTGCCCTCTTCCTTGCCCGACGGGACTTCCTCCGCCTCCCCTTCTCCGTCACAGAAGGTAATGCACACGTCGCGCACCCCGAACAGTGCCTTCAGCTCCGGCTTCATGACCTCGGCCACCGCTTCGGCCACCTCCTCCCGGCTCGTAGCCGAAGCAGGAACCGCCCCCGTAATCTGCTGGCAAAGCCCCAGCACCCGCTTCAGTTCCGTGAGGTACACCGTATTCTTTTGCCGCCACGAACGGTTCAGCCAGACAAACAGCACCACCAGCACCAGGAACCCCGCGGCCACCAGCCACAAGAGCACATTCAGCTGGCCCGTCTCCTTTTCCAACGCCGCATAGCGGCTCTCCAGTTCCTTGTCCTGCCGCGTGTAGTCCAGAATATCCAGGTACACGTTGCGGTTGTAGTCCGACTCCGCCTTGCAGCCCATGGCCGAGTACGTGCGGCTCAGCTGTTCCCGCAGGCGGGCAATCCATTCGGGCACCGTATTGATGCCCTCGTCGTTAATCCACTGCAGTTCGATGGAAGTCGTCCCCCCCGGCTGATACGCCTGCAGACGGTCGAGCGAATCCGTGCAATGATAATATTTCTCGTGATGCAGATTGACATAGTTCAACGCCTTCTTCAGATTGACCAGCGCCTTTTCCGGCTGCCCGCTATAATTGTAGAAAGTGGCCAGCGTGCGATACGTTCCCGAAATCTGGTACCAGTCGCCGTAACGCTTGAACAGCCCCAACGCCTCCCGGGCAAACACCAGCGGCAGACTGTCCACCGGCAGACTCTCCGGATTGACCAGCCGCAACAGCCCCGCCCGCTTCTCGCTCAACAGTTCCCGGTTGCTGCGGAACACCAGCAGTTCCGCCATGGCCTGCAAGGCATTGGCCTCGAAATAAATATACCCCCGGGCCTGTGCCACCTGCAGACACTGCACCAGGTAGCCGAACTCCCCAAGCGTCACCTCCTCGCGGGTAGGCGCCTCGTACATACCGCCAGAGCCCCGCATATACACATAATACAGCCACTGCGCCGTATCCGCCTTCAGGGCTTCTTCGGGCACCGCATTGATGGCCTCCAAGGACTCCTTGTCCTGTTGCAGATAATAATAATAAATTCCTGAAACGATGTAGAACTCCGAGACGGCATAGTTCAGCCGTCCCTCCAGTCCGTTCTTTTCCAGTGAAGAACGGTCCTCGTTGATGCGCCGCAGACGCTGCATCGCGCTGTTATGATAATCATAGAACTCCTTGTTCATGGACGTACGCTGGCAGATTTTCATCATCCCCACGTCGGCCACCAGCCGTTCCAGCTCGTTCTTGCTGGCCTCCGAAGCCTTCCGGAACAAACGGGCCGCATGCTCGAAGTCCATCCGCATGAACGCACAAAACCCCATGTTGTTCAGGGCCTCCGCCCGACCCGACGCATAGCCGTCGGAACACTTCAAGGCTTCCGTAGCCGCCCGGGACGAGAGCGACAAATCCTTGTAGCGTGCCTCATACGCCACCCGGTTCAACGAATCCACCCGGGCATGCCCCCCATGAGACAACGGATGCTGGCACGAAGGCCACAGCATGGCGCACACCAGGCAAATCAGCCCCCACATCCCTATCTTCCGAATACTATTCTCCATAAACGCACGCGTACAAATCCAGACAAATGTACGAAGTTCCCCTCTAAAAACCACCCCGCCGTGTGATAAAAAAACAAAAGAGAGATTGCAGCGTCCGCACATAGGCCGGCATGCTGTAATCTCTCTCCCTCAGACATGAGTCCGTCTTGAAAACTATTTATTTTTTTGACTCTTCCAGAGATACCTTTCTAAATTCTTTCAAAACTTTTTCCAACTCCAAGGATGCCTTGCGGGCACGAGTTCCTGCAGCTTTGTTACCTTTTTCTGCCTGCAATTCAGCATCAGCTACCAAAGCAGCATTCAATTCTTTGATTTTTGCAATTAATTCGTTCATAATTCTGACTATGATTTTTGATTAAACATATTCAAAGTAAATACAAATCCCTCAATGTGATACTTTTACGAACTCTTTTTTTGCAAATTTTAATAGAAAAAAAATCCACTTTGCGTATTTATACAGACTTTATGGACAGTTTTATGACAAATCGTGTTTCCGAGGTCACCCGGAAGCGATTATCCACCCGTTCATTGACCAGCCACACCACACGTTCCCCGTCGCATACCACCAGCTGGCACTCCTTGTCGAAACGGGAGAACTTTTTGTCGCGCAAATAGTTACGCACCGACTTGAAGCCCTTCATGCCGAAGGGTATGAACTTGTCGCCCGACCGCCATTTCCGCAAGGTCAGTTCGCCCTGCACAGCCGCCGCATCCACGTACACCACCTTATTATTATCCCGCGGCACCGCAAACGGAGGCTCCACCTCCATCCGTTCCTGCCGCAGTTCCGGCAAGCATTCCGTTTCCGCTCCTGCCGGACGGCGCACCAGCCGGTCACGGTCTACCAGCAATGTCCACTCCCGGCTATGGAACATCCGGCCCGGCTCCCCGTGCAACGCCCGGAACACATCGTCCACCTGCGCCGCATTGAAGCCCATCGGATGCAGCAGTTCGAACAGCAGGTTCTTCGGCCCCGGTTCGCGGCACAAGGCCGGAATGTCGATGGTCTCCCCGTCGGGCATCACCCGCCGCCGGGCCTCTTCCAGGGCCTTGTGATACACCACTGCCACGTCGGACAGGCGCCGGGCCGTCTCGGCAATTGTCTCGCTGACCGAAGGGTTAAGGGTTTCCAGCAACGGAATCACGTGCAGCCGGAGCTTGTTGCGCATGAACTCGTCCTGCAGGTTCGTACTGTCGGTCACATAATCCTGTCCCAGCGCAGAAAGATAGTCCACTATCTCCGCCCGGCTCACGCACAAGAGCGGACGCACCACCTCGCCGTTCACGGGACGGATGCCCTGCAAGCCGTCGATGCCCGTGCCCCGCACCAGGTTGAGCAGGAACGTCTCCACACTGTCGTCGCGGTGATGGGCCACTGCCACCACCTTCGCCCCGCAGGCCCGGAGCCGTTCGGCAAACCAGCCGTAACGCAGTTCCCGCGCCGCCATCTCGATGGATATGCCCCGCGAAGCCGCATACGCCTTCGTATCGAAGTGCGTCACCTGCAACGGTACCCCCAGCCTTCCGGTCAGGTCGCGCACAAACCGCTCGTCGCGCACCGACTCCTCCCCGCGGAGGTGAAAGTTACAATGAGCCGCCTCGCACGCATACCCCAGCTGGAGCAACACCCGCAGCAATGCCACCGAGTCGGCCCCGCCGCTCAGCGCCACCAGCACCTTGTCGCCCCGGCCAAACAAGTGCTTCTCTTCGATAAACTGACTGACTTTCCTTGCAAACATGTTGCAAACATAGGGATAAAATGCGAAAAACGCTCCCCTGGAGATTGTAATTTAAAAACGGTCTAAATAACTTGCGAGAAAGAAAGCAATGCCGTATCTTTGCAAATGAAATAAAAACGATGCAAACAACATGAAACTTTCGGAATTGAAAACAGGTGAGAAAGGCGTCATTATCAAGGTCCTCGGACACGGAGGATTCCGGCGCCGCATCATCGAAATGGGGTTCATCAAGGGAAAGACCGTAGAAGTGGTGCTCAACGCCCCGCTCAAAGACCCCATCAAATATAAAATCATGGGCTATGAAGTCTCCCTCCGCCGGCAGGAAGCCGACATGATTGAAATTGTCAGCGAAGAGGAAGCCCGGCGCACGATGGAGACCGACACCTACCATGAGCCCATCTCACAAGGCATCCCCGTGAGCGACGAGGTGATGCGCAACATCGCACAAGGAAAACGACGCACCATCAACGTGGCGCTGGTGGGCAACCCCAACTGCGGAAAAACCTCGCTCTTCAACGTGGCCTCGGGCGGACACGAGCACGTGGGCAACTACAGCGGCGTGACCGTGGATGCGAAGGAAGGCTTCTTCGACTTCCAAGGCTATCACTTCCGCCTCATCGACCTGCCGGGCACATACTCTCTCTCGGCCTACAGTCCGGAAGAGCTCTACGTGCGCAAGCACATCATCGAGGAGACCCCGGATGTGATTATCAACGTGGTGGATGCAGGCAACCTGGAACGCAACCTCTACCTCACCACCCAGCTCATCGACATGAACGTGCGCATGGTCATCGCCCTCAACATGTACGATGCCTTGCAGCACAGCGGCAACCAGCTGAACTACCACAAGCTGAGCGAACTGCTGGGCGTGCCCATCGTGCCGACCATCAGCCGCACGGGCGAAGGCATCGACAACCTGTTCCACGTGATTATCGGCCTGTATGAAGGCATCGACTTCATGGGACAGAAAGACGAAATCAAGAACGAAATCCTCCGCGAGTTCCGCGAATGGCACGATGCCTACGTGCCCGACCACAAATACAAAGGAGCGGAAGACAACTTCACGGCCAAAGGCTTCATCCGCCACATCCACATCAACCACGGACCGGAAATCGAACGGAGCATCGACGCCGTGAAGAAGGAAATCAGCAAGAACGAGAACATCCGCCACAAATACTCCACCCGTTTCCTGGCCATCAAGCTGCTGGAGAACGACAAGGACATCGAGACGCGCGTCATCGCCCCGCTGCCCAACGGCAAGGAAATTCTGGCGGCCCGCGACAAGGAGGCGGAGCGTCTGCGCCAGCTGGGCAACGACGACAGCGAGCAGTGCATCGCCGATGCCAAGTATGGTTTCATCTCGGGTGCCCTGAAGGAGACCTTCACGCAGACCAACCACGACACGGAGACCTTCACGCGGGTGGTGGACAGCATCGTGACCAACCGCTTCTGGGGCTACCCCATCTTCTTCATCTTCCTGTACATCATGTTCGAGGGTACCTTCGTGCTGGGTGAATACCCGCAGCGACTCATCGAATGGCTGGTCGCCCTCATCGGACAAGGAGCCGAAAAATTCCTCAGTCCGGGCCCGCTGAAAGACATGATTGTGGACGGCATCATCGGCGGTGTGGGAGGCGTCATCGTGTTCCTGCCCAACATCCTGCTGCTCTACTTCTTCATCTCGTTCATGGAAGACTCCGGCTACATGGCCCGTGCCGCCTTCATCATGGATAAAATCATGCACAAGATGGGACTCCACGGCAAGTCGTTCATCCCCCTCATCATGGGCTTCGGCTGCAACGTGCCGGCCATCATGACGTCGCGCATCATCGAGAGCCGCAAGGCCCGGCTGGTCACCATGCTGGTGAACCCGCTCATGTCGTGCAGTGCCCGTCTGCCCATCTATCTGGTGCTAATCGGGGCCTTCTTCCCGGGCAAGGCCAGCCTCATCCTGCTGTCCATCTACGCCATCGGCATCCTGCTGGCCGTACTCATGGCCCGCATCTTCACCAAGTTCCTGGTGAAAGGTGACGACACGCCCTTCGTGATGGAACTCCCGCCCTACCGCATGCCGACGGCCAAGGTCGTGCTGCGCCACACGTGGGAGAAAGGAAAGCAATACCTCAAAAAGATGGGCGGCATCATCATGGTGGCTTCCATCATCATCTGGTTCCTGGGTTACTATCCGAACCACGATGCTTACGCCACACAAGCCGAACAGCAGGAGAACTCCTACATCGGCCAGCTGGGAAAGGCCATCGAGCCGGTCATCGAGCCGCTGGGATTCGACTGGAAGATGGGCATCGGTATCCTGTCGGGCGTAGGCGCCAAGGAACTGATTGTAAGTACACTGAGCGTGCTCTACACCAACGACGGCGACATCGACTCGGTGAACCTCTCCGAGCGTATTCCCATCACACCGCTCGTGGCCTACTGCTACATGCTGTTCGTGCTGATTTATTTCCCGTGCATCGCCACCCTGGCCGCCATCCATCAGGAGTCGCGCAGCTGGAAATGGCCCGTCTTTGCCGCGGCCTACACTACCGTGCTGGCCTGGATTGTCGCCTTTGCGGTGCACCAGATAGGAAGTTTGTTCATTTAACCCTAAAAACCTACCCCTTATGAGTATGCAAGACCTTTTCGTATATATCATCGTAGCCGGCTGCGTGCTTTGGAGCGGCCGGCACTTCTTCCGTCAGGTCATCCGGCGGAAAGGACAGGCCGGCGGATGCGGTTGCACCGGTTGCAGCGGATGTACCGGATGCAGCGGATGTACCGGATGCGCCCTGCACAAGGATTTGGACAGCCTGAAAAAACGCACTTGCGCTTCCGATAAAACGCTTTGACGTTTCAGGTAAAACGCACTTGCGTTTCAAACAAAACTCCCTTACGTTTTCCATCAAACGTAAGGGAGTTTTTTATGCATCAAAATCAAACTGATTTACAACGAGTTACAAATCGCGGAAAATCCTTTTACTCCCGGCTCACCACCTCCACACGGCTCAGTATATGGTTCACCCGCTCCACGTGAATCTGCGTGGCAATCCGTTCGCGCAGAGCCTCCACGTGACTGATGATACCCACCTTCTTGCCGCCAATCTGGTGCAGCCTTTCGAGCGACTCCATTACCGTGTTCAGGTAGTCGCTGTCCAGTGTGCCGAACCCCTCGTCGATGAAAAGCACATCCACCGAAAGACTCTTCCGGTTGAGCGACGACAGTCCCAAGGCCAGCGCCAGCGACACCAGAAAACTCTCTCCACCCGAAATGGTGGAAGTGGGGCGCTTCACCCCACCCTGGTACTCGTCGCGCAACAGGATGGTCAGTCCCCCCGGCGGACACTCCATCCGGTAGCGGTCGGTCAGGCGGCTCAGGTAATGGTTGGCCCCGGCCAGCAACTGGCGGAGCACATAACTCTGGGCGATGTTGCGGAACTTCTTCCCGTCGGCACTGCCGAAGAGGGCAGCCACTCCCGCCCAACTGTCCACTTCCTTCTGCTTGGCCTCTATCTGCTCCTTGAGTTTCCGGATGCGCTGCAAGCCCTCTTCCTGATGCGCCAAAACCTGCGCAATGGCCCCCAGACGGGACACCTTCGCCGTCAGCGCTTCCTCCCGGCGGGCCATCGTTTCTTCCACGACCTCCGGCGTCACCGCCTCCCTATTCTGCGGACGCTGCGCCCGATGCCCCTCCAGTTCGCGGGCCACCCGCTCTTTTTCCGCCCGGCACGCAGCCAGTTCGTTGTCCAGTTTCTGCAAGGTACGACGGGCCGTCTGCACTTTCTCCACCTCCAGCCCCGCCAGCTTCTCCAAGTATTCGCCCGAGATTTCCGGATGGGCCGCCAGGAAGGCTTCTACGCCCGCCCTCTTTTCTTCCGCCAGCTTGCGGGAAGTCTGCAAAGCCTGACAGGCGGAAAGCACCGCCGCATGCAAGGCATTCCACCGGGCCGGAAGTCCCTCGGGACATGAGCCGTCGGGCACCGCCTCCCCGTCTGTCTCTTTCCAGGCCGGACGCACCGTCCAGATGGACTGCCGTATCTCCTCCACCTGATTCTGCTGCCCCGTGAGCGACTCCACCTGATGCGCAAGCCTTTCCTTCTCTTTCTGCCGCTCCGCATAACAGGCCACTTCCTCCTGCAAGCGGGTGATGAACTCCTCCCGGCCGGTCTGCCAGTCAGCTTTCCACGGAACGAAGGTCACCAGCGCCTCCCCTTTCTCCACACACTGGGAAACGGTGAGCCGCTCCCGCGCGAGGGCTTCCTCCAGCATACGGAGTTCCGCTTCCAAGCGGGACACGGCCTTGTCGGCCTCCTCCACCTTCCGGTGCCACTGCTCCCGGTCGGCGGTCAGCGCCTCGCGTGCCTTGGTCAGCCCGTTCAACCGCTGCTGCAGTTCCTCGGCCTGCTGCCACTGGGCATCCAGTCGGCCACAAACCTCCTGCTGCGCCTGCAACGCCTGTTCCACCTGCGCCATCCCGTCGGCTGTCTCCGTCACCGCGGCCACCAGTGGCTGCTGCTTCACCGCCGCCTCCGCCTGCCGGAAAGCCACTTCTGCCGCCGTTTCCTTCTTCGCTTCCATGGCTTCCTGCCGCGTCAGGGCACGCACCTCTGCCTCGGCCCGGGCCAAGGCCGCCAGTACCTCTTCCGTCCGGCGGGTCTTTTCCGCCAGCAAGACACGTACCGGCTCCAGCAACGACACAAAGTGAGCCTCATTCTCCAGGTCCTCCTCCACCGGACGGCCACAGACCGGACACACATCGCCTTTCGACAGCTGGGCACGTGCCTCCCGCGCCCAGTCCGTACACGCCATCTGCTGCTTGTCGTACACCTGCTGCACTTCCTCCTTTTCCCTGCGGTACGCCTCGGCCTGTGCTTTCAGTTCCTCCACCGCCTGCTGCTGCCGACGGCCCTCGTCCTGCAAAGCCTTCCGGTTCTGCTGCACCTCCAGCCAGGCCTTTTCCTTCTCCATCCGGAGCGCCAGTGCCTCCCGCAACGCCTTCCAGTCGCCCAACCGAGTATCGGCAGCCTGTTTCTCCCGCCGAAGCGTCTCCGGCTGCAGGACCTCCAGCTGCGTGCGGCAAGCCGTGACTTCCGCCTGCTTCTTTTCTTCTATCTTCCGGGCTTCCTCATACGCCGCCGCAGCCTTCTGACGTGCCTCGGCCATCTTCCGCTGCTCCGCTCCCTTGCGGCCCTGTTCCTTCCGGCAATCCTCCGTCACCTGAAGCGACCGCCGAATCTGGTCGGACAAGGCCGTGAGCGACTGCACCGCCTCGTACACCGGCACTTTTTCCTGCACCCCGGCGAGAAAGTCCTCGCACGCCGCCAGTTCCTTCCGGCTGCGGTCGCGCATCCACTCCAGCCGGACATATTCCCCGTTCAGGGCATGATATTTCTGGGCCAGCCGGGCCAGCTCCTCTTCCGACGTGCGGATGCGCTGCTGCAAAGTCGCCTGTTCCGTCCACTGGAAACGCACGTCGGCCGTACGGTCCCAATCTTCCAGCAACGCCTTGTTGCGCCTGTAGCCTTCCGACTCCACCCGTTCCGTCACGGTCTGGAGCGCCTTTCCGGCCTCCTCCTGTGCCAGTACCAGCTTTTGCTCGTCGGTCATCCATTTCCGCAAATCCTGCCATTGCTTCAGTTCCTTGCGGAGTGCCGTGGTCTCTGCCGTCACCTGCGTCTGTTCCGCCTGCAACCCCGCCAGCTCTTCGTCGCTCAACAGCACGATGCCGCCCGTCTGTGCCTTCAGTTCCTGCAACTCGGCCTCTTTTTCGGTCTTCATCACATAAATTTCCCGGCTGATGCGCGAATAGATTTCCGTGCCCGTGAGTTTCTCCAGGATGTTCGATTTCTCTTCCTCCTTGCTCTTGAGGAACTTGGTGAACTCTCCCTGCGCCAGCAGCGTGGTCCGGCAGAACTGCTCAAAGGTGAGGCCGATGCGCCGTTCAATCTCCGCCCGCGTCTCCGTCGACTTGTTGGTGAGCGGGGTACCGTCCTGCAAGGAAAGGGTCCACACCACTTTCTGGATTTTTCCACCCGCCTTGTTGCGCGCCCTTGCCACGCTCCACACCGCCCGCAGGGCCTCCCCCGCGGCATCCGTGAACCACAGTTCCACCTGCGCCGACACACTGTCGCGCCGCATCAGCATGCGGGAATCGTCGATGCTCACACCTTCCGTCTGCCCCGAGAAACTGTCGTTCTCGTCCTGATAGCGTTCGTTGGCCGCCTGTTTCAGGCGGGGCGTGGTGTTGTAGAGGGCCAGGCACACCGCATCCAGCAGCGTGGACTTGCCCGCTCCCGTCGGTCCGCAAATCAGGAAGATGGAATCCTCGCCCAACGGCCCGTGTGCAAAGTCGATGCACGCCTTCTCGATGGAAGCAATATTTTCGATAATGAGTTTCTGTAATTTCATGCGTTCTTATTCCTCTTCTTGGGTCTGCACCCGTTTCACTGCTTCTTCCAGCAGGTCGAGCATTTCCGGCGAAATGTCGCGCTGGAACTTATCGCGATAATAGATGGCGGCCACCTGCGACGGAGAGAAGGTCTGCAAGCGGTCCACGTCGAGTTCCGTCGTGTCCTCGGTCGGTTCCGCCGTCTCCCGTTCCCACTTGTAACGGCAGAAACGGCACTGCTTGCCGCGGGTCAGTTCGTAGGCCCGCTCCATGCAATAGGCCGGAGGCACGTCCTGAATACGGACATGCAGCTGCACGTACAGCTTTTCTTCGTCGGGAAGGGCCTGCAAGACCGCCAAAGCCTCTTCCAGGGGGACGGCCTGTGCGGGCAGCACCTTCAAGGGCCAGAGGTTCCGCACAGGACACATACGCACTTCGGGTACGGCGCCGTGTGAGGCCAGTTCCACCACGCTCACGGAATGTCCGTAACTCTCGTCGAAGCTGACGGGCAGCGGAGAACCGCAATAGCGGGCCCGTCCGCCGGGCAAGGTCTGCGGAAAATGAATGTGTCCCAGGGCCAGGTAATCATACCCCTCGCCCATCAGACGGATGTCGGTGTAGTCCATGCCGCCGCGTCCGTCATCCTGTCCGGTAATGTCGCTTCCCGTCACGGCCAGATGGGCCATCAGCACCACCGGCAGTCGGGCCGCGTTCCGCTCCGCCACCCGGTCGAGCAAGGTCTGGATAAAGAAGCGCTGCCGGTCTTCGCGCGGCACCTCCTCGTCCAAAGACGGGAAGTTCTGCGGATAGACATGAGGCAGGGCCACCACATAGCCCCTCAGTTCCCCGTTTCCGTCCTTTACCTCCACGAGGTGACGCTCCAGGTCCACCTCGCCCGCCTCGTTGCGGCAGATGGAGCCGACCACGGTCACTCCGGCATACTTCCAGAGGTTGCGGCTGATTTCCAGCTTGGAACTGCTGTCGTGGTTGCCCGCCGTAATGACAATCTGCATCGACGGACACGTCTCGTGCAAGGCCACCAGGGCATCGGTGTACAACCGCTGGGCAGAGGCCGAAGGGCTGCAGTAATGAAACACGTCGCCCGACACGAGCAACGCGTCGGGCTGTTCTGCGGCTACCCGGTCGCGCAGCTGCCGGAGGAAATCCCGTTGTTCCTCGCTCCGGTCATAATCGAACAGCTGCTGCCCCAGGTGCCAGTCACTGGTATGTATGATTTTCATCCGGCTTACAACGTTTTAGGGGGATAAAGAGTGTTCCACCACGTCGGGTCATCCTGCAACCATTTGGCAAACCACGCAAAGATGGTGTTCTGCCACTGGATACGCTTCTGATAGTCCAGAATGTGATGGTCTTGTCCGTCCACTACCACCAGAGCCGTTTCCCGTCCCAGCAGTTTCAGGGCCGTGAACATCTGGATGCTTTCACCCACCGGCACATTGGTATCCGCCGAACCGTGGAGGAAGAGCAGCGGGGTGTGTACCTTGTCGGCATTGAACAGCGGACTGTGGCCGACAAAGAGTTCCGGATTCTGCCACGGGTAACTGTTGGCAGCCGATACCTCGCTGTAGGAATAGCCCCAATAGCCTTCGCCCCAGTAGCTGGTGTGGTCGCTGATGCCGGCATGCGAGATGGCAGCGGCAAACAAATCGGTCTTCGTCTGGAGGTACTGGGTCATGAAACCGCCGTAGGAAGCACCGATACATCCAATCTTCTTGCCGTTGACAAACGGATGGGCTTCCACAAACTTGCGGGTGCCTTCGATGATGTCGTCGGCCACATAGTCGCCGAAGGTGTTCACGTGGCGGGCAGAGAACTCCTGGCCGAAGCCGGTGGCTCCGCTCGGTTCCACCACATAGACCACATAGCCCAAGGCCGCATACGCATGGTGTGGATAACGGCTGCCGAAGTTCCGGCTGGTAGGACTGCATCCGCCGTAGTAGTTCACAATCATCGGGTATTTCTTGTCCGGGTCAAAATGAGGCGGCAGGTAGTAGCGTCCGCAGATGGTATCGCCCCGCGAATTGACAAAATCCCAGGCCTTGCATTCGCCCAGCAGCACGTCCTTCAGTTCCCCGTGCAAATCTTCTTCCAGCTTCGAGGCATCCTTCTTCAAATCGACCACATACAGGCGGTGCGCATTGGAGGCACTTTCCCCGTAGAACGACAGGGAAGACGCCTGCTCGGCCACGGAGAATCCCAGCACCATTTCTTCGGGCACATTCACCTTTTCGATGTGCTTCTTTGCCGGGTTCAGACGGAACAGGGAGATGCAGTCGCGGTCTTCCGCATTGAAGTAGACACAGTTGTCGGCCGCCGACCACACCGCCTGCATCACGTTCGGGTTGAACGTCTTGGTGAGCGGTTCAATCTGCTTGCTCTGCAGGTCCATCAGGTAAAGCTGGATGTCAATCATGCTCGGGGTCTGCCCTTCCTTCACGTTCTTGCCGATCCCTCCCAGACACTCCGGCGAACCGGCCAGCAGCGCCTGACGGCCGTCGGGCGAGAAGAGGGCGTTGGTCAGGAAACCGTCGTCTTTCACCAGCTCTTCCACCTGCAAGGTCTGCACGTCCATCTTGTAAAGCGAGAACAAGGTGGTCGGACGCTTGCCCATGCGGTGGTTGGAAGCCATCATCAGCACATACCGCCCGTCGGACGAGATATCCGTGGCCCACACGTTCTTGTAGCCGAAGGTCAGCGGCTGGCAGACCCCCGTCTTCACGTCGAAACGCGCCAGATAGGTACGGTTGCGCCATCCCGGCTGACGGTCGTCGGGATCGATGAACTCATAGATTTCCTTCTTCTCTTCCGGACCTTTCTGCACCAGGGTAAACAGCAGGTAGTCTTCGGTGGGCGCTACCCGGAAACTACCTTCCGGCAGGTGGCTCACCCACACTTCCTCCTGTCCGGAGACAGGGTCCACCGTCACCAGTTCCCGTCCGGATACGCCCTGACGTACATAATAATACTTAGCGGAACGCGGCATCCAGTGCAGCGTCTCTTCCCGCGTAGCCAGCACCTTGCCGGTCTTCAGTTCCTTGACCTTGGTCTGCGAGGTAGTCTTTCCGCCTTCCTTCGTCACCGTATACGAAGTAATCAGGTATTTCCCGTCGGCTGAAAGCTCGGTGCCTGTGATACGGGTGCCGTGGAGCACATCGGCCAGGGTGAACAGACGCCCCTGTTCGGTACGGAGACTGAACACCCCGTCCTGCTTGGCATCTAGGCTCACTTTCGGCACACTCTGTTCGCCCGGCACGGAAAGGTATTTGATGACCACCTGATGGGTAGCCGGATCCAGCGACAGCGAAGTGTCTTCCACCCGCTTGCCGTCCACATACACCTGATAGTGGGAAGCCCCCTCCACCTTCAGCGACACCTGGCCGTAGTGCGTGTTCTCCAGCACGAAGCCCATGAGATGCAGGGCATAGTCGGACGAAGGTGTCAGCTGTCCGGCCTGCTTCACTTCCGCTCCGTCGAGCAGGGAAAACGACACCGGCGTGTCCAGCAGTGATTCCACCTTCCACGGTTTGGAATTAACGTCCACACTGTCAACCTGATAGGGTTGCATCAAGGTATAGGGACCTGCGTACTTGAACGAGGTCACCTCAATATTCTCGGCATTCACCAGCATGGCTCCGCAAAGAGAACATGCTATAAAAAGTTGCTTTTTCATCTCTTTTTTTCAGTTTATTGCCACAAACATAATCAAAAATCATCATTTTTTGTGTATGTTTGTAAAACATCTCACGAAACCGTTATGAAAAAAAAGTGTAGTTTATACTTTCTTTCCCTGCTGATGCTGGCAGGATGCAGTTCGGTGCCCCTCACCGGACGCAAACAGCTGTTGCTGGTTTCCGACCAGGAAGTACTGTCTTCCAGCCTGACCCAGTATAACAACTATATCAAGACTGCCCAGAAATCGACCAACGCGGCCCAGACGGCCATGGTGGTCCGGGTAGGGAAAAACATCGCCGCGGCCACGGAGCAATACCTGCGCAACCACGGAATGGCGGCAGATATCCAGGAATTCTCCTGGGAGTTCAACCTGGTGAAGAGCGACGAAGTGAATGCGTTCTGCATGCCGGGCGGGAAGATTGTGGTGTACGAAGGCCTGATGAAGCTGGTCTCCTCGGACGATGAACTGGCCGTGGTGCTGGGACACGAGGTGGCTCATGCGGTGGCCAAGCACAGCAACGAACGCATCAGCCAGCAGATGCTGACACAGTATGGTGCCCAACTGCTGGGACAGAGCCTTTCGGGCAAAAGCCAGATGATACAGAACGTGGCCAGTACGGTGTACGGCATCGGCTCGCAATATGGGGTCACCCTCCCCTTCTCGCGCAAGCACGAGTCGGAGGCAGACTACATGGGACTGGTGCTGATGACCATGGCGGGCTACAATCCCGACAAGGCGGTCACGTTCTGGCAGAAGATGTCGGCCAGCTCGGGCGGGAAAGTACCCGAATTCATGAGTACACACCCCAGCGACGCCCGCCGCATCAGCGACATCCAGAAAGAACTTCCGGCCATCAAGGCCCAGTACGGGAATAAAAAGTAACACCAAACCACATATCAGCCATGAAAAGAATTGTCATCGCACTTTTAGGCGTATCGCTGCTGGCCGGCGGATGCGGTACCACCCAGCCTGAACGCACAGGAGCCATCGTAGGCGGTGCAGCCATCGGAAGCAACGTGGGAGGTGCCATCGGAGGACTGGTGGGCGACTCCCGTCACGGATGGAGGGGAAGCTACAGAGGCTCTGCCATCGGAAGCGTCATCGGTACCCTGGCCGGAGCGGCCATCGGGGGTGCACTCACTGCCCCCAAGTCGCGTGAGGCGGAAGGCAATCCCCAAGGCTATCCGGCAGAACGCCCCGTGGAAGAGGTATACACCGAACCCTACAACAACTCGTCGGCCCTGTCGGCCCTATACATCCGCAACCTGCGGTTCATCGACGACAGCCGCGACCATATTCTGAACGGTGGAGAGAACAGTAAAATCATTTTTGAAATCATGAACGAAGGCAGCGAAACGGCTTACAACGTGATTCCCAGCGTGACGGAAATCAGCGGGACCAAACAGATACACATTTCGCCCTCCATCTTGGTGGAACAGATTCTGCCGGGCAACGGAGTGAAATATACGGCTACCGTGAGTGTGGGCAAGCGTGTGAAGAACGGCACGGCCACCTTCCGCATTGCGGTGACCGACACCCGCGGACAAATCTACGACCGCCAGGAATTTACCTTGGAGACGGCACGCTGACCTCCTTTCCCAACCAATCATCTGAATTAGACCACAATGGAAAAAGAACAATCGTTATGTAAAGAAAAGACACATGTGGAACTGAGCGAACCCAAGCACTACAAGGTGGTGTTCCACAACGACGACTTCACCACCATGGACTTCGTGGTGAAGGTACTCCAACTCGTGTTTTTCAAATCGCAGCTGCAGGCCGAGGACCTGACCATGAAAATTCATCTGGAAGGCTCGGCCACGGCAGGCATCTATTCTTATGACATCGCGCAGTCCAAGGCGCAGAAAACCACACAAATGGCCCGCGAGGAAGGATTTCCCCTGCGACTGACTGTAGAACCTGAAGACAATTAAACTGTAAAAAACCAATGAGTCACATCAAAAAATCTGTATATGTAGACAAAGCGCTGTCGTTTGCCCAGGGATTGGCATTCCGTTACCGCCATGAGTTTATCACCCCGGAACACATTCTCAGCGCGCTCTTTAACCAAGACCCTTTTGTGGAAGCTGTAGAAGAATGTTTCTGTCACATCCCCGTGCTGGAAGAAGAAGTAGACGAGTACCTGGCCCAGAAAATGGAACAGGTGCCGGAAGATGCAAACTACGAACTGCAGTTCTCGGTACAATCGAACCTGCTGTTCCAGAATGCATACGGTTTTGTGGAATCGTCGGGTTCCGAGGTGCTCGACGTACCCCATCTGGTGCAGGCCATATTGCTGTTGCCCGACTCATGGGCATGCTTCTTCCTGAAAAAACACCTGAAAGAACGGATTCCGGACTTTATCAGCCAGCTGGTAGTCATCTATGGAGATGACCTCAGCCTGGAGGAAAACGAAACGGAAGACGCGCGTGGTCCCTGGAAGAACTTCCTCACATGCCTGAACGATCAGCTGGACACCCACAACCCGCTGATTGGCCGGGAAAAGGAACTGGAGCGGACCATCGAGGTGCTGTGCCGGAAAGAAAAGAACAACCCGCTGCACATCGGCGAACCGGGAGTAGGAAAAACGGCTCTGGCCTACGGGCTGGCGGCCCGCATAGAAGCCGGCGAAGTGCCTGAACGCCTGCGGGGCAGCCATATTTATGAGCTGGATTTGGGAAGCCTGCTGGCTGGTACGCAATACCGGGGCGACTTCGAGCAACGCCTGAAAAGTGTCATGAAGAGCCTCAGCGCGGAAAAGAAAGCCATTCTGTATATCGACGAGATACACAACCTCATCGGAGCCGGACAAATCGGCGAAGGTTCGATGGATGCGTCGAACATGCTGAAACCGTACCTGGAACAGGGTGATATCCGCTTCATCGGATCTACTACCTACGAGGAATACAACCGGTACTTCTCGCGCAGCAAAGGCATGGTGCGCCGCTTCCAGCAGATTGACATCCAAGAGCCAAGCATCGACGAAGCTGTCCGCATCGTGGAGGGACTGAAGGAAAAATACGAAACGTATCACCACGTGACCTACGAACCGGGAGTCATCGAATATGCCGTCAAGGCCAGCGACCGCTACATCAGCGACCGCTTCCTGCCCGACAAAGCCATCGACCTGATTGACGAGGCCGGGGCCTACCGGGAAATCCATCCCACGGACGAAGGAGCACAGACGGTTGACAAGAAACTGATTACGGAGGTGTTGTCGCACACCTGCAAGATTGATGCGAATGCGTTCAAGGAGGAAGACAACGCTTCGCTGGAAGCCCTTTACGACCACATCGCCGGACAGATTTACGGACAGGACGAGGCCATCAAGCAGGTGGTGGAAGCCGTGCAGATGGCCAAGGCGGGACTGCTGGACGAGCACAAGCCGCTGGCCAGCCTGCTGTTTGTCGGCCCTACGGGAGTGGGCAAGACAGAGGTGGCCAAGGTACTGGCTTCGGAACTAGGTATCTCGCTGGTGCGTTTCGACATGAGCGAATACATGGAGAAGCATACCATCGCCAAACTGATTGGTTCGCCGGCCGGATACATCGGCTACGAGGACGGGGGATTGCTGACGGATGCCATCCGGAAAACGCCCAACTGTGTGCTGTTGCTGGATGAAATCGAGAAGGCACACTCCGACATCTTCAACATCCTGTTGCAGGTGATGGACTATGCGGTGCTGACGGATAACAAGGGGCGGAAGTCTGACTGCCGCCACCTGATTCTCATCATGACCTCGAACGCGGGGGCACAGTATGCGCACCAGGCGTCCATCGGCTTCAACAGCCAGGTGACCACAGGACAGGCCATGCTCCGCCAGGTGAAGAAAACCTTCAAACCGGAATTTCTGAACCGTCTGTCGGCAACCGTGGTCTTCCACGACATGAGCCGGGAAATGGCCATACAGATACTCGACAAGAAACTGCGCCAGCTGGACGAAAAGCTGGAACGTCGCAACGTCCGTCTGCATCTGACGCCCGAAGCCCACGAATGGCTGCTGAAGGAAGGCTTCAACCCGGAATACGGGGCCCGGGAAATGGACCGCGCCATTGCAGGCCATCTGAAGCCGCTGCTGATGCGGGAAATCCTCTTCGGCTCGCTGAAACAGGGAGGCGACGTCACGGTCACCGTAGCAAACAACCAACTGAGTATTCTCTCATAATCTGCACACCATGGTTTTCCAACTGACTAAAAAACTGGCTTTCCCCGACCCGCACTGGGGAGACCCCGACGGCTTGCTGGCCATCGGGGGCGACTTGTCGGTCGACCGCCTTATCCTGGCCTATTCCAACGGCATCTTCCCCTGGTATGCGTTCCGCCGGAAAGTCATCCAGTGGTGGTGCCCCTTGCAGCGTTTCGTCATCTTCCCGGGCGAGATTCACATCTCCCACTCCATGCGCACGCTGATGCATAAAAACACTTACAGGGTAACCTTCAACCAGGCATTCGAAGAAGTGATACGGAACTGTTCGAAGCTCCGCATCGACGAGGAAGGAGCCTGGCTGGGCGAGGAAATGATTGAGGCTTACATCCGCCTGTACGAGCAGAATCTGGCGGCCAGCGTGGAAGTGTGGGAAGGCGACAAGCTGGTCGGGGGACTGTATGGCGTGACCCTCGGCACGTGTTTCTTCGGCGAGAGCATGTTCTCGCTCGTGCCCAGTGCCTCCAAGCTGGCCCTAATCCGGCTGGCCCAACTGCTGCATGCCCACGGAGGCACCCTCATCGACTGCCAGTTTGAAACGCCCCACCTCAAGTCGATGGGCGGGCGTTACATCAGTTACGAGGAATACATGCAATACCTGAGAGCAGAATAAAGTCCATAAAAAAAGTCCGGTTCCCTTGCGAGAACCGGACTTTTTTATGAATGACTGTAAATAGCATCTTATTAATAAGCGCGGGCAAACAGCACACGACGTGCAGAAGGTTTGCCGGTCAGCATATCCACACCCGGAGTCAGGCTTTCTTCGTCGGCTTCGAAAGGCAGACAGCGGATAGTAGCCTTGGTTTCTTCCTTGATGCGGTCTTCCGTTTCCGGTGTACCGTCCCAGTGAGCCAGGATGAATCCACCCTTCTCAATCTGTTCCTTGAATTCTTCGTAAGTATCCACCTTGTAGATGTGTTCGTTGCGGTACTTCAACGCCTTCTGGTAGATGTTCTGCTGGATTTCTTCCAACAGGTTCTTTACGTATTCTTCGATGCCTTCGCAAGAACGGGTTTCCTTTTCCAGGGTATCACGACGCATGATTTCCATTGTGTTGTTTTCCAGGTCGCGGCCACCCATTACCAGACGTACAGGTACACCCTTCAGTTCATAGTCGGCAAACTTGAATCCCGGACGCTTGTTGTCGGCATTGTCGTATTTCACGGAGATGCCCATGCTGCGGAGCTTGTTGACGATGCCTTCCACCTTGGCGTCAATCTGCTTCAGCTGTTCGTCGTTCTTGTAGATAGGCACTACCACTACCTGAATCGGAGCCAAGTGCGGCGGAAGTACCAGACCGTTGTCGTCAGAGTGGGTCATGATTAAGGCACCCATCAAGCGGGTAGATACACCCCAAGAAGTAGCCCATACATAATCCAGCTTGTTGTTCTTGTCGACGAACTGCACGTTGAAGGCCTTGGCAAAGTTCTGTCCCAGGAAATGAGACGTACCACACTGCAAAGCCTTTCCGTCCTGCATCAGTCCCTCGATAGTATACGTATCCAAGGCACCGGCAAAACGTTCGTTGGCTGATTTCACACCCTTGATGACCGGTACGGCCATGTATTTTTCAGCGAAATCACCGTACACGTGCAACATCTTCTGTGCTTCAGCCTCTGCTTCTTCACGAGTGGCATGTGCCGTGTGACCTTCCTGCCACAAGAATTCAGCCGTACGCAGGAACAGACGGGTACGCATTTCCCAACGAACTACGTTTGCCCACTGGTTGCACAGGATAGGCAGGTCGCGGTAAGAGTTAATCCAGTTCTTATAGGTACTCCAGATGATGGTTTCCGAGGTCGGACGGATAATCAGCTCCTCTTCCAGCTTGGCTGCCGGATCTACAATCACACCCGAACCGTCTTCCGCATTTTTCAGACGATAATGTGTCACCACCGCACATTCCTTGGCGAAACCTTCCACGTGTTCTGCCTCACGGCTCAGGTAAGATTTCGGAATCAACAGCGGGAAATAGGCATTCACATGTCCTGTAGCCTTGAACATATCGTCCAGGATGCGCTGCATCTTTTCCCAGATGGCATATCCGTAAGGCTTGATTACCATACAGCCACGCACCGGAGACTGTTCAGCCAAGTCGGCCTTTACCACCAAATCATTATACCATTGTGAATAGTTCTCACTTCTTTTGGTAAGTTCTTTTAATTCTTTTGCCATAACTTTATGTAGTTATTTTATTTTTAATATCGATTGAGACCGCAAAATTAGTAAAAAAGATTCGTTTGCTCCTGATTTTGAAACAGGATTTATTCAAAACGAATGGATTTTGCAGGATGAATGTGACTGATGAGATAAGACGGCCCCACCAGCATGGCCACAGACACCAGCAGGGTGCAGACGTTCAGCAGCACAATCCAGCCCAGATGAAGCTCCACGGGAACCGCACTGACATAGTATGTAGCCGGGTCCAGCTTAAAGGGCTCAAAGAAATACTGGACGACGCAGAACGCCAGTCCGATGACATTCCCCCAGCACATGCCCCTCCCGATGAGGAAGACAGAGAACGACAGGAATATCTTCCGGATAGAAGCATTGTCAGCCCCCAGCGCTTTCAGAATTCCAATCATCTGCGTACGTTCAAGAATGATAATCAGCAAACCCGAAATCATGGTAAAGCCCGCCACTCCGGTCATCAGAATCAGGATGACCCACACATTCGTGTCGAGCAAGTCCAGCCAGGCAAAAATCTGCGGATAGAGTTCTTCCGACGTGCGTGAGCAATACACCGCCCCGTAACGGTCGGTCCGTTCCTGGATATGTGCCCGGATGGCATCGTTCACCGTATTCAAGTCGTCATAGTCCGCCACGGCCACTTCCACGCCCCCCACCTGGTCCGGTTCCCAACCGTTCAGGCGGTTCACCGTGTACATGTCCGTCACGAGAAAATAATCGTCGAAAGATGAAAAGTGTGTCTGGAAAATCCCGCTCACCGTCAGCCGGCGCGCCCGCACATTGTCTTCAATGTAATAGGTGTACAGCTTGTCGCCCACCTTCAAGGAAAGCTTGTCGGCCATGGAGCGGGAAATCAATACGCGGTTGCTGGCCACGGAATCCGTGAGCACCGGAATCTCCCCTTCCTGCAAATGCGCCTTCAGGTACGTCCAGTCGTATTCCTGAGCCACCCCCTTCACAATCATTCCCTGAAAATTATCGGCCGTCATAATCATGCCCGGCTTCGTGGAGTAACGCTGCACATGACTCACCTCCGGAATCTGCCGTATCACCGAAAGCAGGCTGTCATTGCCCACCACCGGGTTCATCTGGTAGAGCTGTGCCCCGTCGATGCTGGAGACCACAATGTCGGACCCCATGCCGATGACCTTGTCGCGTACCTGATGCTTGAAGCCGATGACTACGGCCACCGATACCAGCATCACCGCCAGCCCGATGGCAATGCCGGCCATCGCAATCCGGATAGCCGGCTTCGAGACCTCCTTCCCGCCTTCCCGGCTACGGTAAATCCGCCGTGCGATAAAAAATTTCCAGTTGCTCATCATTCATCCACTCTTCCCGGATAGGCTTCGAGTGCTTTACGCAGGATGAACAGCGCCCGTACCAGGTCTTCTTTCTTCAGTACATAGGCCACACGCACCTCGTTCTTGCCGCCGCCCGGCGTGGTATAGAAACCACTGGCCGGAGCCATCATGACGGTTTCCCCCTCGTAGTTGAAGTCGGACAAGCACCAGGCACAGAACTTCTCACAGTCGTCTACCGGCAGTTTGGCCACCGTATAGAAAGCCCCCATCGGTATCGGCGAATACACGCCCGGAATACGGTTCAGTCCGTCAATCAGGCACTTACGTCGTTCCACATACTCGTCGTACGTTTCGCGGGCATATTCTTCCGGTTCGTCGAGCGAAGCCTCTGCCGCAATCTGTCCGATGAGCGGCGGACTCAGGCGGGCCTGACAGAATTTCATCACGGCCTTGCGCACTTCCGGATTCTTTGTAATCAAGGCTCCGATGCGGATACCGCACTCCGAATACCGTTTCGATACGGAGTCAATCAGCACCACGTTCTGCTCGATGCCTTCCAGGTGGCAGGCAGAGATATAAGGAGAGCCCGTATAGATAAATTCACGATATACTTCGTCGGAGAACAGGAAGAGGTCGTACTTCTTCACCAGGTCCCGAATCTGGTTCATCTCCCGGCGGGTGTACAAGTAGCCGGTCGGATTGTTCGGGTTACAAATCAGGATACCCTTCGTGCGTTCATTAATCAGCTCCTCGAACTTCTCCACCTTCGGCAAGGAGAAACCCTCGTCGATGGTCGTCGTCACCGTACGGATAATTGCGCCGGCAGAGATGGCAAAGGCCATATAGTTGGCATAGGCCGGTTCCGGCACAATAATCTCATCGCCCGGGTTCAGGCAGCTCATGAATGCGAACAACACCGCCTCCGACCCCCCGGTCGTGATGATGATGTCGTCGGCATCCAAGTGGATGTCATACTTCTCGTAATACCCCACCAGCCGCTCGCGGTAGCTGCGGTAACCCTGGCTGGGACTGTACTCCAGCACCTTCCGGTCAATATTTCGAATCGCATCGAGGGCCGCTCGCGGAGTAGGCAGGTCAGGCTGACCGATATTCAAGTGGTACACATGAATTCCTCTCTCTTTCGCAGCTTCAGCCAAGGGCGCCAGTTTACGAATCGGCGACTCCGGCATTTCAGTTCCTCTGATGGATATTTGTGGCATATTTTATGAGTTTAAAAAATTCTGAATTGCAAAGATAAAGGGATTGACGAAATAAACCAACTTTGTGTTCAGAAAAACAGCCATCCGCTACCCGTAAAAAAGCCCTCCAAGGAAAGTTTAACGCCTTTTCAGGCATTTTCCATGTCTTCAACCCAAAAAATCCGTATGTTTGCTTCCGATAACCAAACATTCCATCTCACATGAATCTTTACCTAATTATATTTAATGCCGGAACTTATCGCACAGAGCAAGTTTACGACAAACACAAAGACCTCTTCGTCGAGCTGGAGAAACACTTCACGCTCCATCTGGTCAACTATACCGAAGCCGACCGCATACCCAGCAACGAATACAAGATGGTGTTCATCGCCAGCGGCGGTGTGGAAAGTGCCGTGGTGCGCTTTTTCAGCATCCTGCCCTATCCCATCACCCTGCTCACCGACGGCCTGAACAACTCGCTGGCCGCCGCCCTCGAGATCTCCGCCTGGATACAGTCGAGAGACATGAAGGTGAGAATCATCCACGGACCGGCGCCCGACATGGCCAACCAGGTGCTCCTGCACCATCAGGCCTTTGCTGCCAAACGGGCCCTGAAGAAGAAACGCATCGGTGTCATCGGCACCCCGGCTTCCTGGCTGGTGGCCAGCCATGTGGACTACCTGCTGGCCGGACAGCGCTGGGGAGTGATTTATACCGACATCCCCATCGAACACGTGGAAAAGGCCTTCCATGAGATAACCGACGACGAAATCGGCGTGGAAGCCTCCCTGTTCGCCAACCGTGCCAAGGGGATTCAGGAGGCCACTCCCGAAGAACTGCTGCGGGCCATGCGACTGTACAGGGCCATCCGCCGCGTGTGCGAGGAAGAAAAACTGGACGCCCTCACCCTTTCCTGCTTCTCGCTCATCCAGAGCCTGAAGACCACGGGCTGCCTGGCCCTCTCCCTGCTGAACGACGAAGGCATCCCTGCCGGATGCGAAGGCGACCTCCAGTCCATCATGACCCTGCTGATGGTGAAGGAACTCATCGGCCAGCCGGCCTTCATGGCCAACCCGTCCTTTGTCGACCTGGCCCGCAACGAGGTACTCCTGGCCCACTGCTCCATCCCCACGCGGATGGCCGAGCAGTTCATCATTCGCAACCATTTCGAGACAGAAAGCGGCATCGCCATCCAGGGCATCGTACACGCGGGCGAAGTGACCCTCTTCAAGTGCGGCGGCGAGTGCCTGGACGAATACTACCTGTCGTCGGGCCACCTCATCGAGAACACCAACCTGGTGACCTGCTGCCGCACCCAGCTGAAGGTACGGCTGGACAAGCCGGCCGATTACTTCCTGCACAACCCGCTGGGCAACCATCACATCCTGATACAGGGAAACTATGCCGACGTCATTCAGGAATTCATGCAACAAAACCGCTGCAAATTGCGAATTGACTGATTTTTCAAAACCATTTGTTCTCCCATTCAATTTATAATCGTATCTTTGTGTGAATTATTACAAATTGAAAAGCAAGAAAAATTATGATGCATAACTGGTTTGAATGCAAAATCCGTTACGAAAAAGTAGCCGAAAACGGCATGAACAAGAAAGTGACGGAACCCTATCTGGTGGACGCACTCAGCTTCACCGAGGCTGAATCGCGTATTATCGAAGAAATCACTCCCTTCATCAGCGGAGAATTCACCGTATCCGACATCAAGCGCGCCAACTACAGCGAGCTCTTCCCCAGCGAAGAGGAAGCAGCCGACCGCTGGTTCAAGTGCAAGCTCTATTTCATCACCCTCGACGAGAAGAGCGGTGCCGAAAAGAAAACGGCCACCAACGTACTGGTACAGGCTGCCGACCTGCGCGACGCGGTGAAGAAACTGGACGAAGGCATGAAGGGCACGATGGCCGACTACGTGATTGCTTCCGTGGCCGAAACCGCTCTGATGGATGTATATCCCTACTCGGCAGAGCCCGACGTGAAACCGGAATTCCCGGATGCAGACAAACGATGAACAAACACTTATCAGAACCATGGATATTCAGTCTAATTTAAATGAGGTACGGACACAACTTCCTCCCCAAGTGCGCCTGGTAGCTGTATCCAAGTTCCACCCCAACGAAGCCATCCTGGCGGCCTACGAAGCCGGACAGCGCATCTTCGGGGAAAGCAAGGAACAGGAGTTGAGCAAGAAGCAGGCTTCCCTGCCCGCCGACATCGAGTGGCATTTCATCGGCCACCTGCAGACCAACAAGGTGAAGTACATTGCGCCCTACATCGCCATGATTCATGCGGTAGACACCTACAAGCTGCTGGCCGAAATCGACAAGCAGGCCGCCAAATGCAACCGCGTGATTCCCTGCCTGCTGGAAATCCATATCGCCGAAGAAGACAGCAAATACGGATTTTCTTTCCAGGAATGCCGCGAGATGCTCGACACCGAACCATGGCGGGGACTGACCCATGTGGCCATCAGCGGCGTGATGGGCATGGCCACCAATACGGACGACCAAGCGGAAATTACCCAGGAATTTGAAAGTCTGCACCGCTTCTTCACGGAACTGAAAGACACGTATTTCGCGCACGACGACCGCTTCAAGGAGATTTCCATGGGCATGTCGCACGACTACCAGCTGGCCGTGAAAGCCGGCAGCACGATGGTACGCGTAGGCAGCAAGATTTTCGGAGAAAGAGTATATTAAAAACGAGAAGAATATGGCACAACTAAAAACAACTTTTGCGGGGTTAACCCTGAACAACCCGATTATCATCAGCAGTTCGGGCCTGACGAACAGCCTGGCCAAAATCCAGAAACTGGAAGAAGCCGGAGCGGGTGCAGTGGTACTGAAATCAGTTTTCGAAGAACAAATCAATATGCAGGCAGGCAGCATGCAGGGCTACGGTTCTCCCGAAGCCGACGACTACCTGGGCGCTTACGTGCGCTCTCATGCCCTGAACGAGCACATCGCACTGATTGAGGACGTGAAGAAGCACTGCAAGATTCCGGTCATCGCCAGCATCAACTGCTACAGCGACAGCGAATGGACCGACTTTGCACGCCTGATGGAACAGGCCGGAGCCGATGCACTGGAAGTGAACATCCTGTCTTTGCAGACCAGCAAGGACTACAAGCCGGGCAGCTTCGAACAGCGCCACATTGACATCCTGCGCCACATCAAGAAGGCGGTCCGCATCCCGGTCATCCTGAAATTGGGCAGCAATCTGACCAACCCGATAGCCCTCATCAACCAGCTCTATGCCAACGGAGCGGCTGCCGTGGTCTTGTTCAACCGTTTCTACCAGCCGGACATCCAGATTGACAACCTGACCTTCACCACCGCCAGTGTGATGAGTTCTCCTTCCGAACTGGCCGACCGCATCCGCTGGGCAGCCATCGCTTCGGCCGAAGTGCCGCAGCTGGACTATGCCGTTTCGGGCGGTGTGCATTGCGGAAAAGGTGTCATCAAGTCCCTGCTGGCCGGAGCTTCTGCCGTAGAAATATGCAGCGTCATCTACCAGCACGGCAACCAGATGATTGAGACCATGAAGAAGGAACTGGCAGAATGGATGGACGACAAAGGCTACACGACCATCGCACAGTTCAAGGGCAAGATGAACGCAGCCGCCGCCGGCGAAGTGAACCCCTTCGAACGTACCCAGTTCATGAGATACTACAGCAACCACGAAGAATAAAACGGCTTCGCGGAAACGCATAAAAAAGCGGATGCTTCCTTCCTTTTCCAGGTAGAAGCATCCGCTTTTTTTGTCTTCATTGGCCCGGCCTCAGCGTTTCAGCAGACCGATTTTCAGGTTCAGCTTGAAATAATACACCCCGTTTTCACGCTCCAGGTAGCCGTACTTGTCTTTCTCGGTGGAGCCTTTCTCCAGGCGGCTGTTCTGGAACAGGAAGTCGGCAAAGGTCTGGCGGAAGGCCCGCTGGTAGCACAACATCTCGCCGTCGCCCGTCACGAACAGGAAACCGGCGATAGCCGAGTCGGTACCGTTGTACAGCTTGGCCGGACGCATACCCATGGCCAGCGCCAGCAGCAGCTCCTTCACCTTGTATTCATAGAAACGGTGCTTCGTAATCAGTTCATCCTTGATTTTCAGCGGATTCAGTTTCTTGAGTTCCTCCGTCAGGTCCGACACCTTCGTGATGCCGTCCAACCACATCAGGCGGGTCATTTCGGCCAACAGACGCCCCATGTGCAGGTCAATCATCGACAGGTTGCTGCGGAAAATCTTGTCGGCCACGTCGCTGTACTTCAGCACGCCGCCCAGCCGCTCAATCATCAGCATCCGCGACACCACGTCGTCTTCCTCCCCTTCCGCATTGATTTTGTTGACGGTAGGCGTGGCAAACTTCACACCCGTCTGCTCAAACTTGAAGTTGGCCGTGCGTCCGCCGTCGAGCAGCGGAATCATCATCCCCAGCCGGGAACGTACGCAGAAACCCGTGAGCGGGGCATCCACCGAATAGAACGCCACACTGAAATCCGTACGGTCGTCCGTGCGGGCCTCCAGGTCGAAGATGGCCACCTCGTCGAGGAACTCCTCCACCCCGTCGGGCGAGGTCACGTCGTCTTCCCGGCTCTGACGGATGGCGGCATAGATGAGCTCGGCCACCGTGGCAAAGTCCTCGCGCGGAATCCGCTTGTCGATGTGCTCTCCTTTCAGATGGATAGAATCCTTCTCCAGAATATACTGACGCGTACCGTCGTGTTCCTCGCGCTGCACCATCGCCACCGGAAGACGGAGCGTTTCGTTCTTCTTCACGTCGGGAGTTCCGCCGTACACGTAGCCGTCGGCCAGCAGCCGGAAAAACGCATACAGTTCCCCCCATTCTCTTTTCGTCGCTTCAAATGCCATAATCTCTTTATTTTTTAAGTGCAAAGGTAGTAAAAGAAGCGTTAACAAAAACGTTTCCGACAAAAGCAAATCCTAATAGATGTTATTAAACAGATTTTTTCGGGTATTTTGCTTGCAGAGAACCAGAAAATACGTACCTTTGCAATGTGTTTTTCATAGTATTAGATTTAAGGTTAACAAAAGGTTGGAGTTCAGCGGAACTCCTTTTTTTATGCCCGTTCGCCAACACCCCCTCATCTTTCCTTTTCTCAGCCCTTCCGGAAGGCCTTTTCCACCCGCCGTTACCCCTAAAAAAAACGTCCTTACGTTTTGGTTCAAACGCAAGGACATTTCAAGTAAAGCGCAAGGACGTTTGAACCCAAACGCAAAGGCGTTTTCCCACGGGTGTCAAAGGCCCTCAAAAGTCTTCTTATTTCTTCAGCACACGGCGGATGAGCCAGTAGCCTCCCAGCACTTGCAGCAGCATGCCGGGAATGCCGATACGGAAATCCTGCAAGGCAGTGAACAGGCTGCCGGAGAGCATCCACTCGCCCAGCGTACCTGCCACCTGATAGAACAGCACCACGCCCAGCAGCAACGGCAGGGTGACTTTCCGGAAGCGGGCAGCCACCAGTCCGGCTCCCACGGCCAGCAGGACGGATTTCAGCAGGATGGCCGGCAACACGGCAGGCGCAGGCATACCGAACCACCACGAATTGAGCAGCGGCGAGAGCACCGCCGTCAGCAGTCCGGCCTTCCAGCCGTATTTATAAGCCCCTACCAGGGTGAAGAAATAAATGGGCAGCCAGGTCACTCCTCCCTGCGGTACCAGGTGAAAAAGCTGGGGCAGGACGATGTTTCCGGCCACAAACAGCAGGGCGGTGACGTAGGTCTTCACGCGGCTGTAGCCCAATGTGTAAAGTTTTACGGTTGTTTCCATGTATAAGTCTATTTTTCAACGTTTGTTTTTTTCTTTTTCTGCGGCTTCCCGCATGCGGCTCACAAAGCTCTCAATCACCGGATAGAGTGCCGCGGGATTGTCCGACACGTCGCAGAGTGTCTCCAGCGGACAGCGGCCCGTGCGGGTGCGGTTGATGATGCAGGGCACTTTTTCCGCAAAGGCCACTTCCACACCCCCGTTCCGGAGCAGGCTCAGGGCCGGGGTACTGATGACCCGGGTCCACACGCGGGCCACGCCTCCCAGCACCATCAGGGCGGCAGCCCCTTTTCCCACGACTTTGTCGACCAGCCAGGCCCCTTGCAGGAAATCCCGGTCGGTGCGGTACAAGTCATACAAGTCGGCCACTCCCCGGCGGGAGAAGGTGCGGGTCTCGTCCCCATGACGCACCACGCAGGAATAACCTCCCTCGTTCAGCAAGCGTATCAGCTCCTCCATCACAGCGTCTCCTGTTTCAGTTTCTCCACATACGCATCAATGCGGTGCAGTTCCTTGGGGATGTCGATGGACTGCGGGCAATGCGGGCTGCACTGGTTGCAACCGATGCAATGGCTGGCCTGACGGAGTTTCGGCACGCTGCGGTCGTAGCCCACCAGGAAGGCCCGACGGGCTTTCACGTAATTTTCGTCTATGCGGTCTTTCGGCATGTTACCCTCGTTCACGCACTTGTTGTAGTGTACCAGGACGCCGGGGATATCAATGCCGTAAGGACACGGCATACAGTATTTGCAGTCGTTACAGGGCACGGTGGGATATTGCAGCATCAGTTCCGCCGTGTCGAGCAGGAACTGGTTCTCCTCCTGGGTGAGCGGCACCAGCGGCGAATAGGTGCGGATGTTGTCTTGCAGGTGTTCCATATAGGTCATGCCGCTGAGCACGGTCAGCACCTTGGCCGGCGTACCGGCAAAACGGAAAGCCCACGAAGCCACACTGCCCTCGGGGTTTCGCTCCTTCAGGCGGGTAAACACGTGTTCGGGAATGTTCGACAAGCGTCCGCCCAGCAACGGTTCCATCACCACCACCGGAATATCCCGGCTGCTCACCTGCTCATACAGGTAATCCGCATTGACGTTGTTGCCCGAGGCATGCAGCCAGTCGGAATAATTCAACTGAATCTGAATGAAATCCCAGTGTACCTGGTCGTGCATGGCCAGTGCCCGGTCGAATTCCTCCTTCGCGCCATGGAACGACCAGCCCAGATGACGGATACGTCCGGCCTCGCGCTCCTTGAGCAGAAAGTCGAGCAGGCCGTTGTCCAGAAAACGTCCCTGCAACCCCCGCTTGCCGGGAGCCCCCAGCATGTGAAGCAGGTAATAGTCGATGTAGTCCACCTGCAGCTTCTTCATCGAATTGTGATACATCTTCACCCCGAAATCATAATCGGAATTGGAGAAGTTCGACATCTTGGTGGCCACGAAGAACTTCTCGCGCGGATGCCGTTTCAAGGCGATACCCGTGGAAGTCTCCGACCAGCCCTGCACATAGACCGGGGCCGTATCGAAATAGTTCACGCCATGCTCGATGGCATAGTCCACCAGCCGATTCACCTCCTCCTGGTCGATGACGTTGCCGTCGCCTCCCGGAGCCGGAAGGGTGGGCCAGCGCATACAGCCGTAGCCCAGCAGCGACACCTTGTCCTCGTTGGGAGGAAACTGGCGGTAGGTCATCTTGCCCACGGGCACCTCGCCTACCCCCTGGCTGGTTTCTTTCTTATCGGGTGCACAGCCGGAGAGGGCCGCCGTGGCTCCCACCGTACTGATGCCTACTATCTTCAGGAAATCTCTTCGGTTCATCTGTTTTTTCTCGTCCATTCTCTTTGCATATATAAAGGTAAGACAATTCAGTTAAAGCGTACGGTGACGTTCGTGGCCTTCCACGTAGATGGCACTCAACGGACGGGCCGGACACAGGTTCTCACAGGCTCCGCAACCGATGCAACGGGCTTCGTTCACAGCCGGAATCTTCAGCGAGTCGGGGTTGGACGGGTCGGAAGGCACCATCGAAATGGCGTTCACCGGACAATGGCGGGCACAGTTGCCGCACTCCTGCTTGTCGGTGAGCGGGATGCACAAGTCTTTCACCCACACGGCATGCCCAATCTGGATGGAAGACTTCTCGGCCTTGTCGATTTTCAGGATGGCCCCTGCGGGACACACCTCGGAACAGCGCGTACACTCCGGACGGCAGTAACCGCGTTCGTACGACATGTAGGGTTGCATGAAGGAATCCAGGGAGCTGGAGGGCCGCAGCACCTCGTTCGGACAAGCCGACACGCACAGCTGGCAAGCTGTACAGTGCGATTGCAGGTGACGGAGTCCCTGTGCTCCCGGCGGTACAATCGGCGTATGGCGCACCGGCTCTTTCTTGTCGATGATATCGGCCAGTCCGCCGTCCATCTTGATGGCTTCCGCCTTCTTGGCCACCTGTGCCTTCAGCACCGACCCTGCCAGCAACAAAGAGCCGGCCAGAAACTCCCGGCGTCCGGCAGTGGAATCCGGTTTTCCGGCCACCGGAGCCTCAGCCTTTTCCGTCTTCTTTCCATACGCGAAACGGTAGCCGATGGCACCTTTATGACATTTGTCCAGACAGTCCATGCAAGCCACGCAACGGCTTCCGTCCACCGCATGGTTCTTCACGTCGATGCAAGCCGCCTTACAGTTGCGGGCACAAAGGGTACAGCCGTTGCATTTCTCCTTGTCGATGGTGATGCGGAACAAGGCAAAGCGGGAGAAGAATCCCAGCAAGGTACCCACCGGACAGATGGTATTACAATAGGTGCGCCCGTTGCGTGCCGCCAGCACGATGACCAGCACCAGCATCATCGCCGCCACAATCAACACGGGCAGGCTCTTGAGCCAGACCTCCACCGAATAGAACGCATAGCTGTCCATGCGTTCGGCCAGCGAAGCCAGCAGGTTGTTGCCCCACATCCACAAGGGTTGCAGGAAACTGTGGGCTGCACGACCATACACCGCATACGGGTCGAGCAAAGCCACCAGGGCATGCACACCCAGCAGCACGGCCAGCACATAGATGACCAGCACCCCGTAGCGCAGCCAACTCTTCGGTTTGGAATAGGTATAAGGCATTTTCTTGCGGCCTCTGGCCAGACGGGCCACCACATCCTGAAACACGCCCAGCGGACAAATCACCGAACAATACACACGTCCGGCTACCAGCGTGAGCAAAATCAAACACACGATTACTCCGGCATTCAAGGCAAAAAGCGCCGGAAGGAACTGAATCTTCGCCATCCATCCCAGCCATGCATGCAACACGCCCGTGAAGTCGACGAACAACAGCGTCACGAATACCAGGCACAACACTCCCAGCGTGCGCCTGACTTTTCTCCACATATTCACAGTAAAAGCATTTTTAGTTAGTTACTCTCATCTTTCATCACAATTCCGTGATAACTCCTCACAAAAATAAAAGGAAATCCGTTTGAACGTATCACTCTGATTCGCTTTTTTGATGAGAAAGCATAAATATAAGTTTATTTTGCGCGAATCAGATAACTTTCGGGGCTAAAACCGGAAAAGATGTCAGAAAGATTGGTTATCTGAATTACAAATTCTAACTTTGTCTGACTATTTTGTAGCAAAAGACCAAAAACACATCATGACATACGCATTTATTACGGCAGCCGAAGCCGCTGCCACGATTCATCATGGGGACACCGTCGGCATCGGCGGATTTTCATCAGTAGGTACACCGAAAGCCGTGCCGGAAGCACTGGCCGCCTACGCAGAAGCACAACATGCACAAGGTAAAGAATTCAAGGTCGGCCTCATCACGGGAGGCGCCACGGGCAGTCAGGTAGACAGTGCCCTGGTCAAGGCACACGCCGTGTCGTTCCGCACACCCTTCCAGTCGAACAAGGACATGCGCACGGCCATCAACCAGCACGAAGTGGAATATTTCGACCTCCATCTCTCGCAAATCGGACAAGACGTGCGCTACGGTTTTCTGGGGAAAATCCATGTGGCCATCGTAGAAGCCTCCGACCTCACCGACGACGGAGAGATTATCCTGAGCACCTCGGTCGGCATCTCGCCCACCCTGCTCCAGCAAGCCGAACGGGTCATCATCGAACTGAATGAAGCGCATACGGGCAAGCTCACCGGTATGCACGACATCTATATACTGGACAACCCGCCCTACCGGACGGAGATTCCTCTCTACCACGTGAACGACCGGGCCGGACGCACCAGCGTAAAAATCGACCCGAAGAAGATTACGGGAGTGGTCCGCACGAATGCCCGCGACCACATCGCCGCCTTCACGCCGCAGAACGAAGCCACCCTGCAAATCGGGCACAACGTGGCCTCCTTCCTGCTGCGCGAATGGAAGAACGGTGCCATCCCCAAGGAGTTCCTGCCCCTGCAGTCGGGTGTGGGAAACATCGCCAACGCCGTATTGGGTGCCTTGGGTGACGACCCGAACCTCCCCGCCTTCTCCATGTTCACGGAAGTGATACAGAACTCGGTCATCGACCTGATGCTGAAAGACCGTATCCGGTTTGCCACCGGCAGCTCGCTCACCCTGTCGGAAGACCATCTGGACACGATGTACGACCACATCGGCACCTTCCGCGACCGCATCCTGCTGCGTCCGCAGGAAATCACCAACCACCCGGAGATGATCCGCCGCCTGGGCATCATCGCCATCAACACGGCCCTCGAAGCCGACATCTTCGGCAACGTGAACAGCACGCACGTGTCGGGCAGCCAGATTATGAACGGCATCGGAGGCTCGGGCGATTTTGCCAGAAACGCCTTTTTGTCTATCTTTACCACCCCGTCGGTGGCCAAAGGCGGACTGATTTCGTCCATCGTGCCCCAGGTATCGCACGTGGACAGCACGGAACACGACGTGCGCATCCTCGTGACGGAACAGGGCGTGGCCGACCTGCGCGGGAAATCGCCCTCGCAACGTGCCCGCTGCATCATTGAAAACTGTGCGCACCCCGACTACAAACAGCTGTTGTGGGATTACCTGAAACTTTCGGAAGGTCACTCCTGCCACACGCCGATGTCGCTGCGCCATGCCTTCCAGATGCACCTGGCCTATGCCGAGACGGGCGACATGCGAAACACCAAGTTTGACTAAAAAGAATGGAAAAATTTGACCTACACATCCTGGGATGCGGTTCGGCCCTGCCCACTACCCGCCATCAGGCCACCTCGCAGGTGCTCAACATCCGCGAGAAACTGTTCATGATTGACTGCGGCGAAGGCACACAGGTGCAGCTCCGCCGCGCCAAGCTGAAGTTCAGCCGGCTGAACCACATCTTCATCTCCCACCTCCACGGCGACCATTGCTTCGGGCTCATGGGACTGATTTCCACGTTCGGCATGCTGGAACGCACGGCCGACCTCCACATTCATGCCCATGCCGACCTGCAGCGTCTGCTGGAACCGCAACTGGAGTTTTTCTGCAAGGGTATGCCCTATCAGGTGGTGTTCCACCCCTTCAACCCGGGCGAACGTGCCGTGATTTACGATGACCGCTCCGTCAGCGTGGAAACCATCCCCCTGCGCCATCGCCTGCCTACCTGCGGCTTCCTCTTCCGCGAGAAGCCGATGCCCAACCATATCCGGCGCGACATGATTGATTTCTACGGCATCCCCATCTGCATGATGAACCGCATCAAGAACGGCGAGGACTATGTGCTGGACGACGGGACGGTGGTTCCCAACGACCGGCTCACCACTCCCTCCGACCCGCCGCGGGCGTATGCCTACTGTTCGGACACGGTGTACCTGCCCCGTCTGGCGGAACAGGTGGCGGGCGTGGACCTGCTTTTTCATGAAGCCACCTTCACCGAAAGCGAGTCCGTCCGAGCCAAGCAGACCCTCCACTCCACCGCCGCACAGGCCGCCCGCATTGCCAGGGAAGCTGGAGTGAAACGCCTGCTCATTGGCCATTTCTCCGCGCGCTACGAAGACGAGAATGCCTTGCTGGAAGAGGCCCGCGCCGTCTTCCCCGACACCCTGGCCGCCGACGAGGGGCTGAAAATCTCGCTCTGAGACGTTAAAGAAAACTAACCTCATTAAACCGATTCCCCGGGAGATTGTCTTACCAGACAATGACGAACCCGCACACGCCATGAACAATTATAACGAAAAAGAAACCATACTGATGCTTCAGGACCCGTCGATGCAACGAAAAGGCTTCGAACGGATAGTGAAGGCCTACAGCGAACAGCTGTACTGGCAGATACGGCGCATGGTGGTTTCACACGACGACGCCAACGACCTGTTGCAGAATACGTTCATCAAGGCATGGACCAACCTGGACTATTTCCGCGGCGACGCCAAGATTTCCACCTGGCTCTACCGCATCGCCCTCAACGAGTGTCTGAACTTCCTGAACAAGCAGCGGGCCGAAAACCGCCTGTCGCTCGACGATGCCGACGCGGCCCTGGCCAACAAACTGGAGAGTGACCCTTACTTCAACGGCGACGAAACGCAGAAGCTCTTCCAGAAGGCCATCCTGCAACTGCCCGAAAAGCAACGCATCATCTTCAACCTGAAATATTTCCAGGAAATGAAATACGAAGAGATGTCGGAGATTCTGGGCACCAGCGTAGGGGCGCTGAAGGCGTCCTATCACCATGCCGTGAAAAAAATAGAAGATTTTTTTCATCAACATGATTAAACCTTTTTTACAAATTCGAATCTAACTTCCAAAGGAGGCAAAAATATGAAAAAGGAAGAAACAGACTTACTGAAGAGATGTGGAACCGAGAATCCTTTCACGGTGCCGGAAGGTTACTTTGAACGCTTCACGGAACAGCTGATGGAGAAGCTTCCGGAACGTGAGGCGCAGCCTGCACCCAAACTGACGCTGTGGACACGCGTCAAGCCGTGGGTCTACATGGCTGCCATGTTCTGCGGACTGATGCTCAGCGTACGGATGTTCGTGGGCGAAAAGCAGTCGCAGTCGCCTGCCGCCACCTCGGAGATGACGGATTTCACCGAAGTGCCCGACGAATACATCGACCCGATTGTCAACCAGACCATGATGGACGATTATACCCTATACCAGTATCTCACCGATGCAGATACGGAAATCTATAAATAAAGGAATAAGAATGAAAAGAACAATTTACACGCTCGTGCTCCTGCTGACGGTCTGCCTGACCGGCTTGCAGGCACAGAACGCCAAACTCAGCAAAGAAGAATTCCGCAACCGCCAGAAAGAATTTTTCACCCAACAGGCGGGACTGAACAACGAAGAGGCACAGAAATTCTTCCCGCTCTACTTCGAGTTGCAGGACAAGAAACAGGTGTACAACAAAGAGGCGTGGCAGAAACTTCGCCAGGGAAAAAATGCCAATACCACCGAGACGGAATACGGCAAGATTGTGGAAGACGTGATTCAGGCCCGCATCGCCACCGATGAGCTGGAGCTGGAATACGTGCGGAAGTACAAACAGTTCCTCCCGGCCAAGAAAATCTATCTGCTGCAAAAGGCTGAAATGCGCTTCCACCGGGAGCTGCTGAAGGGCTTCAAGCACGGCCAGAAAGGTCAGGAGAAAAGAAAATAAGGGTTCAGGCCGATTTTTTCGCCCCAAAAATTTGGAAAACAAAATTCTTTACGTACCTTTGCACCGCCTTCGAAAAACGAGGTACTCCTAAAAAGAGTTTTGGAGAGGTGGCAGAGTGGTCGATTGCGGCGGTCTTGAAAACCGTTGTA
>ERZ1673701.55-NODE-55-length-152537-cov-194.954631_pt1 | contig 152537 bp, 118 predicted proteins | sample MGYA00580231_ERZ1673701 | MGnify/ENA primary metagenome ERZ1673701 (study PRJEB41218, sample SAMN15661798) | gut metagenome | host: Homo sapiens | place: Canada: London | collected 2015-08-20/2019-03-30 | study: EMG produced TPA metagenomics assembly of...
GGCGTAAGCCAGCAGATTTACAGTCTGCCCCATTTGGCCACTCTGGTATTTGCCCGTCCGCAACCGAGAAATTAGTGCTTTTCTCAATTGCGTTGCAAAGGTACGATTATTTTTTTAACTTGCAAACAAAATCAATCATTTTTATCGCTGTGACTGCACATTCGTCACCTTTATTCCCTAATTTGCCGCCAGCGCGATCTTCGGCTTGTTGCATGTTGTTGGTGGTAATCAGGCCGTAAATCACTGGCGTGTCGGTGGTTGCATTCAGTTCGGTGATACCTTGTGTGGCCCCTGCACAAACATAGTCAAAATGGGGGGTATCACCACGCACTACGCAGCCTAATGCGATGACGGCGTCCACTTTTCCGCTTTTGATGAGCTGTGCGGAACCGAAAGTCAATTCAAAACTTCCCGGAACCGGATAAACCAATATGTTTTCATCTTTGGCCCCGTGTTTTTTCAGGGTGCGGACAGCCCCTTCGAGAAGGGCACCGGTGATATTGTGATTCCATTCGGATACGACGATGCCGAAACGCATCTGTGAGGCATCGGGTACGGAGTTGAAATCGTAATCAGAAAGATTGTGATAAGCTGTTGCCATATTTGTTGTTTTTAAAGGTTATTAGAGGGTAAAAGAAACCGGACCGAAAAACTGGAGTACATCCGCAGATGCTTATGAGTTTTTCGGTCCGGCCTGAATGATGTTACTCTTCCAATAGAAGTATATTAGGGGGAAATTATTTCAAAGAAGCACGCTCGATGTATTTGTCGATATCCATGGCCTGGTAAGAGTTGCCGTATTTGTTCTTTACCTGTTTGTAAGCGTCTACGGCTTCTGCGTTCTTTCCTTGTTTTTCCAGGATTTGTCCGGCCTGAATCAAATAAATCGGACTCAGTGACATGCTGTTGGCACGTTCGGCTGCTTTCAGTAAAGTAGCTACCGCCTTGTCAAGCTGACCTACCTGTGCGTAGCAGTTTCCCAGTGCTCCCATTACGGAAGGGGCTACCAGCAAGTCGTTGCCGCTGAATTTGTCCAGGTATTTGATGGCGTCTTCGTATTTGCCGAGCTGTGCATAGCAAAGACCTGCGTATGCGTTGGCCAGGTTGCCGGCATCTGTACCGCTGAACTGGTCTGCCAGTTTGACGAAACCTGCATAGCCCAGGCTGTCGCCTTTCAGGGCCACTTCAAAATTGTCGGCTCCGAAATATTGTTCGCCTTTAAAAATAGCTTCAGAGGCTTTCAATTCGTTGGGTTCGGCAATGAAATGCTTGTATCCGAGGTAACCTCCTACGATGACAACCAAGGCGATTACTACGCCTAACAGTAGATTCTTGTTTTTGAGAAGGAATGCTTCCGAAGTGCTGAGCGCTTCGTCCACATTCAATGGGTCATGAGTGTGTTTTTGTTCAGTCATTTGATATTTGTTTTTTTTATTATTTTCAAAATCCACTTATTCGGACAGCAAAAGTAGTTTATTTATACTTATAAATGAAATTTGCGGGCAGTTTTTTTAATGAATCTTGCTTTTATTGTTAATTTTGTATCCTAAATAACAAGAGTTTTATGTGGCTTAAACGCATTTCAATCGTAAACTATAAGAATCTGGAGCAGGCGGAACTGACTTTTTCCCGTAAGATGAACTGCATCATCGGCAAGAACGGGATGGGAAAGACCAACCTGATGGATGCCGTATATTATCTTTCTTTCTGTAAGAGTGCAACCAATCCCATTGATTCTCAGAATATCCGGCATGAGCAGGATTTTTTCGTGCTGCAGGGGTTTTATGAAACGGACGGCGGTGATCCGGAGGAAGTGTATTGCGGATTGAAACGCCGTCAGAAAAAACAGTTCAAGCGGAACAAGAAGGAATACACCCGTTTGTCGGACCATATCGGACTGATACCGCTGGTCATGGTTTCTCCGGCGGATACGCTGCTGATAGCGGGAGGAAGTGAAGAACGCCGGCGGTTCATGGACGTGGTGATTTCGCAGTTTGACCGTGAATACCTGGATGCGTTGATTCGTTACAACAAGGCGCTGGCACAGCGGAATACATTGCTGAAAGCGGACTTCGAGCCGGATGAGGAACTGATGAATGTGTGGGAGGAAATGATGGCTTCCACGGGAGAGATTGTGTTTCGCAAGCGTCGGCAGTTTATTGAAGAGTTTATTCCGATTTTCCAGTCGTATTATGCCTATATTTCCCAGAACCGGGAGCAGGTGAAACTGTCGTATCAGTCGCATGCGGCAGAGGGAGACTTGCTGACCTTGCTGCGTGAGAACCGGCAGCGGGACCGGGTGATGGGATATTCCCTGAAAGGTATTCACAAGGACGACCTGATTATGCAGCTGGGGGAATTTCCCATGAAGCGGGAAGGCTCGCAGGGGCAGAACAAAACGTATCTGATTGCACTCAAGCTGGCACAGTTTGAATTCTTGAAGCGGACAGGAAGCGGTACCACTCCCTTGGTTTTATTGGATGATATCTTCGACAAGTTGGATGCCTTGCGGGTGGAGCAGATTGTGAAGCTCGTGGCAGGCGATAGTTTCGGTCAGATTTTCATTACGGATACCAATCGTGACCATCTGGACCGTATCCTGAAAAAGATTGAGGGCGACTATAAGTTGTTCGAGGTGGAAAACGGAGAGGTCTCAGAACGAAAGGAAGGGTATGAAGCGGAATAATACGGAACAGATAGGGGATGTGCTCCGGCAGTTCCTCCGCCAACAGGGGTTGGAGACTCCCTTGAACGAGTATCGGTTGGTGGATGCCTGGAAGGATGTGGTGGGACCGGTCATCACCCGTTACACTACGAATCTGTTTATTAAGAACCAGGTGCTTTATGTCAGCCTCTCTTCCTCGGTCATCCGCCAGGAACTGATGATGGGGCGGGAGATGCTGATTCGTAACCTGAATGCGCAGGTGGGCTCACAAGTCATCGTGAACATTGTGTTCCGTTGAGTATACACATCCTTGTTCGGTCCAAACCTCGTGCATGGGGCGGTCTGTAGGCTCTGTCGGGATGTGCGGGCAGAGTTGGAAGTGAAAGCAGACACCTATATTATAGGAATGCAGGCGGGAGAGAGCACGGTCATAGTATCCCTTTCCACGTCCCAGTCGGTTTCCAGTCCGGTCGAAGGCTACACCGGGAACGATGCTCAGTTCGATTTCATCCAAGTTTTCCATTTGTCTTCCGTTCGGTTCCTGAATGCCGAATGAACCGGTCTGTAATGATTCTTTTCCTTCATAATACCGGAATTCCAGTTCATCTCCTTTTACCAGCGGCAGTATGATGCGTTTGTGCGGATACCAGCGTTCGATAAATGCGTGAGTATCTACTTCATCGGGTAGAGAGTGATAGAGCAGGATGGTTTTTGCCTGTAAAAATAAAGGATGGTCTTCCAGCTTCTGGAATAGGCTGGAAGACCATCCTGCTTTTTGAGAAGCGGAATATTTCCGCTTCTCTTGTGCCATTTGTTTGCGTAATTCTCTTTTGTCCATGAGATTTTATTTCTTTTTCTCGTTGGAAGGCTCCATTTCAGGAGCCTGTGGGAAAGACTCACCTTTTTCCAGAATTTCCACTGCCTTCAAAACCGTTTTATCGGTTTCATTGAGGAATTCCACATACGCCTCCATGCCCAGCATGTTGTAGATAATGTTTCCGTAAAGGCTCATTTCAAACAACTGGCGTGATTTGGCCATCAGGTTGTTGCGGCGTTTCAATCCTTTCTTTTCAGCCCATGCGGCAAAATTGTTCAGCAGGTTCTGTTTTTTCAGGTATTCCTCCATCTTTTCCGGGGTGTCGTATTTCTGAAGTGTGCTCCGGTTTTGGTCGGTATACTCGAAAGTGTAGCGGATAATCAGTCCTCGGTTGGCGGCCATTCGGAAATAGGAAGTCATACCCGTGGTGTCCTGCGGCACGAAGATATCGGGCATAATGCCTCCTCCTCCATATACCGGACGCCCCAGTCGGGTGTGGTAGACTTCTGTTTCATTCTGCTTGATACTGTCGGCCGAGAAGAATTCTCCGTGTTCGTAGCGGGTGAGCAAATCCAATTCATATTCCGATTCTTTCCCTTTTTCGTATGGCTTCTGGATGCAACGGCCCGACGGAGTGTAATAACGGGCGATGGTCAGGCGGATGGCAGAGCCGTCGCTGAATTCGATGGGCTGCTGTACCAGTCCTTTCCCGAACGAACGGCGTCCGACGATGGTTCCGCGGTCATTGTCCTGGATGGCCCCGGCAAAGATTTCGCTGGCAGAAGCTGAACCTTCATCCACCAAAACCACGAGCGGCATTTTCTGGTTGCTTCCCGTACCGTTGGAATTATAGTCCTGGCGTGGGGATTTCCGTCCTTGCGTATACACAATCAGGCGGTTGTTGGGAAGAAATTCGTTGACCATCTGGATGGCGGCAGCCATGTAACCTCCTGTATTTCCACGAAGGTCTATTATCAGTCCCTCACAGTTTTTCTGGCCCAGTTTGGCCAAGGCTATCAGTAATTCCGGATAAGTGGTCTCCCCGAACTTGTTGACTTTGACATAACCCACTTTTTCGTTAATCATGTAGGCTGCGTCAATGCTCTTGACCGGAATGTTGCCCCGTACGACGGTGAAATGCAGCAGCTCTTTTTCTCCCGGACGGTACACACCGAGTTTGACTTTGCTGCCTTTTTCACCTTTCAGGCGTTTCATGGCTTCTTCATTGGTGACGATTTTTCCCACAAAGGCAGAATCGTCTACTTCCACAATGCGGTCGCCTGCCATCAGTCCCACCTTTTCGGATGGGCCTCCCTGAATGACGTTGTTCACATGGATGGTGTCATTCTGGATGGTAAACTGGATACCGATGCCGCTGAAACTGCCTTTTAAGTCGGCCGTAACGGCTTCCAGGTCTTTGGCCGGGATATAAGAAGAATGTGGGTCGAGTTCCGAAAGAATCTGTGGCATGGCTTCTTCCACCAGGTCGCTGATATTGACGGTATCCACATACTGGTCGTCAATGATACGCAGCAAGGCATTCAATTTGTTGGAAGACGTGTTGATGATGCCCAGTTTGTTGCCGGAAAAATGGTTGGCATAAAATGTACCGATGGCGATACCTGCAATCAGGCAGATGGCCAGCAGAAACGGAATAAAGCGTGTACTATTGTTCTTCATAATTTTATTCATTGGGGTTAAGATATACAACTTCAATATGCGCTCGTTTCAATAAGTCCAGTCCGTCTTCCAGGCGGTATTTCTCGGCATAGACCACTCGCTTGATGCCAGCCTGAATAATCAGTTTCGCACATTCGATGCAAGGGGAGGCGGTGACATACATGGTAGCCCCTTCACTGCTGTTGCTGGAGCGGGCTATCTTGGTGATGGCATTGGCTTCCGCATGAAGGACGTAAGGGCGGGTCACTCCGTTTTCGTCTTCACACACATTTTCGAATCCGGCCGGGGTACCGTTGTATCCGTCCGAGATAATCATCTTGTCCTTGACAATCAATGCCCCCACCTGACGCCGCTTACAATAAGAGTTTTCGGCCCAGATGAGTGCCATGCGCATATAGCGCTTGTCCAGGATTTCTTGTTTATGTTCTGATGGTTCCATAATGATGCTGCCTAGTTGTTAAATCCTTTGGGGTAAAACTGAATGTAATGATTCTTGTCGAGGTTGAACAGCTTGATGAGGCGTGAGCTGCCCCGGTAGAATTTCGCATTGCTTATTTCGTCATAAAAAGTCTTGTCCAGTCCGCTGCGGTTTCCGTTAGGCTTCAGCTGGATAGAAAAGCTTTGGTCATCCCCGTTGGCACTCCATGTGCCGGTAAAGGTGAAACTGCTTCCGTTTCCTTCCACCGTACCGTCTTCTTTGAAAATGATGTTGTATTTGTCTTGGTCATCATTGATTCTGGCCAGTTCATCCCGTGTCAGAGTAGAATTGAAGTTGTTGTCATCTTTCCAGTCGCTGGTACTGTAAGAGCCGCTCCAGTGCCATGTCTGCCCGCTGGAGAAAATTTCATGCACATCGTCTTCCTGGTTACACCCGGCGAGCAGCAGGAGTAACGTGAAGAACCAGTAGATTTTGAATGTTTTCATTTGTATGTTCATTTTATTCCATTTCTTTTTAACAATGCGTCGATGGTCGGTTCCTGTCCCCGGAAGCGTTTGTAAAGTGTCATCGGATGTTCGGTGCCCCCTTTTGATAAAATATTTTCCCGGAAGGAACGTGCCGTTTCCGGATTGAAGATTCCTTTCGCCTTGAAAACCGAAAAGGCATCAGCATCCAGTACTTCCGCCCATTTGTAGCTGTAGTATCCGGCTGAATAGCCGCCCGACATGATATGCCCGAACTGTACGCTCATGCAGGTGTCTTCCAGTTGTGGAAGCAGTTGGGTGTGTTGCCAGGAAGCTTTCTCGTATGCCTTTACATCTCCCTCAAACGGAGTCTGGCGGGTGTACCAGGCCATGTCGAGCAATCCGAAACTGACTTGACGCAGGCAAGCATAAGCTACGTTGAAGTTGGAAGCGTCTACAATGCGCTGAATCAGTTCCTCGGGAATCGGTTCACCCGTTTGGTAATGACATGCGAATGTATTTAAAAATTCCTTTTCTATGGCAAAGTTTTCCATGATTTGTGAAGGAAGTTCCACAAAATCCCAATATACGTTCGTGCCGCTCATGCTTTGAAAACGGGTATTGGCAAACATACCGTGCAGGGCATGACCGAATTCATGCAGGAAAGTGTTGACCTCCGAGAAAGTCAGCAAGGCCGGTTTGTCTTTTGTAGGCTTGGTGAAATTCATGGTTACGGAGACGTGCGGGCGGCTGTTGGTGCCGTCGTCTTCTATCCATTGTTCCTTGTAACTGGTCATCCAGGCGCCCGAACGCTTGCCTTCACGGGGATGAAAATCGGTATAAAGCACGGCCAGAAAACTGCCGTCGCGGTCGAACACCTCGTAGGCCTGCACATCCGGATGGTACACCGGGATTTCTTGGTTTTCCTTGAAGGTGATTCCATACAGGCGGGTAGCCAGTCCGAATACCCCCGCTTTTACGCGGCTCAGTTCGAAGTAAGGCCGGAGTGCTTCTTCGTCGAGACTGAATTTCCGGTTCTTCAGCTTTTCAGCATAATAAGAAAAGTCCCACGGCATCAGTTCGAAGTCGTTGCCTTCCAGTTCGCGGGCCAAGGTGCGGATTTCCTCTACCTCCTCCCGAGCTACGGGGGTATAGGCCTCCAATAAATCGTTCAGCAGCTTGTACACATGGTCGCTGTTTTCGGCCATACGCTTTTTCAGTACGTATTCCGCATAGTTGGAGAACCCCAACAGTTGGGCCAGCTCCATGCGCAGGTTGACCAACCGTTTTACGATGTCCAGGTTATTAAACTCGTTATCGTGGCAACATTGGGTGTTGTAGGCCATGTAAAGCTCTTTACGCAAGTCTCTTTTGTCGCTGTACTTCATAAAGGGTACGTAGCTGGGAGCCTGCAGGGTGATAATCCAGCATCCGTCCTTCCCTTTCTCATGAGCGGCATGGGCAGCTGCTTCCACGGCACTTTCCGGCAGTCCGGCTAACTCGTCTTCGTGTCGTAGTACCAGTTCGAAGCTGTTCGTCTCTTTCAGATGGTTCTGTGAGAACTTCAGGGTCAGGCTGCTCAGTTCCATGCTCAGCTTGCGGAAAGTCTCTTTATCCTTTTCCGGCAGGTTGGCACCGTTACGGACAAATCCGTCGTATGACTTTTCCAACAGACGTCGTTCTTCCGGTGTCAGTGGAAGTGCCTCCTTTTGTTCATATACCGCCTTGACCCGTGCAAACAATCCCTCGTTGAGGCTGATGTTGTTGGCATGTTCCGAAAGTTCCGGCGTCATTTTCTCCGCAATGGCTTCCAGTTCATCGTTTGTCTCCGCACTCAGCAGGTTGAACAAGACGGTAGTGACTCTGTCCAGGGTCTTTCCTGCATGTTCCAGTGCCAGAATCGTGTTCTGGAAGGTAGGCATCTCCGGATTTCCGGTGATTTGCCGGATTTCTTCCTCTTCCAGTCGCATTCCTTCCCGGATAGCCGGTTCGTAGTCTTCTATCCGTATCTGCTGGAAAGGAGTGGTGTCGTGGAGGGTATGATAGGGTTGTAAAAATGGATTGTTCATAAAGCTAGTCTGTAAAAATTTAGGTTTATTCTTTTTTGTCCGAAAGGAGAACTACCTCCCTTAAATCGGGAATGCTGAACGTGCGGCGTCCCAGTTGGATTAAGCCTCGGTTCTGGAGGTCGTTCAGCACGTTTGATACATTGATGCGCGTGTCGTCAATCAGCCGGGCGAGGTCTTCCATCCGGATGGACAGTTTTTTCGGCCCGTAGGGAGTCATGCAGCGCAACAGAAGGAAATTGATGATTTTATCGCGTGTTTTCCCGATATGGGAATTCCACAGTTTGTTGTAAATCACCTGGCTCCGGTTGCTTAGCATGTTCATGTAGTTCAGGTTGAACACCTCATAGCGGCACAACTCGTTGAGGATGTAGGATTTTTCGATGTGTAAGGTGTTTACCTCGGTCAGTGCGGTGTACGATGCCGTAAAATAAGGACGCATTCCGAACAAGGAATAAGGTTCGATGACATTCGGACTTTTAAAGTTTTCCCACAAAGTGTATTTGTGTGGAGCGTCATTGGATTCTATCTGTACTTCTCCATCCAGCACAAAAATAAGCTGGTCGCATGGAGTGTCCTGTTTTACCAGACAGCTTCCAGGTTCATATTTATTGAAGTGAATCTTTACTTTTTCCAGGATGTCGGTAAAGTCGAATTTCGACATCCCTTGAAACAGAGGGAGCTGTAAAAGCTTGTCGTACATTGTCAATTCCATACTCTCGTTAACTTTATTAAGTTATCTTTTAACATACAAAGTTAAGTATATTTCCCCAGTGAGGTTATCCTCTGATTATAGGTTTTATCTTTTTTATTCTTTCTTACGGTCTGATAATGATTGTCGAATCTTGCAAGTGTATAAAAAAATGATAACTTTGCAAAAGTAATTTTGAATATAACAATGATCGGATTTAATTTTCAACAGTTTTTGAGCGCTTTTATCGTTCTTTTTGCAGTGATTGATATCATTGGGTCTATCCCTATTATATTGGATTTGAAGCAGAAGGGAAGACCGGTAAATGCTCCAAAAGCTACGCTTATCGCTTTTGTCCTTCTTCTTGGATTTTTTTATGCCGGCGATATGATGCTGCGCTTGTTTCAGGTGGACATCGCTTCGTTTGCCGTGGCCGGTGCCTTTGTCATTTTCCTGATGTCGCTGGAAATGATTCTAGATATTGAGATTTTCAAAAATACAGGTCCCATCAAGGAGGCTACGTTGGTGCCTCTGGTGTTCCCTTTGCTGGCAGGAGCCGGTGCGTTTACCACTTTGTTGTCGTTGCGGGCGGAATATGCGTCGATAAACATTGTGCTGGCACTGATATTGAACATGGTATGGGTCTATATTGTGCTGAAGTTGACCGACCGCATTGAACGCATGCTGGGGAAAGGAGGAATCTATGTCATCCGTAAATTTTTCGGCATCATCCTGTTGGCCATTTCGGCTCGTTTGTTTACGGCAAATCTTACATCGCTCATCGAACAGTTCCAGGCTTTGAAGTGAGAGATATACCTTGAAAAGGGTATTGGGCATTTGGAAAGCGGGCGGTATATTTGCCGTTAAAAAAAGAATATATATGAAAATAGCAGCATTGATTTCGGGAGGAGTGGACAGCGCGGTAGCTGTACATCTGTTGTGTGAGCAAGGATACAAACCAGACTTGTTTTACATAAAGATTGGTATGGATACGGATGAAGAACTGACGTGTACGGCGGAAGAGGATATAGAACTGGCTTCTGCTACTGCCCGCAAGTACGGGCTGCCGTTTCATATCGTGGATTTGCAGAAGGAATATTGGGATAATGTGGTGGCTTACACCATCGATAAGGTACGTCGTGGGCTGACTCCCAATCCGGATGTGATGTGCAATAAATTGATCAAGTTCGGTTGCTTCGACCAGAAAGCCGGACATGACTATGATAAGATAGCTACAGGACATTATGCTTCTACACTCGTAATTGACGGGCATACGTGGCTGGCTACGGCCAAAGATCCCGTGAAGGACCAGACGGATTTTCTGGCGCAGATTGATTACCTTCAGGTGTCCCGGCTGATGTTCCCGTTGGGCGGATTGATGAAAGAGGAAGTGCGGGCATTGGCTCTGGAGGCTTCCTTGCCAAGTGCCAGACGGAAGGACAGTCAGGGTATCTGCTTTTTGGGAAAGATAAACTACAATGATTTTATCCGCCGTTTCCTGGGCGAGCAGCCGGGACCGGTGGTGGAGCTGGAGACGGGAAAGGTTATCGGCCGACACCGTGGATACTGGTTTCACACTATCGGCCAGCGCAAGGGACTGGGGCTGGGCGGAGGCCCGTGGTTCGTCGTAGACAAGAATGTGGAAGAAAACATTATCTATGTGTCGCATGGTTATGATACAGAAAAGCAGTTTGGCTATTCCTTTTACTTGAAGGACTTTCATTTCATTACATTGAATCCTTGGAAAGAACCGGAAACTGAAATTTGTTTCAAGATACGCCACACGGATACCTTTCAGACTGGAACCGTCCGTTTTTCGGAAGACGGATTGCTGGTGTCCAGCAGGGAGCCGATACAGGGGATAGCCCCTGGACAGTTCGGGGTGATTTATGACAAGGATGCTCGCCTATGCATAGGCAGTGGCGAGATAAGGACCAGAGAATTTTTTAAGTAGAAAGGCTTACTATGCGAATTTCTTTTCAACTGAATGCGGTTGCCCCTTTGCGCATGAAGGAGCTTATACGCAGGCTGGAGGTACCGGTAAAGGTAACGCTTCAGGGCACGTATCAGGGAAAAAATCTGTATTATTTTCATCGTCCGGAATATTCCACTACTTCGTTTGCCATTTCAGATGACGGGAAGGGGAAGGTGGTAGTAGCTATGGACGGTTTGTCTTCTTATGAGGATTACAAGTTCTTTCCTTATCTGATTGATACATTGGGACTGTGTCTGAACGGGCATAGTCCGAAACTGGTGTCGGGAGAGGATGGAAAGACTTATTCCATTTATGAACGGCTGGGGGCCCAGTGGATTGAAGATTGCATCGGGGAAGAGATTGCTTCGTTGAAGGTGGTGCTCTCCGTCATCCCCCGTTGTTATCTGGAGTTGCCGAAAGAGGGTATCCGCTATGTTTCGCTGGAACAGTTGAAGCAATATGGGGTGAATCTCCACTCTTCCACTTCCCGTATTTATGGCTATATTCAGTATTTGTTGCGTAAAGGCTGGCTCTCGGAAGCGACACGGGAGGAATTCATGGCCGACAGCCTGGCTTATGCCATGGATGTGGAGGTGGATGTGCCGCAGCATGTGTCCATCGGCCGTGTCAAGTCATGGCAGTCCGACGGAACGGAAACCTGGGAAAGTTTTTCGCAGGAAGATGTGGATATGCTCTTGGAGCTGGGAAAGGAATACCGGGAAGGAATTCGTGTAGATGGAGTGGTATTGAATGATATCGGCACGTTGTATCAGGAGGGGGTAGGAGTCGACTCCGACGGCTATGAAGCAGAGTTCTGGTTCAAGGAGGCTGTCCGTCAGGGCGATTTGACTTATGCCTCGGCCAATCTGGGGGATTTGTACCGCAAGGGATGCGGTCGTCTGCCTGTTTCCTTGCCGCGGGCTTTCGAGGCTTACCGCCATTCTTCCGACCCTTATGCCTTTTACCGGATTGGGCAAGGATACGAAGAGGGATGGGTAGGAGCTCCCGACCTTCACCTGGCTATGTTCTGGTATAAGAAAGCGGCCCAGGCCGGGCATCATCTGGCCCTCAAACGCTTGTCGCGTCCGTGAATTTTCTGTTTTCAAAAGCGCCTTTGCGTTTTGCCTGAAATTGTACTTGCGTTTTGATTGAAACGTAAGATTGTTTGGCATAAAACGGAAAGGCGTTTTTTTATGTGTAGTACTGGGGGGAGCGGGCCGGATGTTAGACATTGGATAATTGTAGGAAACGGCTGATATCTTCCGGCTTTTCCGCCAGCAAATCCGGATGGAATGCCTGTAATTCACTTTTTGGCCGGAACCCCCAGCATGCTCCGATGGTAGTGACTCCCGCGTTGAGTCCGGTCTGCATGTCTACTCCGGAGTCGCCGATATAGACCACTTCGTCTTTGCTTACTCCGGCCATTTGTATGATTTCATTCACCACCTGAGGGTCGGGTTTGGTCGGCACGTTGTCGCGTTGCCCGAAAACGGCAGTGAAATGGATGGCCGGGAAATATTGTCCGATGAGTTTGGCGGTGGCTTCCTGGTATTTGTTGGAGGCTACGGCAAGCTGTAAGTGATGCTGTTGCAGTAGGTTGAGCAGTGCTTCGATGCCCGGGTAGGGACGGCTTAAATCCGCATTGTGGATGTTGTAGTAAGGGACAAATTCCGAGCGGATTCGCAAGACGTTTTCCGGAGTCCTTTCCTGTTCGGGAAGTGCCCGTTCAAAAAGTTTGTTGATGCCGTTGCCTACAAAGAAGCGATAGGCATCGGTCGGATGGGTCGGATAGCCGAATTGAGTCAGGGCGTAATTGGTAGCCGCAGCCAGGTCGGCAATGGTGTTCAGTAAAGTTCCGTCTAGGTCAAAAATTACAAGTCTTTTCATATCGCGTTAGTCTTTGGTGTAAGTTGATTCCACTCCGGTTTCCTTACAGTCTGCCCCCATGGGAGGATTCTGTTTGAACAAGGCGATTTTGACTTCCGTAAGGGTGGGAAAGTCGCGGAACAGCCGTTCGGCAATCCGCTGGACGACGTGTTCCAGAAGTTGGGAAGGAATTTTCATTTCTTCTTTCACGGCTTGAAACACCTCGGCATAGTTGAGCGTATAATTCAGGTCGTCTGTTTGCGACGCGCGGCTGAAATCTGTCTTTAGCCGCAGGTTGAGGGTGAATTCGGCACCCACCTTGTTTTCCTGAGGGAGTACGCCGTGGAAGGCATATATTTTCAGCCCGTTCAGGTGAATGTACATTTCAGATTGTTTCATGGGAAGGGAATATAAGAGAGGCATGAATCTGACGTTCGTTCCAGGTCGCTCGTCAGATTCATGCCTGAGATAGGTTTATTGGGATGTCATGATTTTTATCCGCAGCGTGAAGAACCGCAAGTCTTGCAAATCAGGCAGCCTTCCTGATATACCAGGGTTTCATGACCACAGTTCGGGCATTTCACGCCTTTGGCTTCAGTGCCGTCCTGTACGTATTTTTTCAGGGCTCTTTCCACACCGTTCTTCCAAGTGTTGATGCTTTCACTGTCGAGTTGCAGTGAACCTACCAGCTTGATAACCTGCTCGATTGGCATTCTCCAGCGGAGCACTCCTGAAATCAGTTTGGCATAGTTCCAGTATTCCTTGTTGAACTTTTCAGAAAGTCCCTCAATGGTCATCTTGTAACCACGCTTGTTTTCAAACTGGAAGTCATAGTGCTTGGTGCCGTCTTCGTCGTAGCTCTTGATGATACGTCCGGAAGTGACAGACTTCGGCAGAACGATGCCTTCTTCGTCATCCTGCAGACCGGTGAAGATTTCGTAAGGTCTTCCATCCAGCAGACCGACAAAGGCCACCCATTTTTCCTTGTTGTTCTGGAAACGCACCACGTCGGCTTCCAGCACTTTCGGGCGGACTTCCACCACCTGAGGCGGTTTGCAGCGGCATTCCTCTTCCTCTTTCTTGTCTTTCTTCTTTGTAGAAAGCAGTACGCCGGCACGTGAACCGTCACGATATACGGTACAGCCTTTGCAGCCGGAGCGCCATGCTTCCACGTAAAGCTGGTTCACGAGGTCTTCGCTGACGTTGTTCGGCAGGTTGATGGTCACACTGATGGAATGGTCCACCCATTTCTGGATACGTCCTTGCATCTTCACCTTCATCAGCCAGTCCACATCGTTCGAAGTGGCTTTATAATAAGGTGATTTGGCCACCAGTTCGTCAATTTCCTCCTGCGTATAGCGTTTGTCGGGATCGTAGCCGTTCACCTTCATCCAAGTCAGGAACTTGTGATGGAACACAATATATTCTTCGAATGCGTCTCCCGTTTCATCCACGAAATCCACATGTACATTGGTGTCGTTCGGATTCACTTTCCGGCGGCGTTTGTACACAGGCATGAACACCGGTTCGATACCAGAGGTAGTCTGGGTCATCAGGCTGGTGGTTCCAGTCGGTGCAATCGTCAGGCAGGCGATGTTTCTTCGTCCGTATTTCTTCATGTCTTCGTACAGCTGCGGGTCAGCTTCCTTCAGGCGGTTGATGAACGGATTGTTCTTTTCACGTTCCGCATCGTAGATTTCAAACGCGCCACGTTCCTTGGCCATGTTCACAGACGAACGGTAAGCTTCGAGAGCGATGGTCTTGTGCACTTTTTCAGAAAATTCGGTAGCCTCTTCTGTGCCGTAACGCAGTCCCATGGCAGCCAGCATGTCACCTTCAGCCGTGATACCTACGCCCGTACGGCGTCCCAAGCCAGATTTGCGATAAATCTTTTCCCACAAGTGGCGTTCTGTTCCCTTCACTTCCATGCTTTCAGGGTCAGAGTCTATCTTTTCAAAAATCCGTTCAATCTTTTCCAGTTCCAGGTCGATGATGTCGTCCATGATGCGCTGTGCCAGTGCCACATGCTTCTTGAACAGTTCGAAATCAAAGTAAGCCTCCGGAGTGAATGGATTTACTACGTATGAATACAGGTTGATGGCCAGCAGGCGGCAAGAGTCGTATGGACACAACGGAATCTCGCCACATGGGTTGGTAGAAACCGTACGGAAGCCTAAGTCGGCATAACAGTCGGGCACAGACTCGCGGATAATCGTATCCCAGAACAATACACCCGGTTCTGCCGATTTCCATGCATTGTGTACAATCTTTTTCCACAGCGCCGAGGCGTCAATGTCTTTGGCAACCATCGGATTGGCCGAATCGATAGGGTATTGCTGCGTGTAAGGCTTTCCATCAATGGCAGCCTGCATGAAAGCGTCGTCCAGTTTTACGGAAACATTGGCTCCGGTTACTTTTCCTTCCGTCATCTTGGCATCGATGAAAGCTTCTGAATCCGGATGCTTGATTGATACCGTCAGCATCAGTGCCCCGCGGCGTCCGTCTTGGGCTACCTCACGTGTGGAGTTGGAATACCGTTCCATAAAAGGAACAAGTCCGGTAGAGGTCAAGGCCGAGTTTTTTACAGGCGAGCCTTTCGGTCGGATGTGCGACAAGTCGTGTCCTACACCGCCACGTCGTTTCATCAGCTGCACCTGTTCTTCATCGATGCGGATGATGGCTCCGTATGAGTCTGCATTTCCGTCAAGTCCGATTACGAAACAGTTGGACAGGGATGCAATCTGATAGTCGTTCCCAATTCCAGTCATCGGGCTTCCTTGAGGCACGATATACTTGAAATGGTCAAGCAAGTTGAAGAGTTCTTGAGAACTGAGGCCATTAGGATATTTTGCCTCTATACGGGCCACCTCATTGGCGATTCGCCAATGCATATCCTCTGGAGATTTTTCATAGATGTTTCCAAATGAGTCTTTCACTGCGTATTTGTTTACCCAAACACGAGCTGCCAGTTCGTCTCCTTTGAAATACTCCAATGAAGCGTTGTAGGCTTCATCGTAGCTGTACGTTTTCTTTTCCACGGTTATTTGTATATGAATAAGTTTGTTCGCAATAAAATGATAAGTCGCAAAATGTAGAAGGTCGTTTTATTTCCAACAAACGTCTGCAAATCTAAAGATGTTTTTTTAATTCACAAAATAAAAAAGAAAGAAGTTATCAACAATGTGGATGGTTTTCTGTTTTAAAAAGATATATATTTGATAATTAGTGTGTTGTGAAAATTGATGTATTGAAAAGTTTTCCATTTTGGAAAACTTTGTGATTTTCAGGCTGTTTTCTTATACCTTATAAAAATAGGGATTCTCGCCAATTCTTGTTACCTTTGTGCATTATCATATAAAGCCGATATATTATGGAATCAATAAAGAACAGACGGACCATTCGCAAGTATAAACAGGAAGACATTCCTGCTGAGTTGCTGAATGAATTGTTGGAAGAAGCGTTCCGCGCTTCCACTATGGGAAATATGCAGTTGTATAGTGTGGTGGTAACCAGAGACGCGAAAATGAAGGAGCGTCTGGCGCCTGCCCATTTCAACCAGCCGATGGTGACTTCGGCTCCGGTCGTGCTCACGTTCTGTGCCGATTTTAACCGCTTCAGCAAGTGGTGTGAACAGCGGAAGGCCGTGCCGGGCTATAATAATCTGATTTCTTTCCTGAATGCAGCGAGCGACACCCTGCTGGTGACGCAGAATTTCTGCACTTTGGCCGAAGAGAAAGGGTTGGGCATCTGCTATCTGGGGACCACTATCTATAATCCCGACCAGATTGTTGATTTGCTGCACCTGCCGAAGCTCGTGGTGCCCGTGGCTACCATTACGGTGGGTTACCCCGATGAATGTCCGGAACAGCCCGACCGTCTGCCCATCCGGGGAATTATCCACGAGGAGCAGTATCATGACTATACCCCTTCCGAAATTGACGATATCTATGCCTATAAGGAAAGCCTGCCGGAAAACAAACATTTTGTAGAAATCAACCATACGGAAACGCTGGCTCAGATTTTCACGGATATCCGTTACAAAAAGTCCGACAACGAATACATGTCGGAAGGTCTGAAGAAAGTGCTGAAGCGTCAGGGCTTCGATGATTGACCAGACAGCCGGCATAAAAAAACAGGTGGCCTGATTTGAAGCCACCTGTTTTTTTATCTCATTCGAAGACTCATTTCTATTTCTTCGATTTCTGCCTTAAATGCTTTGTCCACGTCCACCTGGTCTTTTACAATCTTGCATGCGTGCAACACCGTGGCATGGTCCTTGTTTCCGATGAGCTGGCCGATTTTGGAAGAAGATGTGTCCGTATGTTTCTTTGCCAGATACATCGCCACCTGTCTCACTTGTACCACTTCCCGTTTGCGCGTCTTGGTGTGGATAGCCGTCTCGTCTATCTTGTAATGTTCGCATACCTTCGTGATGATATCGCTCACTGTCATCGGCTTGCTTTCTGCGCATTTCACCGCCTTTCTCACAATGTGCTGTGCCAGGTCGAGGTCGATTTCACGCTTGAACAAGATAGATTGCGCCAGCAGCGAATTGACGATACCTTCCAGTTCACGCACGCTTTCGTTCACGCTTTCCGCGATGTAGCTGATAACCGATTCCGGAATCACCAGTCCGTCGCGTTTGATTTTGTTGCGCAGGATGTTTTTCCGGAGTTCGATGTCCGGTTTCTCCAGTTCGGCCACCAAGCCCCATTTGAAACGGGTGAGCAAGCGGTCTTCCATACCTTGCAGCATCACGGGCGCGCGGTCGGAAGTCAGAATCAGCTGCTTTCCGTTCTGGTGAAGGTGGTTGAAAATGTGGAAGAATGTGTTCTGCGTTTTGGTTACCCCTGCAAATTCCTGTATGTCATCAATGATCAGCACGTCGATTGTCTGGTAGAAGCTAATGAAGTCATTGAAGTGATTGGTTCGCACGGAGTCTGTATACTGCACCTGGAAAAGATGGGCAGATACATACAGCACACGTTTTTCCGGATACAATTCCTTGATTCTTGTACCAATGGCATTGATAAGATGAGTTTTACCTACCCCCGACGGGCCGTAGATAAACAAAGGGTTGAAAGTGCGCGCCGGATTCTGCGCCACGGTTTCCGCCACCGTTCTGGAGAACTCGTTGCTGTTTCCTTTGATGAAATTCTCAAAGTTGTAGTTCGGGTTCAGGTGCGGGTCCAGATCCTGCGGGGCCGGAGCCTGCAACGGATTGGGCGCCTTGTTTGCATTGTACACAGGAGCCTGTTCCGGCAATGCAGAAGAGCGTTTGGTCCCTTCTATATTGACAGTGATATGGTTGGTCTTATCGGTCAGGATAGAGTACATCAACTCCGTGCCTTCACCTATTTCCTTATAGATGGCGGCGCGCAGCAGTCCCACGTACTTTTCTTCCAGGTATTCATAGAAGAAAGGACTTGGGACGCCGATTGTCAATGCCTTCTCTGTATCCTCATATTTTAAAGGTACGATAGGCTCAAACCATGTTTTAAAAGCCGTAGCATTCACGTTGTCCTTGATGAATGCCAGACAACGGTTCCACAATGCAACGGCTTGGTTATGTTCAATCATACGTGCGTTGTTATTAATAAAGCGAAACTTCTACGCTTGCAAATTTCGTAATGAAATTTCAGAAAAACAAATGCCTTTTTCCTTGCTTTTTATCTTGATAAATTAAGGCATTGATAAATAAGTAGTTATGGATTTGTTAAATATTTGATAAGGAGAAATTCTATTGTAAAATTATAAATTTCTATTTATCAGACGTTTATGGTCTAACCCATTCGGTGGAACGCCTCCTTGTACGAATCTGCTTGTCTTTGAGAATTAGGGTGTTGCGGCTTTCCCGGAACATGCGGAGTCTTGTCCTTGTTATTTAGATTATTTCTATATAGTGTAATTCCCGGGAAATCTCAGACTGGCAAAGTAAATGCTTCGTTTTCAAACAGACACAGGAAGGCAGTTGCTTTGTGCGTGCCTTCCTGTGCCTGTAAAGAGGAGATATCTTATTTGTCTTTTTTCCCGAACAGGGAGAAGTGTACATACCGCTTCGGATGCTCCTGCAAGTCTTTCAGCAGAGAAGCCGCGTTGGCCGAGGTCGCATTCAGGTTGTGGTACAACGCATCGTCGTTCAGGAGAAGCCCGATGGAGTTGTCCTTGCTGCTCAGCTTCTCGGTCAGCATGTGCACATTCTGGAGAGTGGAATCCACCTTCTGGAAAGTCGCTGCATAGTCAATGCCTTTCAGGTTCTCACTGATGCCTTTCAAGTTTTCCGTGATGGTGGTGACATTGCTTGTCAGTTGCGGGATATCTTTGCTCATCAGGCTGTGCAGCTGCGTGCTGGTCGCATTGAGCGAGGCCGTCAGCTTTTCCGCATTGTGCAGCGTGTTTTTTAAGGCGGGGTCGGCCAGCAGCTGGTTCAATGAGCCCAGAATGGAGTCCAGTTTAGGCATCATCTGTTCCACCTTCGGCAGCAGGTCCTGTTCGGCCTTGCCCAGGATACCCATATTGGCTGTGCCTTCAATCGTATCTCCAGGGGTCAGAAAAGTGGTCGATTCATGTTTGAGCAGCATGTTCATCTTGACGGTGCCCAGCATTTCGGTCACCAGTTCCGCCTTGCTGCCGGCCGGGATACGCATGTCCTGGTCCACTTCAATGCCTACCACCACATGGCCCGGCTTCTGGTAATTGTATTGAAGGTCGCGTACGATACCTATCTTGTAGCCGTTGGCAAATACCGGACTCGACTGTGCCAGCCCGTTCACATCGGTAAAATCCACATAATAATAGCTTTCCGGCTTGAACATGCTGATTCCTTTCAGGTAGTTGATGCCAAAAAAGAGAATCAACAATGCGCCGATTCCTGCTAATCCGATTTTTACTTCTTTCTTCATATAGTTTACTTTACTTCTTTTTTTATTATCTGTTTCGTTTGAATTCCCGTATGGCCTGGTTGATGTTGACTTTCTGTCCGTCTTTAAACGCTATGATAAACGCATCCTTGAATTTGCTGTCCACTTTGTTGCGTTTCAGGCGGAGAATCTTGTTGTAGTTCGTGTCGGCCCCGTAAGTATATTTTATGATGCCGTTCTCTCTGTAGCTGTCTACAGGGCTGAGTCCCTTGAACAACTTGCTTCTGGAAGGCAGTTTGCGGTCGGAAGTCAATATCTGTATTTTGAAGACCGGCTTTCCCGCTACGCTGGCTGCTGCCATGTCCTGCTTGGGGGGAGCCTGTGTGCGTACAGCCTGTGCCTGCGGTTGCGGTGCTGCGGCTGTTTCCTCTTCTGCCGGTGTTGGCATGGTTTCCGATTCGGCAGCCAGCTGTGCGGACGAAACCTTTCCTCCCTTGTAATTCAGAAATGCCCGGTAGATACTTTTGGCCAAGGTTGAACTGCCCTGTTCCGACATCAGGTAAGCTTCTTCCGTAGGATTGGTGATGTATCCCAGCTCAATCAACACACTCGGCATGGACGTGGCGCGCAACACCAGGAATCCGGCCTGATGCACCCCTTTGTCTGTGCGGTTGGCATTCCGGAAACACTTCTGGACAGAGGTGGCGAAGCTGACACTCTGTGCCATGTTCTTGTCTTGCAGAAACTCGAAGATGATGTAGCTTTCCGAGGAGTTCGGGTTGAATCCGGCATACCGCTGCTTGTAGTCGTCTTCGATGAGGATTACCGCATTCTCTTTCTTGGCCACTTCCAGGTTCTCTTGCGTGCGGTGCAGTCCGAGGGTATAAGTCTCCGTACCGCTGACGCTCCTGTTTCTGGAAGCCACCGAATTGGTATGGATGGAGATAAAGAGGTCGGCCTTCGCGTCATTGGCTATTTCAGCTCTTCTGTGCAAGGGGACGAACACATCTCTTTCGCGGGTATAGACCACACGCGTGTCCGGACAGTTCTGCCTGATCAGCCTTCCCAGTTTGAGTGCTACGTTCAGGTTGATGTTTTTTTCCTTTCCTCTCCGTCCTATGGCTCCGGGGTCATTTCCCCCGTGTCCGGCGTCAATCACGACGGTGAAGCGAGTTTCGGCGGCATGCGTTTGGGGGAATGAACTGAAAGCCAGCAGCAGGCTTACGGCAATGAACAGTATGTCGAATTTTCTCCTTTGCATAATTATAATAACGTGGCAAAGTTAATATTTTTTTATCGACTAGCTTTCCTGTTGGCCGTAAGAATTATTCCACTGCTGTAATAATTGCTATAAAAACCGAAAAATAAGCAGGTCTTTGCCTTAAATTTCCTACATTTGTATAAATCATAAAATAGAAAGGAGTATTTATGACATTAATCGACGGAAAAGCCGTTTCAGAGCAAGTGAAACAGGAAATCGCTGCCGAAGTGGCCGATATTGTGGCAAAAGGAGGCAAGCGTCCTCATCTGGCTGCCATTCTGGTGGGCCATGATGGAGGCAGTGAAACGTATGTGGCTGCAAAAGTCAAGGCATGCGAAGTGTGTGGGTTCAAGTCCACCCTGATTCGTTACGAGTCGGATGTGACGGAAGAAGAACTTTTGTCGAAGGTGCGTGAACTGAATGCCGATGCCGATGTGGACGGTTTTATCGTGCAGCTTCCGTTGCCGCCCCATATTTCAGAGCAGAAAGTGATAGAGACCATCGACTACCGGAAAGATGTCGACGGTTTCCACCCCATCAATGTAGGCCGTTTGTCCATCGGGTTGCCATGCTATATTTCGGCCACTCCCAATGGCATCATGGAACTTCTGCGCCGTTACCAGATTGAGACGCGGGGAAAGAAATGCGTCATTCTGGGCCGGAGCAATATCGTAGGAAAGCCGATGGCCATGCTGATGATGCAGAAGTCCGTGCCGGGCGACGCCACCGTGACCGTATGCCATAGCCGGAGCAAGGACCTGGTGAAGGAATGTCGGGAAGCCGATATCCTGATTGCCGCGATGGGCCAGCCCAATTTTGTAAAGGCCGACATGGTGAAAGAAGGAGCCGTGGTGATAGACGTAGGTACCACCCGTGTGCCCGATGCCTCCAAGAAATCAGGCTTTAAGCTGACGGGCGACGTGAAGTTCGACGAAGTGGCACCCAAGTGCTCTTACATTACGCCGGTGCCCGGTGGAGTAGGGCCGATGACCATTGTTTCTTTGATGAAGAATACGCTGTTGGCAGGTAAAAAAGCGATATATTGAGATTTTAGGTGATTTTTTCGAAGAAATGTTTGCAGTTTCGAAAAAATCCTCTACCTTTGCAATCGCTTTTGAAAAGGAAGCCAACATGGTGACTATAGTTCAGTTGGTTAGAGCGTCAGATTGTGGTTCTGAATGTCGTGGGTTCGAGTCCCACTAGTCACCCATAAAGAGGTCTTGCATGAGCAAGGCCTTTTTTTGTATCCTTTCTCTTTTTGCAAAAACAAAAAAATGCGCTATCAGACCTTCACAGGCTGGATAGCGCAAGCTACAATACAAAATACAAATACAACTAAACGAGATTTTGTGCTAAAAATTAAAGCCTTCAAATATACGGTAAAATTTTAGACTTTACTTTTTCTGCTAGGGTTATTTAAAGATTCTTAATGCTTATACGATTCCTTGAGCCATCATTGCATGAGCCACCTTCATGAATCCGGCAATGTTGGCACCCTTCACGTAATTGATATAACCGTCGCTTTCCGTACCATACTTCACGCACTGTTCGTGAATGTTGTGCATAATCTGGTGCAACTTCTCGTCCACTTCCTGTGCGGTCCAGCTCAGGTGCATGGCGTTCTGGCTCATTTCCAGTCCGGAGGTAGCCACACCGCCCGCATTGACAGCCTTGCCCGGCGCATACATCATCTTGTGTTCGATGAACGCGTCGATGGCTTCCGGCGTACATCCCATGTTGGAGATTTCGCCCACGCAGAGCACCTGGTTCTTGATGAGATGCTGCGCATCCTCGCCGTCCAGTTCGTTCTGGGTAGCACACGGCAGGGCGATGTCCACTTTCACCTCCCATGGGCGGCGTCCCGGCACGAAGGTAGCTCCCGGGAATTTCTCTGCATACGGTTCCACGATGTCGTTGCCCGAAGCACGCAGTTCCAGCATGTAGTCAATCTTTTCACCCTGGATGCCGTCCGGGTCATAAATGTAACCGTCCGGTCCGGAGATGGTCACTACTTTTGCCCCCAGCTGGGTAGCCTTGGTAGCAGCTCCCCATGCCACGTTGCCGAAACCGGAGATGGCCACCGTCTTTCCCTTTATATCAATTCCTTTTGCATCCAGCATGTGTTTCACGAAATACAAGCCTCCGAAGCCCGTAGCTTCCGGACGGATCAGCGAACCGCCGAATTCCAGTCCCTTGCCCGTGAACGTTCCGGTAAACTCGCGCGTCAGTTTCTTGTACATGCCGAACATGTAGCCCACTTCACGTCCGCCCACGCCGATGTCGCCTGCCGGCACGTCCATGTCCGGACCCAGATGGCGCCACAATTCCAGCATGAAAGCCTGGCAGAAACGCATGATTTCCGCATTGCTCTTTCCGCGCGGAGAGAAGTCGGAACCTCCCTTTCCGCCACCCATCGGCAGCGTGGTCAGCGCATTCTTGAAAGTCTGTTCAAATCCCAGGAATTTCAGGATGGACAGGTTGACCGATGCATGGAAACGGATACCCCCCTTGTACGGGCCGATGGCGTTGTTGAACTGCACGCGGTAGCCCAGGTTGGTCTGCACTTCCCCCTTGTCGTCCACCCATGTGACGCGGAAGGTGAAAATACGGTCGGGTTCTACCAGCCGTTCGATGATTTTAGCCTTTTCAAATTCGGGATGCTGGTTGTAAATATCTTCGATGGAAAGCAATACTTCTCTCACTGCCTGAAGGTACTCGGATTCACCTGGATGCTTGGCTTCCAGAGATGACATGATCTTATTAATATCCATAATCAAATAATTTAAGGTCTGACAAAATGAAATATTTTGTACATGCAAAGATAGGAATTTAACTGTACTGACAAAGCTTTTTCCCGGATTTTTCGTGTGTCGGCTTGAATTTTGATAGTTTTTCACCAACGCTCAAGAAAGATTTGCAAAAATCGCGTGAATTTCCGATTTTTGTTTTTATAAACAAGAACAAGCCTAAAACAAGATACCATGCTAAACAACCTGAGAATTAAACTCCGGCAGCTTTATTTCAAGGATACGCAGTTTGCCAACCTGATGACAAAGCGTATTTTCAACGTCCTGCTGGTGGCCAATCCGTACGACGCGTTCATGCTCGAAGACGACGGCCGCATCGATGAGAAGATTTTTAATGAATACATGAACCTGAGCCTTCGCTATCCGCCCCGTTTCACCCAGGTGTCTACGGGAGAGGAAGCCTGGGAGCAGTTGCGCAACACCATGTTCGACCTGGTCATCTGCATGCCGGGTTCCGACAACAGCGACACCTTCGACATCGCCCGCGACATCAAGCGGGAGTATCCCCATCTGCCGCTGGTGGTGCTGACTCCTTTTTCGCATGGCATCAAGGAACGGATGGAACACGAGGACCTGAGCATCTTCGAATACGTGTTCTGCTGGCTGGGAAATACCGACCTGCTGGTGTCCATCATCAAGCTGATTGAGGACAAGATGAACCTGGAGCACGACATCAAGGAAATCGGCGTGCAGATGATTCTGCTCGTGGAAGACTCCATCCGCTTCTATTCGTCCGTGCTGCCCAATCTCTACAAGTTCGTGCTCCGCCAGAGCCAGGAGTTTGCCACCGAAGCCCTGAACGAGCACCAGCGTACGCTACGCATGCGCGGTCGTCCTAAAATCGTGCTGGCCCGTTCGTACGAGGAAGCCATGGACCTGTATAACAAGTACCAGAACAACATGCTGGGCGTCATTTCCGATGCCCGTTTCCCCCGTGGAGGCGTGAACGATCCGGAGGCAGGGGTGAGTTTCCTGCGTGAGATACGCAGGCACGACCCGTTCATCCCGCTGATTCTGCAGTCGGCCGAAGAAAGCAACCGCCAGTATGCCCCCGAACTGGATGCCGTGTTCATCGACAAGAATTCCAAGAAGATGAACATCGACCTGCGCGAAGCCGTGTCCGACAACTTCGGTTTCGGCGACTTCATCTTCCGCGACCCCCATACCCTGAAGGAAGTGGCCCGCATCCATAACCTGAAAGAACTGCAGAACGTGATTTTCGCCATTCCGGCCGAATCCTTCCTCTACCACATCAGCCGCAACCACATCTCGCGCTGGCTGTATTCGCGTGCCATCTTCCCAGTGGCCGAGTTTCTGAAACAGATTACGTGGGAATCCCTTCAGGACATCGACGCACACCGGCAGATTATTTTCGAAGCCATCGTGAAATACCGCAAGATGAAAAACCAGGGTGTGGTGGCCGTGTTCCAGCGCGACCGTTTCGACCGCTATTCCAATTTTGCCCGCATCGGCGACGGCTCTTTGGGAGGCAAGGGGCGCGGACTGGCCTTTATCGACAACATGGTGAAGCGCCATGCCGAGTTCGACGAGTTTGAAAACGCCTCGGTCATGATTCCGAAAACCGTGGTGCTCTGTACCGACGTGTTCGATGAGTTCATGGACTCCAACCAGCTGTACCAGATAGCCTTGAGCGATGCCGCCGACGACGTGATTCTGCAGGCCTTCCTCCGGGCAAAGCTCCCCGACAGTCTGGTGGAAGACTTTTTCGCCTTCTTCGATGCCGTCAAGGCCCCCATTGCCATCCGTTCGTCCAGTCTGCTGGAAGACTCCCACTACCAGCCGTTTGCCGGCATCTATTCCACCTACATGATTCCCTATCTGGACGACAAGTACGAAATGCTCCGCATGCTGAGCGATGCCATCAAGGGCGTGTATGCTTCCGTCTATTATAAGGACAGCAAGGCCTACATGCAAGCCACCAGCAACGTCATCGACCAGGAAAAGATGGCCGTCATCCTTCAGGAAGTGGTCGGCACCCAGTATGGCGACCGCTACTATCCGGCCATATCCGGTGTGGCCCGCTCCATCAACTATTATCCCATCAACGACGAACTGGCCGAAGAAGGCACGGTGAGCCTGGCACTGGGACTCGGGAAATACATTGTCGACGGCGGCCTCACCTTGCGCGTCTGTCCGTACCATCCCACGCAGGTGCTCCAGACCAGCGAGATGGAAATCGCCTTGCGCGAGACCCAGACCCGCTTCTATGCCCTCGACCTGAAGAACCTGGGGCAGAACTTCTCGCTCGACGACGGGTTCAACCTCCTGAAGCTCCATGTGAAAGATGCCGAAGCCGACGGCGCTCTGAACTTCATCGCCTCCACCTACGACCCGTATGACATGGTGATACGCGACGGCATCTATCCCGGCGGGCGCAAGCTCATCACCTTTGCCAACATCCTCCAGCACGACGTCTTCCCCTTGGCCCGCATCCTCCAGCTCGTGCAGAAATACGGTCAGGGCGAAATGCGCCGTCCGGTGGAAATCGAGTTTGCCGTCAATCTGGACGCCCGTACCAAGAGCGGCGTGTTCTATCTGCTGCAAATCCGTCCGATGGTCGATGTGAAAGCCGGGCTCGACGAAGACTTGACTCTGGTGCCGGAAGAAAAGCTCCTGCTCAAGAGCGAAAACTCGTTGGGACACGGTGTGATGGACGACCTGCAGGACGTCATCTATGTGAAGACCGAAGGCTATTCCGCCTCCAACAACCAGCTGATAGCCTACGACATCGAGAAGCTCAACCGCCGCTTCCTCGACGAAGGCAAGCATTACATCCTGGTAGGTCCCGGACGGTGGGGCAGCAGCGACACCTGGCTCGGCATACCGGTGAAATGGCCGAACATCTCGGCGGCCCGCATCATCGTGGAAGCCGGGCTGACCAACTACCGGGTAGACCCCAGTCAGGGCACCCATTTCTTCCAGAACCTGACATCCTTCGGGGTGGGCTATTTCACCATCAATGCCTATATGAACGACGGTATCTACAATCAGGCATTGCTCGACAGCATGCCCGCCGTGGAAGAAACGAAATTCCTCCGCTGGGTACGGTTTGAGAAGCCGCTTTCCGTCAAGATGGACGGCAAGAAAAAGCTGGGTGTGGTCGAATTGCCGGAAAGTTGAGTAAATTGGCAAGTTGAACAAACAGAATCGTTTTTTTGTTTGTTCATCAGTGGAATACAAATTATACATTCAGGTGCAGGGGCAAGTCTAGACTTAGAGAAGTCAAGGCTTGCCCAATTATTTTATTGCTATTACTAATGGTTATTTTTTGAGAAATTGTAATTAACAAAAAAAAGTACTAAGGAAAGTATGAAAAGAACATCCATCAAGCTAAAATTTAGGGCATCAGTGGATCCACGAAAGGCCGGTTCACTGATATTTCAGTTGATTCGTGGGCGTAAGGTCCGCAGAATCAAGAGTGAATATAAGATTTACAAGGAGGAATGGGACGATACTGCCGGACGGATTGCATTGGCGACCTCCGACCCATCCCGATGTGGCCAGTTGCATGTCATACGTTATAATGTGGAATGGGAGCTCAGGCGTCTCGGAAAGATAATCGATACGTTTGAGCGTTCCGGAAAAGAATGGAACCTCGACCTGGTGATACGGAAATACAATCCCTATATAAATAAGGAATACAGTGTGTTCCATTTCATCCGGGGCCAGATTCTGCGTAAAAAGCAATTGGGAAAGATACGTTCCAGCGAGACCTACCAGGCCACTCTCAACAGCTTCATGAATTTCAGGCAAGGGGTCGATTTGACCTTCGACATGTTCGATTCGGAGTTGATGGAACTTTATGAGGCGGAATTGCGGAGGCGGGGGGTCGTGCGGAACACCAGTTCCTTCTATCTGCGCATATTGCGTACGAACTACAAGCTGGCGGTAGAAAAAGGGCTTACGCAAGATTGCCATCCCTTCAAGCACGTGTATTGCGGCATGGACAAAACGGTGAAGCGATGCCTGTCGTTCGACGAGATAAAAAAGATGAAAGAGCTGGACTTGTCCCTCAAGCCGGCTTTGGATTTTGCCCGCGGCATGTTCATTTTCAGTTTTTGCACGCGCGGCATGTCGTTTGTGGACATGGCCTATCTCAAAAAGACTGATTTGAAAAACGGCTACCTCATTTATCGCCGGAAAAAGACCGGCCAGCTGCTCACCATAGAGTGGACCCGGCAGATGCAGTCGCTCATAGACAAGTACAAGGTCAATTCCACCCGGTATCTTCTTCCCCTGATTGTCCGTGAAGACGGCAGCGAACGCCGTCAGTATCAGAATCAGATGATGAAGATAAACCGCAGCCTGAAGGAGGTTGCCTCTCTCATGCGTTTGTCTGTCCCTTTATCCTTGTATTATAGCCGTCACAGTTGGGCCACAATAGCCAGAGGGAAATCCATACCTCTGTCTGTCATCAGTGAAGGGTTGGGGCACGATTCGGAAGCCACTACGCAAATTTACCTGGATTCCATCAAGTCGGAAGAGGTGGACAGGGCCAACCGGAAAATCCTGAGAGACCTTTAAATGCTTGTGTATAAATGGGATATCTCCTAAGATGAGACAGTCTTCATCGCGGCAAAGATAGGAAATTAAATTTATATTCAAGTATTTTTAAATCTTTATTTCATTCATAATTTATACATTTTTCGAACGCCTCACGTTCGTTAATGGAGGCTGTACCGTCACATCTGATTTCTGACAAGATTCCCGCCATTGATTCGGTCTGACCAATGGCGGGAACCTGTTTCTGCCTTTTCAGAAAATCCTTTTTCTTCCTATCTATTTCCTTGAATCTATAAGAAAATTCTCTGTCCCACACTGTGAAATATATATCCCACAGTGTGAGATTTGTATTTCACACTGTGGGATATAAAAACCACACTATGGGACAGAGATTATCCCATGAAGTTTTAAAAAATTCGTTTATTGAGTTTGGATAATTGAATGGCTGTAAATTAAGTTCTAGTTAGTTGTATATTTTGTAGATAAACATTAGTTCTATGTGTCAGTTTTATATTTGTATTCAAAAGAATCCTGATTTGTTGACCAAAATAGTTGGTCTGAAATGCTTAATTATTTGATATTTAATGATTAATTGATAGTCCATTATCTCATCTTAGGAGATAATCTTTATGATTGCAAAAGAGAGAATCTCATTCTTGCTCATGAAATGGAGAAGATTGGGAGAAAATGTGAGGGGGAGGAATATTATTTTTCTGATAAGGTGTATTGTAACTGCTTGTTGTTTAGCGATTTATTACAGCTTGCAGGATTAGAGAGTATACCCCATATTGAACTATGAAAGACTTCTGTCAGCCTGGTCAGGGCAATCCACAAACCAATGATTTGCAGTCGTCTACAGACACAATGACATTGCCTCAATGGTTCGTCATGCGCGACTTGAAGAGGAGCAATGCCAAGTGTCCGGCATATAAACTGCTGGATGAGTTGAATATCAGGTTTTTTACGCCTATGGTGTGGAAAACCGTTGTTCGTCGTGGCAAGCGGATTCCCCAGCTGGTTCCTTTCATGCAAGATTTGTTGTTCGTTTACGATTCACGCAAGACTCTCGACCCTATCGTGGAGCAGATACCCACTCTTCAATATCGCTTTGTCAGAGGTGGGATGCGCATGCCCATGACGGTGAGAACAGAGGAGATGGAACGTTTCATAAAGGCGGTAAGCACCATGAGTGCTCCTTGCTTTTATACTCCGGAGGAAATAAAGCCTTCCATGATTGGCAAGAAGGTGAGAATCGTGGGCGGCCCTTTGGATGGCTACGAAGGATATTTGCAGAAGATACAGGGAGCGCATGTAAAACATCTCTTTGTGGAACTGCCTAATCTCCTGACGGCAGCCGTGGAGGTGTCTCCTGAATATATTCAAGTGTTGAAACCGTAATTTTTTCAGCTATGACCTCACAGTCGGAAAATACCAAGCGGATTGCCAAGAACACGTTGATATTGTATGTGCGCACTTTATTTACAATGTTGGTGTCACTATATACAAGCCGTGTGATATTGAACACGTTGGGAGTTTCCGATTTTGGTATTAGTAATGTGGTGGGTGGAGTCGTCGGCATGTTTTCTGTCATTTCTGGTTCCCTCTCTTCGTCCATTAGTCGCTTTATCACATACGAGCTGGGGCATGGTGATATCAATAAGTTAAAACGGATTTTTTCTACAAGTGTAAACATTCAAATCGGTATAGCACTGATTATTGTGATACTCGCCGAATGTATAGGAGTTTGGTTTGTCAATCACAAATTGAATATCCCGGCAGGTAGATTGGTTGCTGCCAATTGGGTTTTTCAATGCTCACTTTTGTCATTTGCCATCGGTCTCATTAGTGTTCCTTATAATGCTTGTATTATAGCTCATGAACGGATGTCCGTCTTTGCATATATGAGTATCTTGGAAACTATTTTGAAGTTGGCTATAGTTTACATGCTTTTCATCTCTCCCTATGATAAACTTATAAGCTATGCCGTATTATTTGTTGTGGTTTCTTTTATAATGCGATTAATATATGGATGGTATTGTAATAAACACTTTGTTGAAAGTCACTATGAGTTTATATATGATAGACCTTTGATAAAAGAGATGACTGGTTTTGCCGGCTGGAGTTTTTTCGGCAATACTGCCTATATGTTCAACACGCAAGGGGTAGATATGCTCATCAATATCTTTTTTGGAGTCACACTCAACGCTGCAAAAGGGGTTGCTTCACAAGTACAGAATGCTGTCATGCAGTTTGTGGGTAATTTTACGGTAGCTATCAATCCTCAAATCACAAAATCGTATGCTTCAGGAGACAGAGAATATATGAATAAGTTAGTTTGCCGTGGTGCACGATTTTCTTATTTTCTCCTTTTGATATTCGCTGTACCGATTGTATGCGAGGCTGATTATATCCTATATCTATGGTTAAAGACTGTTCCCGAGTATGCACCGATATTTTTGCGGCTCATATTATTCGGTACATTAATGGCCATATTGGGCAACACGATGCTCACAGCCATACAGGCAACAGGAAATATAAGAAGATATCAAATTTGGATAACAATTGCTGGCTGTTTCGTATTCCCTCTTACATGGATTGCCTACAAATTAGGCTTCCCACCAGAAACGACATATATAATATATATTATCATTTACTTTCTTTTAAATTTCATTAGAGTTTATATTGCAAAAGGATTGATGGACTTTCCAGTACGATTATATTTATTTGATGTCATTTTTCGGGTAGTGATAGTCTCTATCGTTGCATTTATTTTTCCATTATTGGTTATACGTTATTTTGAACCGGGATTTCTTCGCTTATGTATATCATGTATAGCCGGTTTGATTTCCTCTTTGCTGACAATAAATATATTAGGATTAGAACATGTAGAACGGGAAATGATATATAAGAAAGTATCACATCTATTGTCCAAATTAAAATTTAGTAAATAATATTACATGTCATACAAGCAATATATTAAGCGAGGACTCAAATATGTTTTGAATGGTACGCCAATTCAGACTATTACAGCAGATATATCTTATCTACAACCTAATGGACGTTTATCAGGTAAGAAAATTATCGTTACAGGTGGTGGAAAGGGACTTGGTGCTGCGATGGCGGCCAAATTCGTTTCTGAAGGTGCTTCGGTGTTGATTTCTGGGAGAAATGAAAAGATATTGAAAGAAAAAGCAGAGCAAATAGGTTGTCAATACCTTACTTTAGATGTTCAGAAAACAGATAGTCTCGATAAGTTTATCAATGATGCAGACAGAATCCTTGGTGGTGTAGATAGTTTAGTTAACAATGCTGGTATCTCCTTGCATGAACCAACATTTTTTGATGTTACTCCTGAAACGTTCGATGCCCAGATAGCTACAAATTTGCGTGGAGGTTTTTTTCTGACTCAAAGTTTTACAAAACTTCTGTTACATGAAAAAAGAAAAGGCAATGTGTTGTTTGTTTCTTCGGAGACTGGTGAGACCGTTGATATACGTCCTTATGGTTTTACAAAAGCAGCTATAAATAGCATGGTGCAGGGGCTTGCCTGTTTGTTTGTTAAAGATGGCATACGTGTCAATGCAGTTGCCCCAGGCATCACGGCTTCCGATATGACAGGGATAAAGGCTGATGAAAATTTGTTTTTGGAATGTAATGCTACTAATCGTGTATATCTTCCAGAAGAGGTTGCCGAAACTGCATGTTTTCTTTTGTCGGATGTTTCTGGATGTATTTCAGGACAAGTGATTGTATGTAATAATGGAAGAACAATTAACCCACGATGGAAATAAAAATATGAGCAGTAATTTTCATTATACAAATGAACGCAATGTTCAAATCGTAATAGCTTTATTGAAAGCGCACGGTATACATCGTGTAATAGTATCTCCCGGAACGACGAATATGACTTTTGTGGTCAGCATCGAGAATGACCCTTGGTTTCAGATTTGGTCATCCGTTGATGAACGTAGTGCTGCCTATCTTGCCTGTGGTATGGCTGCAGAGACAGGTGAACCAGTTGTTATCAGTTGTACAGGGGCTACTGCTTCCCGTAACTATATGCCCGGACTGACAGAAGCATATTACAGAAAACTTCCGGTTCTTGCAATCACTTCAACACGTGGTAATTATCAGGTAGGCCATTTGATTGACCAGCAGATTGACCGTAGGAATATTCCGAATGACATTGCGATGGAGAGTGTTACTATTCCAATGGTCAAAGATAAGGAGGATGAGCGTTTTTGTGAAATTGAAGCCAACAAGGCTATGCTGGCATTAAAGCTCAATGGCGGAGGACCAGCACATATAAATATGTATACTCGATATAGTCAGGATTTCAATGTGACGGAGCTTCCCCCAGTCAATGCTATTTTCCGTTATACGGTCTTTGATCAGAAACTGCCGGAGATTCCTCAAAATAGCAAAGTTATTATTTTAGTAGGAGCTCATGCTGACTTCTCTGATCGCCTTACGGCAGCCGTTAATAAATTTTGTGCTACTTATGACTCCGTAGTGTTGTGTGATCATACAAGCGGTTATCGTGGAAAATATGAGGTCCACTATCAGATTGTATGTAGTCAGCAGCAGTGGCATTCTTCTTTAGTAAATGCAGATTTATGTATTCATATAGGTGAAGTTTCTGGAGACCAATATAAGCTTTACGCGAATCACACATGGCGTGTCAGTCCAGACGGCGCTTTGCGTGATACTTTCGGTAACCTCCGACGTGTTTTCATGATGCCTGAAGAAGAATTCTTTGAAAGATATGCAGAGAATAATGCCAGTCATACGGAATTGCTGGATGCCATGACGGCAGAGGTTGAGGCTGTTAAAGAAAAACTACCGGAACTACCTTTCAGCAATATATGGATAGCGCAACAGATGTACAATAGACTTCCTAAAGGTTGTGAATTACATCTTGGTATATATCATAGCCTAAGGTCATGGAACTTTTTTAAGTTACCAGATGGCATACAGGCCAAATGCAATGTAGGAGGGTTTGGTATAGATGGAGGAATGTCTACTATGATGGGAGCTTCCTTCGTACATCCTGAAAAACTCTTTATCGGGGTTTGGGGAGACTTGGCCTTCTTTTATGATTTGAATGTAATGGGTAATAGACATGTGGGTAATAATGTACGTATTCTTCTTATCAACAATGGAAAAGGCAATGAATTCCGCAATTACAACCATCCTTGTTATTTTTTAGGAGAAGAAGCAGACAAATATGTAGCTGCTGCCGGTCACTATGGTAATATGTCACGTAAGTTAGTAAAAGATTATACTACTAATCTTGGATATGAATATTTTACGGCTGGCAATAAAAGTGAATTTAATGTAGTAATAGATAGATTTCTTACTCCAGAAATTACGGACAAGCCGATGATATTAGAGGTCTTTACTCAAACTGAAGATGAGAGTAAAGCTTTGGAGCAGATACTGAATATTATTTTAGACCCCAAGTTGACATTCAAGAATACGATTAAGCAGACGGCAAAAAATATCCTGGGTAAGGATGGATATGATATCGTAAGAAAAATAGTACATAGATAACTTTTTTGAATAGCGAATTAAATATGAAGATTGCGATATTGACTTTGCCTTTGCATACGAATTATGGTGGTATTCTGCAATGTTATGCCTTACAGACTGTGTTAGAACGTATGGGGCATAAAGTTCAGGTGTTAACAAAGCCACAATATGGTCGTTCTTACTATCTTATATATCCAATGGCTTTATTCAAACGTTTATTCAAACGTTTTGTATTGGGCAAGAAAATCGCAATATTTAAAGCTCCTTATCAAATCGTCAGACAACATACTGACAGATTTATACAGAAATATATTCATCAATACTTACGAAGAAAATGGACGGCTAAAATTGCTTCTCGTTTCGATGTGATTGTTGTCGGTAGCGATCAAGTGTGGCGCCCGTTATATTTTCGACCAATAGAAGAAGCATTTTTGTCTTTTTTAAGCGATGTGAATATCAAGCGCGTAGCATACGCTGCTTCATTCGGCGTAGATTATTGTGAATATACAGAAGAGCAGCGAGAAATTTGCTCGTCTCTGCTAAAGAAATTTAGTGCTGTATCCGTGCGAGAAACATCTGGCATTAAGCTCTGCCAAGAATATTTTGGCATACAAGCAGTTCAAATGCTTGATCCGACCTTGCTACTTTCCACTGATGATTATAGGAGGGTAATAAAGAACAATAAGACCCACCCTTCTCAAGGTAATATGCTGGTCTATATGTTAGATTGGACAAAAGACAAAGAAGACCTTGTTGAGCACATAGCTAAAGAGAAAGGATTGAATCCTTTTTGGATAGATGGTGATGTTGATGATGAAAATCTTCCCTTGGAGAAGCGTGTGAAAATGCCGGTAGAACAATGGCTTCGTAGTTTTGATGATGCAGACTTTGTGTTGACTGACTCTTTTCACGGATGTGTTTTTTCTATTATTTTTAGTAAACAATTTCTGGCTATGGGAAATAAAGAGAGAGGATTGAGTCGATTCTATTCTCTTTTATCATTATTTTCTTTACAAGACAGATTGATTTTATCTTCAGATGAATATAAAGAAAATCTACAGTTGATTGATTATGATGAGTTGCAAAGTAAATTATCTATTCTGCAGAATCAATCAATTTCGTTTTTTAAAATAAATTTTGAAAAATGAATCCTTTAGTTTCTATCATAGTTCCTATTTTTAATTCAGAAAGAACTCTCAATAGATGCATTAAGAGTATTCTAAATCAGACATTCTGTAATTGGGAATTACTGCTAATAGATGATGGAAGTACAGACAAATCTTGTGAAATCTGTGAAAAATATGCTGCTATAGATCAGAGAATTAAAATATTTCATAAAAAGAATGGAGGAGTAAGTTCTGCTAGAAACTATGGTTTGCATAACTCACATGGGGAATGGTTGACATTTATTGATACAGATGATTATGTACAGGATTCGTTTTTGGAAATATTGATTGAAAAAGCGGATTCAGCTGATTTGGTAGTTTCTGGTGCATATTATATCAATGATAAAATATCTTTCTTCCCTCCGGAACGATTGGTAGAAATAGGTGATGATTTACCTTTTATGGATGAGCAGTTATGTTCGATTTACTTAATGACATGTTGGGCTAAATTATTTAAAAGGGGTTTTATTATAAATGAAGGAATTTATTTTGACAGTTCATTGCGAATAGGAGAAGATACAGACTTTGTTTTGCGGTATTTGAAATGTATAAAGGCTATAAAATTTGTACCTATTTTAGGATACTATTATAATGATGAAGAAGGATATAAATTATTTAAATATGCTTTGAGTGCTAACGGTTTTAATATTCATCTATCTATGATTTTAGGTAGTCTAAATCAATTGAAGGAAAAATATAATTATTCATTTCCCAAATTTGATTATTTATTGAATGACTATTATAGTCGTTTATTTTTTATTCATTTAATGACCATTAGAAACTATCATGATTTTTATAGTGAGCATATAAATTATATCGGGGGAAAAATAAAATATATGCCAGATTCTTTTAAAAAGAATATATTGTTTTTCTTTTTCATTTATTTTCCTCCTATTGCTTATCTTTTATTTTTTCTTTATAGGAGAAAGTTGTGTTTGCACAAATTTAGGTTTTTGTGATAATTATGGATGGAATTCAATGAAAAAGAAGATGTTGTAAGGATACTATTGGAAGAATTTACCTGAAATAGGATGTTCTTGCAGATCAAAATTAAGGAAGCAAAGATAATGTAATTTGCTACTAAATGTATTATAACCGATTTAAAGCTGTAGAATTTATGCAACGTAATTTTTCAATAGATATAGTTAAGACATTTGCAGCCTTATTGGTTATATGCATACATACAGGTTACCCTTCTGTGGTAGGTGATTATGTGGTTGCTTTTTGCCGTGTTGCAGTTCCTTTATTTCTGTTAGTATCGGGATATTATTATCAAAATGTTATAGCTAAAAAGAAAATTACGGTTTACTATAAGAAAGTTTTGGGACTAACTTTCTTTTCTAGTATTTTTTATTTTATAGTCTCTGATAAAAAACTGGATTATCTGATTACTTTCAGATGGGATAAAATGCTTATTTTTAATTTCCCGATTGCAGGTGATCATTTATGGTATCTTTTCTCTTTAATCAATGTGTTGGTGATTCTATCTATCTGTTATAAGATAAGAGACCGGTTATTCTATCTTATTCCATTTTTATTTATTGGGAATTATATTTTAAGTTTTTTCCCAAAGTTCTGGTTATATCGTAATTTCCTATTTACTTCATTGCCATATTTCTTACTTGGTATGTATATTTATAAACATAATAAATCAATTTTTGTTCTATGCAAAAAGAAAACATTGGTTTATTTTTTTGTTATAGGGCTTATTTTGCAGTGTCTCGAAGTGTTTCTATATAAATATTGGGGGTTAATATATGTCAGAGACCATTATCTGATGACTTCTCTGTTGTCCATTATGATTTTTAGTTACGCTTTGGTTGTAAAAACACAGAAAGAAAACGTTTTAAGTGTCATAGGAAAGAAATATTCTGCATATATCTATATCTTACATATTTTCATTTTATCTTGTTACCATCAATTCATGAACTTTTGGGGCAATAACGGTAATTATATCTCTTATGTAAAACCATTGATAATTTTCATATCAACGCTGCTTGTTTCTTTCATGATATTGCAAACATATAATCTTTCAAAAAGATGTTACACAAGTATCAAGAAATTATACGTTTCTGCATAGTCGGTACTTTAGCGACAGGCATTCACTATGGGATATATTTATTACTGAATCGTTTTATCGTAGTATGGCTTGCTTACACTATTGGTTATGCCATAAGTTTTATATGTAATTTTTATTTGACAAGCGTATTTACTTTTCAATCAAAGGCAACAATAAAGAAGGGGATAGGCTTTATTGTTTGTCACTTGATTAATTATATCTTACACCTCTTTTTCCTGGCCTTTTTTATATGGGTGGGAGTGGAAAAGAATTACGCACCTATTCCTGTATATTTAATTGTAATACCGGTAAATTTCTTGTTAGTACGATTCGTTTTTAAAACTGAAAAATTATGAAGAAAGTATCTGTATTAATACCCTGTTATAATGAAGAGGCTTCATTACCTTTGCTTTATACCGAATTGGCAAAAGTCATGGATTCGTGTCAGTCTTATGATTGGGAAGTTCTTTTCATTAATGACGGCTCTCGTGACAATACTTTATCTGTGATTAAAGATTTACGTCAAATGGATGTGAGAATATCATACGTGGATTTATCCAGGAATTTTGGAAAAGAAAATGCTATGCTGGCAGGATTTGACTATGTCACAGGAGATTGTATGGTGATTATGGATGCGGACTTGCAGGACCCTCCTTCTTTAATATTGGATATGCTTAAATATTGGGAAGAAGGGTACGAAGATGTATATGCAAAGCGCAATAACCGTGGAAAAGAAACTTGGTTGAGGAGAAGTTTTTCTTTATTGTTCTATAATATATTAAAGCATTCAAGTCGTTTTGATGTGTTGCCTAATGTGGGGGATTTCAGATTATTGGATCGATCTTGCATTGAAGCCTTAAAGAAGTTGAGAGAAAACGAAAGATATACTAAAGGAATGTTCTGTTGGATAGGGTTTAAGAAAAAAGAGATAATATTTAATCGTGGTGATAGGGTGGTCGGAAAAAGTAACTGGAACTATTGGAGTTTGTTCAATCTGGCTATTGAAGGAATTACCTCTTTTACCACAACACCTTTACGCATTTCTACTATTTCGGGAATTCTTATCGCGTTTTTATCATTAGCCTTAATGCTATTTTATTTCTTTAAAGCCGTTATTTGGGGGGATCCAATTCAGGGGTTTCCGACATTAGTAGTGCTTATCCTTTTTTTGGGTGGCATTCAGTTATTGTCTATAGGAATTTTAGGAGAATATTTAGTACGAGTATTCAATGAATCAAAACATCGTCCTGTCTATATCGTGAGGGAATACAACGGTAAAAAGGAATCGTTTTAATATCAGAGAGATGAGAAGAGGAGACTATATATTTATTATTATAGTTTTTATTGCTTTTTATGTGTTAAACCAATTTAGTGTTTTAATTGGTGATGACTTTTGGTATTGTTTCTATGGAGTGGATGCCAATGGTACTGCTCAGTTTATAGACAGCTTTGGCGATGCTGTTTGTAGTCAACTTCATGCTTACACTACGCATAATGGTAGAATAATTGTTCACACTCTAACTTCCTATTTTTGTGGTGTTCTAGGAATGAATGTTTTCAAAATATTCAACTCTTTGGTCTTCATATTAATGTTTTATGGCTTAGTGAAATTATCTAGAAAATATATCGGCTATAAAACCTGGGATAAGTATTTAATTATTTTTATGTTATTTGTATTAATGCCTTATCCTGGACAAATCTTTTGGGGTTCAATAGCGATGTCTATAAATTATTTATGGACTTCATGTGCCGTCATATATCTATTGATATTCTATGAGTATATAAAAGAGCATAAGATTGAATATAATCCATTGGGAAATATTGTTGTATTCTTAATTTCAATATTAGCAGGAAGTTTACAAGAAAGTTTTACTATTGGTATTAGTGGAGCCTTATTTCTATATTATTGTTTTCATTATAAAGAATTTAAAGGTACAGTTCCTTATTTTGTTATAGGATTGTGGATTGGAACAGCAATTGTTGTCTTTGCCCCAGGTAATTTTCTCAGATTAGAGGGAGTTGATAAAGCGCAAAGTGCATCTGGGTTTATATCATCTTTATCTAATTTTGCCAGATTATTTACAGATACTAAATTAATGATTATCGCCATTGTGCTATCTATAATATTGTGGGTCAAGGACAAGGCGCAAATTTACAATTTCTATAAAGTAAACTTTATTTATATATGGAGTATTATATTCAATGCTTTTTTAGTCTTAATAACTTATTCAGGGGAACGTCAATTAACGTGTATTGAATTATTCTCTTTAATTCTTATTTTGAGGTTATTGTTGCATTTTAGTAATCCTATTCGAATAAAAAAGATTGAGTTAGTATATAGCATTTTATTATCTGTAGTTTGCTTATTGCTTTATTATCCCATATATAATTATAGGAAGTCGGCATTTAATGCATATACAGAATTAGCAAATAGTGATGTCATAAATCATACAATAGTCAATCGTAGTTATATCGACATGCTTAGATTCCGTAAATCGAATTTATTATTTTCTAAGTATACGTATTTAATAGACTTTGAGGATTGGGTATACGAAGGATTTTCATTATTAAAATCAAAGGGGAAAGATCGTAATTATATTACTGCTATCCTTCCAGATTCTCAAGAAAGCATTATTAAGCAATTTGATAACTATAAGAATGAAAATGAAATTTATTACAATGCTGATTATAAATATTATGTTTTTCGGGAAGTAATAAATGAACCTTTGCATAAGGTGGAGATATCATCGGAGCCATTGACATTTTTAGGTAAAATTAGGGCTATGATGCTTGGTAAAAAGAATTCTTACACAATTGATGTAAGTAATGATTTACGTTTTTTTGAGAATGCAGGTTATATGTATTATATATATTATGTAATGGATTATAAGGTATTTAAATTTGCACTAAAATAGAAATCTTGGATAGAATTTGAAATACAAGATTGGCTATTTTAATCATTTAGTGATTTAAATTTTGGTCCATTTATCTATCTTTAGTAAATACTAATGAGTAATAAATAACATATATAGTAATTATGAATCCTATAATTTCTGTAATAGTTCCCGTTTATAATGCAGAGCGATATATAGGGGAATGTATAGAAAGTATTTTATTACAGACATTCAGTGATATTGAATGTTTATTGATAGATGATGGTAGTAAAGACTCATCTGGAGTAATCTGTGATGAATATGCATTGAAGGATGAGCGAGTAAAGGTGGTTCATCAGGAGAACAGTGGAGAGATGGCTGCTCGAGCAAAGGGGGTCCGTATGTCAAGTGGTCAGTATTTATATTTTGTAGATGCTGATGATAAGATTATGCCCGATACATTAACTTCGATGTTTTCGTATATGAAAGAGAATGTAGATATCGTTGCATTTGAAAATCAATACGATGGTAAATTTACTATGGTAAACTATGGGGAGCTATTGTTGAGTTTTCGTTTATTGGCAGTTTGGGGAAAGTTATATAGACGCTGTTTGTTTGATGACTACGTGTTGGGAGTTCCTAGTTATTTTAAAGTGGGAGGGGATTTCCTGACTAATATTAGGGTTCTGAAAAATATTAAAGGAGTTGTAATTTGTAAACCGCAATATAAGTATCTTTATAATCGTCAGAATCCAGAAAGTGTACAACTCAAACATCGAAATTCTTATGCTTATGAAAAATCGATGATTTTAGAGGTTGGTAAGATTTTAACATCCTTGCCTGAATATTCTGCCATAGAACAAGTGCATTTCAAATGGTTGATGGCTTATTTAGGAGGTATGATTGGTTTACGTTACCAGATAGATTTTACAGAAGATTGGGTAAAAGATATACGAAACAAAAGTCGGAAATTCCCTCTTTCTTTGAGAGACAAGATAGTTCTTGCGGCTATCAATATAAAGGTATGCCGATGGCTGTTGATAATGGAAAAGGACTCAAGATTTTTATTCCGTAAATTAATTCCCGCACATTAGTGTCCTTTAAAAATTAGAGTGCTCAAATAAATTTATTTCGCTGCGACTGTTTTTTGACATTATTGAATTATGAATGTTATTGTTAACATGGCCTGTGGCCTTGCCAACCGGATGTTTCAGTATAGCTATTACCTTTTCTTGAAATATCAGGGTTATCATGTAAAGGTTGATTTCTATCATTCGGCTAAATTGGCTCACGAAAAAGTGGCTTGGAACGACATCTTCCCGGAGGCAAAGATTGATCAGGCTTCTTCTTGGGATGTGCTGAAATTAGGAGGAGGTCCTGATATTTTCTCTAAGATCCGTCGAAAATATCTGCCTTTTCTTTCTGGGGTAGTCAATATGCCAACAGCTTTTGATGCCAATTTGCCTGTTAGCGATAAGAAAAGCCAATATATTATAGGGGTGTTTCAGAATGCCAAGATGGTACAAACTGTGGAAAAAGACGTGCAGCGTTGTTTCACATTCCAGCCTTTTACAGATGAAAGAAATAGGAAACTAGAAAAAGAGATGGAAGAGTGTGAGTCTGTTGCCATCCATGTTCGTAAAGGAAAGGACTATGCACAGCGCGTTTGGTATCAGAATACGTGTCCTGTGGAATATTATCAAAAGGCGGTCCGGCTAATGGCTGAAAAGGTAAATCACCCTAGGTTTTATGTCTTTGCAGACAATCCGGAATGGGTGAAAGATTATCTTAAAGATTTTGATTATACATTGGTTGAAGGAAATCCTGCCAGTGGATGGGGAAGTCATTTTGACATGCAGTTGATGAGTGTATGCAAGCATAATATTATATCAAATAGTACCTATAGTTGGTGGAGTGCATTCTTGAATGCACATCCCAACAAAATTGTTGTTGCCCCCAAGATTTGGTTTAACCCAGATAGTTGTGCGGAATTTACTTCTGAAAGAATTTTGTGTAAAGATTGGGTTGCTGTATAAAATCAAAATAGATGGAATATAAGGTTTCGGTTATTATACCGGTCTATAAGGTTGAGAAGTTCATAGAGCGATGTGTACGGTCGCTTATGGAGCAAACGATGACGGAGGTAGAGTATATTTTTGTAGATGATGCTTCACCTGATAGTAGTATCACTATATTGCGCAGAGTGCTTGCCGACTATCCAGAGCGAATCAGTCACGTGAAGGTTCTCACTCATGCTGAAAATAAAGGGCTTCCCGCTGCTCGTAATACAGGGCTTGCCGTAGTTCAAGGAGAATATGTATTTCATTGTGATAGCGATGATTTTGTAGAAAAGGATTTACTTTCTACGTTGTATGAAACAGCATGTCGAGAGAATGCGGACATCGTTTGGAGTGATTACTATATCTCATACCCCAATAATGAACGCTATTTGAAACAACCTTCTTATGATACACCAGAAGCAGCTTTGAAAGGAATGCTTCATGGACGGATGAAATATAATGTTTGGAATAAACTTGCCAGACGTCGTCTATATATAGATCACCACATTACATTTCCGGCAGGATATGCTATGGGCGAGGATATGACAATGATGTTTCTCTTTTCATACGCGCATAAGGTGGCGTATGTGGGAAAGGCTTTATATCATTATGTTTCCAATAGTGCGTCAATGACAAACGTTTTCAAACCGAAGCATATGATTGAATTGAAATATAATGCAGACCGTGTGCTTGCATTTTTAGAAGAACGCTATCATGGAACATGGCGCGAAGAAGGGTATTCATTTATGCTTCTGATGAAGTGGTCGTTTTTAGCAGGACATGACAGTAAATTATATCCGTTTTGGAAAGAATGGTATCCTGAATCAAATAGTCATATATGGAATAGTAAAGAAGTTTCGTTAAGAATACGTTTTGTGGAGGCTTGTGCTGCTCATGGCCAGTTTTGGCTAGTGACATTGCACGACTGGATTGTTCTACGTTTTCTTTATGGCATTATGTATAAAAAATAATTGTTTATAAATGTGGTATCTATTGGAAATAAACTTCCACGTGTCAATACGATAAACTAGAAAATATGAAAATAATGCAAGTGTTGTTGACTCTTGTTCTCACCAGTTTTTTCTTCTTTCCATTTTATCCTACTTTTTTGTCGACGGTCAATACAAAAATGATGCTGGCAGCTATGGGAGGAATTCTTTTATTGATGAAATTAGCGAGAAACAGAAGTGCGCAAATTGATGAAGACATTTTTTCGGTATCATTGTGGGCGGCGTTGGTTTCTTTAGCCAGTTTGATATCGATGGTGTTAAACAATACGCCGGATGATTCTTACCTTGGATATGTAGTATCCATGTGGGTATGGTTAGCCGCTGCATACTTTGTGGTGAATGCCATTAAATTTACCCATGGAACAGTGACGGTGGAAAAGGTTTGTGTTTATCTTATTTCTGTAGGAGTACTGCAGTGCTTCTTGGCGATTGCCATTGATGCAATTCCGGTGGTTAAAACGGTGGTCGACAGTGTTCTTAATGGTGAAGGATTTATGGGTAAAAATGAAAACCGTCTTTACGGTTTAGGCTGTGCATTGGATGTGGCTGGTACCCGTTTTTCCGCATTATTGGTAATGATTGCTTTCCTGTTGCCTAAAGCCGCACACAAAGAGAATGGGGGATTTTATATTGCCTTACTTTTAGCCGCATTTTGTGTGATAACTTGTATAGGCAGTGTTATTGGTCGAACTACTTTGGTGGGTGTTGGACTGTCACTTGTGTATTTGTTTTATACGTGTTATTTTAAAAGAAATATTTCTGAAGAGGCCAGGATAAAATTAATACGCTGGGTTGTGGGTGGAATGTGTGTAGGTATTGTAGTCGCTGTAGGATTATATAACTTCAGTCCACAATGGCAGAGTTATTTCCGGTTTGGGTTTGAGGGCTTCTTCAGCTTGGCAGAGACCGGGCGTTGGGAGGTTCGTTCTAATAATCAATTGGTTAATCAGTTCATTTTTCCAGAGAATACATGGACTTGGCTTGTCGGAGATGGACACATGGCTCCAACAACCATCGACCCATATTATACAGGTGAAGTATGGAAAGGCTTTTATAAGGGTACAGACGTAGGATATTCACGATTCTTATTTTATTTTGGACTGATGGGTTTGATTACATTCTCACTTTTCTTTGTAAAAGTCTGTCAAGTATGTGTCAGTAAGTTTAAGCCGTATAGGGATATGTTTATCATCTTTTTGTTGATAAATTTCATTGTATGGCTCAAAGTATCCACAGATATATTTCTTGTTTTTGCTCCTTTCTTGTGTTTAGCTGCATTAGCGAACGAAGAAGATAAAGAATTAGCAGTGTCATGAAAATCCTCTATTGCACCCACTCCACATATAACCCCGGAGGAATGGAACGTGTACTGCTGAACAAAGTGACGTACCTTTCCCAGCTTCCGGGATGGGAGGTCTCCATCGTTACTACCGACCAGCATCACCGTCCTCCGTTCTATCCCTTTCCGGAGAAAGTGCGCATGACGGATTTGGACATCAACTATTCGGACGACAACGACAAAGGGGTATGGAAAAAGATATTCGGTTATCTCCGCAAGCGGAAAGAGCATCAGCAGAAACTGACGGCGTTGCTTCAAAAGGAAAGGCCGGACATCGTGGTGTCGCTTTATCCTTCGGAATCGTCCTTCATTCCAGACATCAAGGATGGAAGCAAGAAGGTGCTGGAGCTGCATTTCTGTAAGTTTTTCCGTTTGCAATATGGCCGGAAGGGCTTGCTGGGATGGATTGACAAGCTACGTACTCGTCAGGACGAACGGATTGTCCGGAGGTTTGACAAGTTCGTGGTGCTGACCAACGAAGACAAGGGCTACTGGGGCAACTTGCCGAACATCGAGGTGATTCCCAATGCGGCCATGCAGGTGAGCGAAAGCTGCTCGGACGTGACGGACAAACGGGTCATTGCCGTAGGACGGCTGGATTACCAGAAGGGGTTCGACCGCCTGATTGAGGCTTGGGAATGGATACAACGTACGGGAAAGTTTGCAGACTGGCAACTGGATATTTTCGGCCAAGGGGAATGGCGGGAAATGCTTCAGCGAATGGTTGACGAAAAGGGGTTGCAGCATTCGGTACAGATTCACCGGCCCACCAGGCAGATAGGGGAGGAATATGTGAAGAGCTCCCTGCTGGTGATGAGTTCCCATTACGAGGGGTTCCCGATGGTGATGATTGAGGCGATGGCCTGCGGACTGCCGGTGGTGTCGTTTGATTATAAATGTGGTCCGAAAGATATTATCCAGCACGGAATAAACGGTTTGCTGGTACCCGAGGGGGATATTAAGGCGTTGGCCAATGCCATGATGGAGGTGATGACGGATGAGGCTTACCGCAGAATGTTGTCACGGAATGCACGGAAGGTGGTCGACACATACTCGGAAGAAGCGGTCATGGCACGATGGATCCGCTTGTTTACTTCTATTACAGCACGATGAAAAAATTGCTTCAGATAAATCCTGTGTTGAGGGTCTCTACTTCAACGGGACGTATCATGCAGGAAATTGGGGAACTGGCCATGCGGAACGGTTGGGAAAGCTATATTGCCTACAGCCGCGGACGGGATGGCATCAAGCCGTGCACCTCGAAGCTGGTGCCGGTGGGAAACAGGTGGAGCGTGGCGTGGCACGGCGTGAAAACGCGGTTGCTGGACGCGCACGGACTGACTTCTTCGGGGGCTACCCGACAGTTTATCCGACGGATGGAACAGATAAAGCCGGACGTGATTCATATCCACAACATTCATGGGTATTTCCTGAATTTCCGGATTCTGTTCGATTATCTGTCAAAGTGTGACATTCCGGTGGTATGGACGGTGCACGACTGCTGGCTGTACACGGGGCATTGTTATTATTATTCGTATGTACGGTGCAACCGTTGGCAGGACGGATGTCATGATTGCCCGCAGCGCAGACTGTTCCCGACGAGTCTGTGGCATGACCGGAGCGAACAAAATTATGAGGACAAGCGGAAGGCGTTTACTTCCATGCCGAAAGACCGGCTGGTAATGGTGCCGGTGTCGCAATGGATTTGCGACGAGATGCAGCAATCGTTTTTCCGCGGATATGATTTCCGGGTGATTCACAATGGTATCAATACGGAGGCGTTTCAGGTGTATGACTCCACGGAAGTGCGGAAGAAGTATGGACTGGAAAACAAGCATGTGCTGCTGGGGGTAGCCAGTATCTGGAGTAAGGAGAAAGGGCTGGACGATTTCATCCGGATGGCGGAACGGTTGCGGGAGGATGAACTTATTGTGCTGGTAGGAGTCAAGCCGGAAGAAAGAAAAAGACTGCCCGGCAAGGTGGTCGGGATAGCCCGGACAGAAAATATACGGCAGCTGGCGGAACTGTATGCGGCTGCGGATGCGTTTATCAATCCCACCTGGCAGGATAATTATCCTACGGTGAATATGGAGGCGATTGCCTGTGGTACTCCCGTAGTGACGTACCGGACGGGGGGAAGTGTGGAAGCGGTGACGGAAGAGACGGGCTTTGTGGTGGAACAAGGTGACTGGCAAGGCTTGTTGGAAGCGGCACGGCAGGTGGAACAGCGGGGAAAAGCTTATTACCAAGGCCGGTGCCGGGAATATGCGTTGGCGCATTTCAAGAAAGAAGACTGTTATCAGGATTATATCCGTTTGTACGACGAACTGACAATGCGGGGGTAACTGCACGAAAACCAATCACTATGAATCCCCTTGAGGGCTTTGACTCAAAAGCCGTTTCTTTGACGAACAGAGAGAAGGAGATGCTGTTGCGTCGGCATGCGCTTCATTGCAAATATGAAAAGGCGGTGGAGCTGTATGCGGATACCGACCAGACGCTGGCGGCCATTGCGGAGACTTGCCGTGTGTCGGTGGGTGCGCTGGGAAAGTATCTGCGGCGTTACTGGCGGGAACTGGTGCTGAGGCGGAATCATATTTCTGCTGAGGGCAAGCAGCTGGAGACCCTGAAGATTATGGCGGTCGGCCAGCAGAATGTCAATGCGCATGCCAAATACAAGGAGGCGGTAGAGGCCTGTGATTCTTTGGAATATATCGATTTGAACCTGTCTCAGGTGGCACGCAAGTTTGGAGTGGACGGGGCTTCGCTGGCCAATTTCATGCACATTCATTATGAGGATACGCTGGTGTGGCGCGAGAAGGTACGTGTCCGGCTGGGGATTAATGACAACCTCCGGCGCGGGGCACGCATGGAGAGTGTGGAACAGTATGCGGAAGCCGTGAAATTATATCAGACCACGAATGCGACCATCCCGGAGATTGCGGACGAGTGCCGGCTTTCGGTGGGGGGCCTGATGCAGCATCTGCGTTTTTATCATAAAGAATTGCTGCAGCAGAAAAGGGAATCCCGGAAGGCGGCAAAGGGATGCCAATTGCGGGGGAACCTGACGGGGAACGGACGTATCTACCGGCCTCTGCCGCAGACGGAACGGAAATATGCGGAGGCGTTGGCGCTTTACAGAGATACGGCCTTGACGCTGAAAGAGATTGTGAAGCGCACGGGGGTACCGGCGGAGGGTTTTCGCATGTACTTGTATAAATGGCATAGGGAATTGGTGGCTGAGCGCGCTGGAATTACAGGACCGGCGGATGCACATATAAACTTGTGCCGGGAGCGCCGGCGGATGAAGACGGTGGCGGCCAAATATGCGGAGGCGATTGAAAGCCTGAAAGCGAATCCGCGGGCGGTGGCGCAGGTGGCTGCCGACTTTCACCTGCATCCGGAAACGTTCAGAAACTACCTTCACAAATATGAGCCGGAACTGGCGCGCCGGCAGGGGATGACGGTGACGGAGGAAGGGCGGAAAGTGTTGCACCGCAGTGAAGAAAAGTATGCGGAGGCGATACGCCTGTATGCCGCTACGACGGAAAGCCTGAAAGAAATTGCCCGACGGCTGGGCTTGAACGAGAAGAGTCTGGGAGGGTATGTCCGGAGAAACTATCCGGAGCTGGTGAAACAGCGGAAATGCCCGTCCGAAAAATAGATAAAGACACAGAATTGAAAAACAAATTGTGGGTGTATGAATCCAGATAAGATGAAAGTGCTGCAACTGGGGAAATTCTATCCGATACGGGGTGGGGTGGAAAAGGTGGCGTTTGATTTGATGAGTGGATTGTCGGAGAGACACATAACTTGTGACATGCTTTGTGCGGCGGAAGAGGGGGGCGACCGGACCATCCGGTTGAACGAATATGCCCGGCTCATCTGCTGCCGGACGTGGGTAAAGGCGTGTGCGACCATGATTTCGCCTTCCATGATTTTCACGTTGCGGAAGATTTGCGGGGAATACGATATTATCCATGTGCATCATCCCGACCCGATGGCCTGTCTGGCCCTTTTTCTTTCGGGGTATAAAGGGAAGGTGGTGCTACACTGGCACAGTGACATTCAGAAGCAGAAAATCCTGTTGAAATTGTATCGCCCGCTACAGCAATGGCTGTTGCGCCGGGCCGATAAGATTGTGGGGACTTCTCCCGTCTATCTGGCCGAATCGCCTTGCCTGCAGGAGGTGCAGGAAAAGACGGTTTGCCTGCCCATCGGGGTGGTGCCGATGGTGCCTGTCCCCGAGGCGGTGGAGGCCATCCGGAAGCGATATCCGGGGAAGAAAATCGTGTTCTCCCTAGGGCGGCTGGTGGCTTACAAGGGGTTTTGTTTCCTGGTAGCGGCGGCCCGGTATCTGAGCGAGGACTATGTGGTGCTGATTGGCGGCACGGGAGCCTTGAAGGAAGAGTTGCAACAGGAGATAGAGGATTTGAACCTGCAAGAGAAAGTAAAGCTGTTGGGAAGGGTCAGCGACGAGGATTTGCCGGCCTATTATGGAGCCTGCGATGTGTTCTGCATGAGCAGCGTACAGAAGACGGAGGCGTTCGGCATCGTACAGATAGAGGCGATGTCGTGCGGCAAGCCGGTGGTGGCCACGCGAATCCCTCAGTCGGGGGTTTCCTGGGTGAACCAGGAGGGCGTGTCGGGCTTGAATGTGGAACCGGAAAAGGCGCAGGAGCTGGCGGAGGCCATTGAGAAGGTGACAGGAGATGCGGAAACCTATCGGCGGTTTTCCGAAGGGGCGAGAAAGCGTTATCGGGACCTGTTCACCAAAGAACGTATGATAGAGAGATGTTTAATAATATATTTGGAGTTATGAAAAAGGTTAATGAAGAAGATGTCATGTCGAAAGCCATGATGGCATATATGGCAAGCGGCACTTATTATTTTGGGGAGGGAATGTCGGTCACTTCCTGCAGGATAAAGCGTGTGGCGGATATAGCGGGAAGTCTGGTGGCATTGCTTGTCTTTTCACCGGTATTTTTGCTGATATCCTGGCTTATCAAACGGGAAGACGGCGGTCCGGTAATCTTCAGCCAGGAACGGATTGGATATAAAGGCAAACCGTTCACTTTGTATAAGTTCCGCTCCATGAGGGTGGATTCGGAAGCGGACGGAAAGCCGGCCTTATGCCAGAAAGACGATGCGCGGCTGACCAGAATCGGACGTTTCCTGCGGGAACACCACCTGGATGAGCTTCCTCAGCTGTGGAATGTGCTGAAAGGGGAGATGAGCTTCGTGGGACCGCGCCCGGAACGGAAGTTTTTTGTAGACAAAATCAGGGCCATCAATCCGGATTATGAGCTGTTGTACAAGCTGCGTCCGGGACTGTTCTCCAAGGCTACGCTCTACAATGGGTACACCGATACCATGGAGAAGATGCTGGAACGTCTGCGGATGGATCTGGAGTACATGCGTACCCGTTCGTTATGGGTGGATATCAAGATTATCTGGCTGACGGCAACGGCCATTTTGGGAGGAAAGAAGTTTTAATTGGAAGATGAATTATGGAGCAGAACAAGTTGGGAATACGAAAAGGGTTGCAGTTGCGGAAGATTGGCAACCGTTACATGATTGTGGATGCGTGTGAGAATAATGTGAACCTGAGCCACGTGTACAGCCTGAATGGTACGGCGGCATGGATGTGGGAACGGCTGGCGGAAGGTGTCTCTTCGCCGGATGAGCTCACCGACCGGCTGTGTGAGGACTATCAGGTGGAACGGGAAAGGGCTTTCCGCGACGTGGAAAACCAGCTGGCGGAATGGCGGCAGTTCGGACTGGTGGTGACTGAATCCGAATAGAATCATATACTGAAATAGAATCGGACGGTGGAGAAGATACATGCGGCATTGCTGGTGCTGTTGAGAGCCGGTTTGTGGGAGCGTGGAGTGGAAGATGCTTCCTGTTTTCCGCTCACAGAAGCGGAGTGGCAAAAGGTTTATCTGTTGTCACGGCAGCAGACGGTGACCGGAATCGTGTTTCAGGGGGTGTTGTCTTTGAGCGAGGACCTGCTGCCTTCGGAGCCGTTGCTCGTGCGCTGGATGGCGGAGACGGATGCCATCGAGCGGAAGAACCGCCGGATGAATGAGGTGCTGGTGTCGCTTGTGAAGATGTTTACATCCATTGGTGTGCGCCCTGTGTTGCAGAAAGGACAAGGCGTGGCTTCGTTGTATGAAAAACCGTTGTGGCGGGAATGCGGCGACATTGATTTTTATTTTGAAAGCCGGCAGGACTTTGAGCGGGCTTCTTATTTCGTGCGCCGCTGCAAGTTGCAGGAAGAAAAAATGCCCGACCAGAGCATTGCTTATACCTGGAAAGGCGTGGCGATAGAGCATCACACCCGGTTGCTGGATTTACACAATCCTTTTCTGCGGCATTATGCTGGTCAGCTGGTACCTCGGTACGGCTACAGCCACGTTTCTTTGGGAAATGAGGACGGGACTGAAATCACGGTGCCTTCTCCGGTGCTGAATCTGCTGTTGCAGAGCCTGCATATCTTGAAACATGCTCTTGGATGGGGCATCGGGTTGCGGCAGTTGTGCGACCTGGCCCGCACCTGCTACACCTTGCATCAGGAAGTCGATGCCGTGGAAGTGAAAAGAATCAGTCTTCACCTGGGACTGGGACGCTGGCACAGCCTGTTGCATGCCTGCCTGGTGAATCATCTCGGACTGCCGGTGGAATGTCTGCCTTATCCGGACAGGGCTTCCGAGGCTTCCCCCTTGCTCGATATAATCTGGCGGGGAGGCAATTTCGGTCAGTACAATGCCGGCAATCTGCGCCCGGTGGTTCCATCGTGGAAACGGAAGTGGCAGACGGCATGCGCTTTTCGGAGAAATATGGGGTTTGCGTTCCGCTATGCCCCGAAAGAAAGTTTCTGGATTGTATCCAGTCTGTTGAAAGGACAATTCAAATGAGGATAAAATATAATTTTTCGGTAGCAGGTTTCACATTGCAAATCAGCCTGCCTCAGGGATGGAATGTAGATGCCTTGCTGCCCTCTTTCCGCGCTTTCCGTTGCCCGGACGAGGCGGAAGAGACAGAAAAACTGCTGACGTGTACGGTGTATGCGGCGGCGGAAAGACCCTCCGGTGTGCTTCCCGGCACTTTGCTGGAAAGTACGGTCAGCGATATGGGCTATGTGAGTTTGTATAAATATGATAAGGAAGCTGAGGGGTATTGTGTCACCCTTTCCGCGGAACAAAAAGGAAGATTGCATGTCATGCAGGCCGACGTTTTCTTTTCTACTGTCCAGGTATATTTGTATGAAAACGAGAGGCTGGCAGGGCATGCATTGTCTTCCTTACTTCGGATTGCCTATTCGCAGGCGGTGCTTTACCGTGGGGGAATTTCCCTCCATGCTTCGGCGGTCTTTTGTGGAAACCGGGCTTTCCTTTTCATGGGCAGAAGCGGGACCGGCAAAAGCACACATGCGGCACTGTGGATGAAGTATGTGCCTGGAGTGGAACTGCTGAACGACGACAACCCCACCCTGCGTATGATTCAGGGAAAGGCATATACTTACGGCACTCCGTGGAGTGGCAAGACTCCCTGCTACAAGCCGCTTTGTTTTCCCTTGGGGGGAATGGTGCGTCTGAAGCAGGCTCCGGCCAACCGGTTTTACCGGCAGACGGAGGTGGATGCTTTTGCGGCCATCCTTCCCGGCTGTTCGGTCATCCGTCAGGATGTGGCTTTGCGTTCGTGCCTGTACGACACACTGGTCCAGCTGGCCGAACAGGTTCCGGTCGGGATACTGGAATGCAGACCCGATGAAGAGGCGGCTCTGATGTGCCACCGTGCCTTGTCACCGTCCGACCAATGAGAATGAAACGGATAATACTTTAATTATTATATACCTGGATTATGAGAAAACAATCGTTTTTATGGGCAGGCTTGTTTGCCCTGCTACTGTTGACTTCCTGCGCTTCACGCAAGAATTTTGTGTATTTGCAGGATATGGAAATGGGACTGAAATATCCCATCGAAAACAAATATGAGGCTGTGATTCACCGGGACGACCGGTTGAGCATCACGGTCAGTTGCAAGAACCCGGAACTGGCCATCCCGTTCAACATCTACGACGGAACGTTCCGTGTCGGGGCAGACGGAAATGTGACATCGGATGCCACGAGCAAGGTCAATGAAAAAGGCTACCGGGTGGATGTGGACGGAAACATCGATTTCCCGATTCTGGGCAAGTTGCACATCGAAGGCATGAAGGTGAGCGAGGTGCGCGATTTGATTAAGGAAAAGATAGAAGAGGGAGAATACATGAAAGACCCGTTGGTTTCCATCGAATTCCTGAACTTCAAGTACACCGTGCTGGGAGCTGTGGGAGGTAACGGCACTTACACGGTAGACGGTGACCGGGTGACACTGCTGGAAGCCATTGCCAAGGCGGGCGACCTGACGGCCAAGGCGAGAATAGACCGGGTGGCCGTGATTCGCGAGGTAGACGGCAATCGGCAGATGTTCATGCACGACCTGCGCAGCAAGGACATCTTCGACTCCCCCTGCTTCTACCTCCAGCAGAACGACATCGTGTATGTAGAGCCCAAGTACAAGAAGAAAGACAACGAAGACCGCGGCTGGCAGATTGGTACCACCCTGCTGTCTGTGGTTACGGCAGTATGTTCTCTGCTGTGGGTACTCAAATAAAAGTAACGCTAATTATTTTTTCAGAACAATATGCAGACAACCAACTCTTCTAATAAAAACGACCAGGGACTCAACCTGGTGGATTTATTTGTCTATCTGGCTTCCCAGTGGAAATGGTTCTTGCTTTCCGTCCTGATTTGCGGAGGCATCGCCTGGTACAATTACGCCCGTTCGCCGCTGGTGTATTTCCGTTCGGCCACGGTCATCATCAAAGACCCGTCGAACAAGACTTCCACTTCCGGGCTGGACCGTTTTGACAATATCATCAACAAGGTGAATGTGGCCAACGAAATCTTGCAGTTTCGCTCCAAGAAACTGATGCGTGAGGTGGTGCAGCGCATACATGCCGAGGTGAGCTATCAGGTGGAGGACGGCTTGCGCATGAACGAGCTTTACACGCAGTCGCCCGTGCTGGTCAGTTTCCCGGATGTGCTGCCGGAGCAGAGCTTCTCGTTCACGATGACCCTGAAAAACGAGAAGACGGTTTCCTTGTCCGACTTTTCGGGCATCGCCGCCGCTCCCCGTGACGTGAAATTGAACGACACGGTGGCCATCAGCAAAGGAATAAACGTGGTGGTGACGGCAACGAATTATTTGCAGAAGGAGTGGCTGGACACACCGATACGCGTGCGGAAACTTCCGGTAGAGGCAATGGTGAACTACTATAAAAACGGGTTGGGCATCCAGCAGGAAGAAGAAGAATCTTCCATCCTGACACTGGCCCTGAAAGACAGTTCGCCGGCCCGTGCGGAGGATGTGCTGAACACCCTGATTACGGTGTACAACGAAGAAGCCATCAAGGAAAAGAACCAGGTGGCAGTGAATACCGCCAATTTCATCAGTGAGCGTCTGATTATCATCGAACGCGAGCTGGGCAATGTGGAATCCGACCTGGAATCGTTCAAGCAGCAGAACCAGATTGTGGACATCTCTTCTTCAGCAGGCATGTACATGAGCGAGTCGCAGAAATACAGCTCGGATGCCTTGGAACTGGAGACGCAGATTCGCTTGGCGGGCTTTATCAAGAACTACCTGACCGACCCCAGTAAGGAAACCGACCTGATTCCGTCGAATACGGGTATCAGCGACATGAACATCGAGAACCAGATTAGTCTGTACAATGCGGCCAAGCTGAAGCGTGACCGTCTGATAGACGACAGCAGTGTGAACAACCCCGTGGTGAAGGAGCTGAACAACTCCTTGCATGCCATGAAGCAGAGCATCATCCGGGCGGTAGACAACATGATTGTGAGTCTGGACGTGAAGCGCAACGATGCGCAGAACCGCGAGATGCGGGCACAGAGCCGTGTGACGGCCATCCCGACCAAGGAAAGAAAGATGCTGTCTATCGAACGCCAGCAGAAAATCAAGGAGGCACTTTATCTGTTCCTGCTGAACAAGCGGGAAGAGAATGCGCTTTCGCAGGCCATGGCCGACAACAATGCCCGCGTGATAGACGGGGCAGAGGGCAGCAACGCACCTATCTCTCCCAAGCGGAACCGTATCCTGCTGCTGGGTGTGCTGGTTGGCATCGCCTTGCCGGGAGTGGTTTTCCTGGGCATCCTCTTCATGGATACGCGGGTACACGGACGGAAAGACATCGAAGGTGCCACTTCCGTGCCTTATCTGGGCGAAATCCCGCTGGACAAGGAGGCTTTGAAAGATCATGGAAAGAATGCCTTTACCGTGAAAGAGCAGGGGGATGACATCGTGACCGAGGCTTTCCGTATTCTGCGTACCAACATGGCGTTTCTGGCCAAGAAAGACAAGCCGATGCAGGTCATCACCTTTACCTCGTTCAACATCGGTGCCGGAAAGACCTTCATTGCCCGCAACCTGGCCATGAGTCTGGCTTACATGAAGAAGCGGGTCATTATCGTCGACCTGGATATCCGTAAGGGGACATTGAGTCGGAGATTGGGGCATCACCACCATAAAGGGATGACCAACTACCTGTCGGACAATACCATTCAGGTGGACGAAATCATCCAGCAAAAGGAGCAGTTCGACTTTATCGGTTCGGGTCCGGTAGCGCCCAACCCTGCCGAACTGCTGATGGACGTACGGCTGGACGAGCTGATGAACGAGCTGCGCCGCCGCTACGACTACATCATTGTGGACAATGTGCCGGTAGGGCTGATTGCCGATGCCACGATTGCCAACCGTGTGACCGACCTGACCATTTTCGTGGTGCGTGCCGGCAAGCTGGACCGCCGCCAGCTGCCCGACATCGAACAGCTGTATCAGGAAAAGAAGCTGAAGAATATGGCTTTGGTGCTGAACGGGGCTAATCCGGAACGTCACGGGTATGGCTACGGGTACGGATATGGTTACGGGTATGGCTATGGATATAAAGACCATTCAAAAAAATAACTTAAAAAACGGAGGGAAACAAAAGCAAGAAAAGGTATGAAAAACTTAGACAACAGTTTAACAATTTAAATTTTTATTACAATGAAAAAGAACGAAGAAAAAGCAACGTACGAGTCTCCTCAGACGAAGAAGACTACGATAAGTTTAGAAAGCGGGTTTATGCAATCATCGGCAGATATACAAAACCCGAATAATGCTGCTAATGGACAAATTGAGGAGCATGAAGTAAACAAAAGTTTTGATTTTGGTTTCGCTGATCAAGATTGGGAACAGCAATGAGTTAGTTAATAATTAAAAATGAATATGCGTATGAAAGCAAAGAAGTATTTCATGATATCTGCCCTTGCGCTCTTGGCTTGTAGTTGCCAAGACGAGGAACAAGGAAGTGTACAACCTTCACCGGGGCAGGATGTACAGTTTGGGGCAACACTTGAACAAAGTGCAAGTCGTACTGTTTACGGTGATGAAATTAACGATGGCTCTAAGGATGTTTTTCCTATTAATTGGGTGAATGGAGATGAAGTGGTTGTGTTTTCACCCGATTGTGCAAGCAATGGCGGAGTAGGCTCAGCTACCTATAAAGTGAATGTAGGTGAAGAAAATTCAGGGAAGCAGAACTTTGCAAATAGTCTTGACAAGACCGGTGATATTGGTGTGCGTTGGGGCGACAATCCTACAGGTTCTTTCTATTCCATTTATCCTGCTTCATCTTTATATACGAAGGTTAGTGATGACTGTAAGACTGTGACATTGACCATGCCGGCTCAGCAGGATAACGACTTTGAAAGAACATCAACTGGCGAAATAAAAGCATATCCGGATATGAGAGCTTGCTTTATGTATGCTTATACCCCGGATGTACTAAGTGGTAATACGGTAAATCTGAGGTACAAGCCACTTTCTACAGCAATTCGTTTTACATTACAAGGACCGCAAAATGCGAGCGATAATGCTGTAACTATCACTTATGTTAGAATCTATGCTCCATCTGATGTTAGTATTAACGGTACTTATACATTTAATGATGTTACAGATGGTAGTGGAATTCCGCAAGCTAAAAACGGTCTTAATTATGTAACCATGAATGTGGCTGACGCTAAGACAGGTGCATATCTGACATTAGCACATGGTGAAAGTGTTGAACTAAACATCTTCCTTCTGACAGGAAAAGACATCGTAATGGATAATAATTGGTATATTGAAGTCGGTACTGGTAGCGGACAGAGCTATAAAATGTCTCTTGCTGCCCTAGAAGGTACTGATGATGTAGATAGGACTCTTAAGCCAGGTAAGATACATCGTTTGCGGCCTTTACCTCCATTAACTTCCGCTGATTGGTCTGCAGCCAACTGGATGAAGAATCTCCAACGTAATGTGTATCTGTCTGAAATTTCCATTCCTGGTTCTTGGTATTCCTTGAATTCAGAATATCAAGATCCCGCAGCTATTGATAGACAATATGATGCAGGTGTTCGTGCCTTCCATCTTGACACAAGATGGAAAGGTTCTTATAGTATTTTTACTGGTTTCAGTGTAGATGAATTGGGCGTAGTCGATGGCGACGCACATACTGAAAGTGCAGGCCTTGGTGATGATAACAACAAGTACCTGAATAGTAATGCTCCGAGTTTTGCAAATGCCTTAGAACAAATAACTAAAAATGTTAAGGACGATGAGTATATGGTTGTGATGTGTACCTTTGCCCAAGGCAGTGTGCAAACTGGAGACTGGAGACAAGCAATTAGTGATGCATGTGCTAACAACGACAAGGTGATTGAGGCAAGTTCACTGAATCCGAACACTGTCGTAGGTGATGTGTTGGGTAAGGTTATAGTAATTGTGAATACATTCACTCCCGGAGAAGTAGCTAATAGTAAATGTTTGTTCTTCAATATGGGTATCACCTTAGTTGAGAATGAATTCATGAATAATGACTATTATAAGAGTCCATTGCAATGGTATAATATCACAAACTCAGGTCTCACAATGTATGGTACACATGCCCAGGCTACCACGAATTCTACTACGGATAGTGGCGAGAATGACAGCAGCCGTGGCTATATGCCATCTTTCTATGACCGTGAAGATAAAGTGCAGAACATCCTGAGTTGGTCTAAGAATAATTACAGTAATAGAGATAACTATTCGCATGACAGTTGGATTTATCTGGGATTAGGTGGCTATATACCAGGTTCTGGTGGAATAATATTTGGTACTGATGATGACTGCTCAACTGTTGCGAGTGTACTCAACAATTGGATTGACAGCAAAGTCAAAGCCATGGAAACAGAAAAATCTTATTATCCTATCGGCATTGTGTTGATGAATTACGCAAATGACTATTCTCATGTTGTCAGTGAAATTCTTATGATGAACAACAAGTACCGTAAGGCTTACGACCCGAACCGTTCACCTATCAATGGTTCTTATATTAATGGTACCAGCAATAATAAAGTTCAGTCAGCCGCTCCGGGTTATAGTTCTGGCATGACTGACAATAGCACTGATGCGATAGGCTGGACCAGATGTAGATAATTACCACTATTTTTTATGGGGGACAGGTTATACCTGTCCTGCCGTGAAAAATCATTCTAAAGGAAAAGAAATCTATTTCTATGCGTAAATCTTTTGTAATAGCTGCCGTAATACTGGCAGTACAAAGTCTTTCTTCCTGCTCAGAGAATGAAACAGTCTGGGAGGGGGACAGCCACGGTCAAATCGTGGCTCATATAGAACAACCCGCTACAACACGCACTGCTGTAGGTAATGCGGTGGACGGAACGAATGCGGTGGGCATTGTATGGACCGACGGTGACGAAATCGGTGTGTTCGATGCTTCCGGCGCTTCACAGAAATGTTATGCCAAGGTGGGGCAAGGTACCGCAGCTACGGCTGCTTTTGCGGCTTCCGGCACGACGGCTTTCAACAAACCCGTTTATGCCTATTATCCCTACAATGAGGCCAATGCATCCAAGGACATGCATTCACTGGTGGGTGAACTGCCTTCTGAACAGAATATGGACGATGGTGCCTTGCATGGCGACTATAAAATAGGTAGCGCTACTACATCGACAGGTGAGGGTAGTTATGAGTTTGAGTTCAAGCATCTCTTCTCAATGGCACGCATTACCATTGATGCCGCAGACACTCCGCTGAAGGGTGAAACGCTGAAAAGCCTCACGATGAGTGTAAGTCGTGGAGAAACCGCGGTCTCCATTGCTGGAAACTTTACATTCAATGCAGAAACCGGCAGTTGGACGCAGGCGGATGAGGGAAAGAATTCCATTACGCTCACTTGGAATACAAATTCACCAAGTCTGGAGCAGGCATTCACTTGTTATATGAGTCTTTTCCCGGTAATCCATTCGGGCGACCTCTTCACTATTACCGTATCCACCGAAAACTACAAAGCAGAGTTTACCGCCAACAGTCTGACTTCGTTCTCTGCCGAGCAGATTTACACTTTCCCGGTGGTTCTCAATAAATATGAGACTATCAAGGTGTATGACAAGGATGAGAATGTCGTACAAGGTAAGTTTACCTGCGCCGCACTGAATGTAGACGGACTTCCAAGCATCATTAACAGTGGTGGACCTGGTTCTGATGGCACAGAAGCTCTCGGTAACATCATGAACGGTCTTGGTTATGATTTCATTGCGGTTAGTGAGGATTTCACCTATCACGATGAACTTGCCGGTGCCATGTCCAATTATAACATGGGTACATACCGAGGTTCCGTGTCTAATGCTTTTGGGAAGAATGATACGGACGGACTTGGTTTCTTCTGGAAGAAGGATGGAATCACAGCTGCCGGTGAAACCATGGTGGCGTTTGATGAGGCATACGGCGGACTTACTGGAGGTGCCAATGAATTAATAGATAAAGGCTTTCGCCATTATGTGGTGACGGTGGCAGAAGGTGTGACGGTAGATGTTTACATCACTCACATGAACACGTTCGGTGATGGTGGCAATACGGAAGATGATCCTTGGGTTCATGCCCAGCTCTCTCAGCTGCGTCAGTTGCGCGACTATGTGGTAGCAAGGGCGAAAGAAAACAATCGCCCAGCCATCATCATGGGAGATACCAACATGCGTTATACCCGTCATCAGATTGTGGACAACCTGATAACACCGGTTACAAGTGAGGGCTTGCAGATTGTCGACCCTTGGGTGGAATTCCATCGTAATGGCGTATATCCTACATGGAACACTAAATCATTGATGATCCGTTCCAAGTATGCAGGAGATGTGGACAACGATATCTTGTGTGCCGACGACCAGCGTGGTGAGGTGGTGGACAAAATGTGGTACATCAATGTGCCGGGTGCCGCCATACAGTTGAAAGCCACTAGTTGCATGAACGATGTGGAACATTTCGCAAAGAGTACTGAACAGGTTTCTTTTTCAGGAGTGACAATAGAAGACATCAATGGCAATATTTTGTCTGGTCAGGATGTAAGCTACACGAAAGTGAACGGCTATGCCGACCACTTCCCCGTGGTGGTAAGTTTTGAATACACGAATGCCAGTGGAAATTAATCGGAACAGATGAATACCAGCATCACCAGCGGAAGTTTCGTGACGGATGCGGAATAAACTAAAAAATACATTAACTAATACATAATGTTATGATGAAGAAAACATTTTTTGCAGCCCTCGCGTTGGCGGCTGCAAGTCCTGCTTTGGCTCAGTCGGAGCAGACAGCACAAAACGGTGGTATCACGGAAAAAGTGGAATACACCGACGACAAATATAAAGTGGAAACCAACCACTTCTGGGACAACTGGTTCCTCACTGTAGGTGCGGGACCGCAGGTGATGTTCGGTGACCATGACAAGCAGATTGGGTTCGGCAAACGTATTTCGCCTGCGCTGGACATCGCTGTTGGTAAATGGTTCACTCCGGGCATCGGTATCCGCTTGATGTACAACGGTCTTTCCTTGAAGGGGGCTACCCGTTGGGGAGCAGCCCACTCTACCGGCGAGCAGGTGCCCGGCTGGGGAAGCGGTATGGATTACTCCAAGTTCAAATATTACAACCTCCGTGCCGATGTGTTGTTCAACCTTTCCAACCTGTTCTGCGGCTATCGTGAAAACCGTATCTGGAACAGCAGTTTTTATGCAGGTGTAGGCTACATGCGTACGTGGGAGGCTCCTACAGCCGGTGATATTACGATGAGTGCCGGTTGGTTGAATTCCTTCCGCTTGTGTGATGCCTTGGATGCCAACATCGACTTGCGGGCTTCCATGGTGGATGATGCCATCGACGGCGAAATCGGCGGATCCAAGTTCGACGGTCTGTTCTCGGCTACCGTCGGCCTGACCTATAAGTTCAAACGTCGCGGATGGGACCGCAGCAAGACGGTGACCCGCTACGACCAGACCGAGGCCAATGCGATGCGCGACCGCCTGAACGAGATGAACCAGGAAGTGGCCCGTCTGAAAGAGGCTTTGGCTACGGCAGAAGGCCAGCAGAAACAGGAAGTCATCAACAAGGTGATTGCGGCCAACCTGATAGTGTTCCCGATTGGCAAGACCACTCTGTCGAAAGAAGCACGTGCCAACCTGCAGCTGTTGGCTGAGGCCATCAAGGCTGGCGGTTCCAGCACGGTGTACACCATCACGGGGTATGCGGATAAAGGTACAGGCAGCCAGAAGACGAACGAGCGTCTGAGCAAGGAACGTGCGGAAGCCGTTTGTGACTGTCTGGTCAATGAATTCGGCGTTTCCAAGTCACAGCTTAAAGTGGAATATAAGGGTGGGGTAGACAATATGTTCTATGACAATCCTAGCTTGAGCCGTGTGGTAATTACACGTAGTAAGTAATTTTTTGTCTCCCCTTTCTGGCTTTGGAATATGGCCGGGAAGGGGATTTTTTGTGTCAGGAAGAGATGCAGACGGAGAAGTTGTGGCTGAATAATGCGCAGTTTTTTGAAGAGATAGGCCGGATGTTGCAGAACGGGCATTCCGTGACGATGCGGGCGAAGGGAAATAGCATGTTCCCGTTCATCCGGGACGAGCGTGACAGTGTGGTGTTGCAGGGAAGGAAGGATATTGCCGTGGGCAGTATCGTACTGGTACGGTTGCAGAACGGAAGCTATGTGTTGCACCGGGTCTACCGGCTGGAAAAGGAGGCGATGGTGCTGATGGGCGACGGAAATCTGTATGCCACGGAGCGTTGCCGCCGGAACGAGGTGGTGGGCGTGGCCGTCAAAATCATACGCGACGGGCGGTTTGTGGACTGTACTTCGCGAAAAGAACTTTTCAGGGCACGGGTGTGGCGGAAGCTGCTTCCGTTGCGCCGGGTGTTGCTGTATCTGTGCAGAAGGTGGAGGATATGAGGATAAGTTATTGTGTGAGATGGTTGTGGAAAACCTCCTGTGGTTTCCGGATTCCCATTGTCGTGTATGCAGGGATGGGGGTGCTGTATGTTGGCATCTCTCTGTTTTTTGTGTATGTCTGCAAGCACCTGATTGACATTGCCACGGGCGTGTCGGCCGATGCGCTGGGCACCTATATCGCGTGGATGATAGGGTGTCTGCTGGCGCAGTTGGCTTTTTCGGCGTTCAGAAGCTGCCTGGTCAGCCGTACGGAAACGGCGTTGCAGAACGAGCTGCACCGGCGGCTGTTTGTGCATCTGATGGAAAGCTGCTGGTCGGGGCGGGAGAAACTGCACTCCGGCGACATGCTGAACCGCTTGGAAGAGGATGTACAGACCGTGACAGGGGCGTTGTGCTCTACGATTCCCTCGGTCTTTATCACGTTTTTCCAGCTGTGCGGGGCCTTGTTCTTTCTTTCCCGTCTGGATATCCGCCTGACGGGGGTGTTGGTCTGCATCATGCCGGTGGCTCTGCTGTTCAGCAAGAGTTATGTGCGGAAGATGCGCCGGTTGTCGCGTGAGATTCGCAGTACGGACAGCCGGATACAGAGTCATTTGCAGGAGAACTTGCAGCATCGGGTTCTGATTCGTACGCTGGAATATACGGCCCAGGCAGTCCGCAAACTGGGAATGGTGCAGGAGGAACTGTGGGAAAAGGTGAAGGAGCGCACGGATTTTTCGGTGTTTTCCCGCTCTATGGTACAGGTAGGTTTCATGACGGGGTATGCCGTGGCCTTCCTGTGGGGGGTGTTCGGCCTGCAGCAAGGGACGGTGACTTTCGGCATGATGGCGGCGTTCTTGCAGCTGGTGGCGCAGATTCAGCGCCCGATGGTGGACCTGAGCCGGCAGATTCCGGCTTTTATCCGGATTTTCACTTCGACGGAACGGCTGGTGGAGCTGGAGGAACTGCCGCAGGAACGGAAGGGAACGCCGGTACGCCTGGAGGGAGAGGTCGGTGTCCGCATGGAGCAGGTGTGTTATACCTATCCGGGGGGCAGCCGGCAGGTGCTGACGGATTTCTCGCACGATTTCCTGCCGGGAAGCCTGACGGCCATCGTGGGAGAGACCGGAGTGGGAAAGAGCACGCTGCTTCGTCTGGTATTGGCCTTGCTGGAACCGGACAAGGGAAGGGTGGTCTTCTATCACGGCAACCGGGAGGTAGTGGCTTCGCCGCAGACACGTTGCAACCTGTCGTATGTGCCGCAGGGCAACACGCTGGTGAGCGGCACCATCCGGGAGAACCTGCGGATGGGAAATCCCGACGCGACGGAGGAAGAGATGAGGCAGGCACTTCATCTGGCGGTGGCCGATTTTGTGTTTGCCTTGCCCGACAGACTGGATACGGTGTGTGGGGAGCGGGGCACGGGACTGAGTGAAGGTCAGGCCCAGCGGATTGCCATTGCCCGGGGGCTGCTGCGTCCGGGAAGCATCCTCCTGTTGGATGAGCCGACTTCTTCGCTGGACAGCGAGACGGAGCAGCTGCTGTTGCAGCGTCTGTCGGGCCAGCTGCATGGAAAGACATTGATTCTGATCAGTCACCGCGAAGCCATCGCGCAGTTGTGTACGTCGGTGGTCTGGATGAAGAAACCATAAGATTTGACTATGATTTGACAGCAAAGGAGCTGCGTCGCCCTGGGGGATGCAGCTCCTTTCTTTATTTTACAGCCTGACGGCTATCTTTTTCCCGAATAGATGTATTGCTTATTGCGGATTCTGAACCAGGTTGCTGTTGGTCAGCATAGCTTTGTTCGGAATCGGGAAGAGGTTTCTGTTCGGATTGCTCTTGTCGTGTGAGAACCAGGATTTCGTGGTGAATACTCCGAAACGGATCATGTCCTGACGGCGTCTGCCTTCCTGACAGAATTCCCATCCCAGTTCATCCAGAAAACGACCGTATTTGATGTCTGCCCCGCCTTCGTGGGTTTCCATGTTGGTATCCCGGCGTCCGTAGTCATAGCAGCTTCCACCTTCCAGCTGGGCATCGGTAACGATGGCTTTGCTGGGGTCTTCGAAGGCCCGTTTACGCACTTCTGTCACTAGTGCACCGGCTCCGGGCTGTCCGGAACGCATCAGGGCTTCTGCTTTCATCATCAGCACATCGGCATAACGGAACAGCGGCCAGTCGTTGCTCAGGCGGTTGGTAATGCCTTTGGCATATTCAAATTTACCCCAGCGGTAACCGTGTCCGGAATCGGAACTTTCAATGGAAGGCACCTCGTTAATGTAGATGAGCTGTCCTTTGCCGTCACTGCGCTGCAACGGTTCGCCGGAAGCTGTGAGCTGAGGCCCCTGGATATAATTCTCTTTTAAGCGCAGGTCGTCCGGGTCGAAAGAGTCGATGAACTGAGGGATGGCGCATACGCCTCCCCACGGTCTTTCGGTGAACTGATAGGTATCTTGGTTTTCGGCGGCCAGTGTGTACATGTGGAAGTCGAAATCATTCCATCCCGTCACGTAGATTTCATCGAAAGGAAGGGCGAAGATGATTTCCTTGGAATTTTCGTTCTGGGTGATGAATACGTTTTTCTGTTTTTCTTCCAGCCCGTATTCATTGGTGGAGGTGGCAAAATCGATGACGGCCTGACACTCGTCAATGCAGTCTTGCCAGTGGGCTTCACCTGCCCAGATTTCCGCATTCAGGTACATCTTGGCCAGCAGGGTGTGGGCTGCCCATTTGTTGAAACGTCCGTAGTAATATCCTCTTGGAGTTTCGGAAAGCAGGTCGATGTTGTCTTTGATTTCTTTCACGATGAAATCGAACACTTCTCTGCGGGTAGACTGTTTAGGGAGTGATTCATCCTTGAAGTCGGTTACCAGAGGTACATTTCCATAGAGGTCGATAAGGATGTAATAGTAGGAGGCACGCAGCACTTTCAGTTCGGCTACCAGCGCGGCTTTGGTGTCGCCTTCCACATTGATGGTACCTTCTTCTATCTGCGAAAGGATACGGTTGCACGTGTTCACTCCGTTGTAGGTACGTTCCCATCCTTGCAGTACGCCGTCGTCTTCCGTAGTCCAGGTATGCTGGTGCCAGCGTTTGTAGATGTATCCGTCCACCCATCCTGTACCGTCGCGGGCCGGAATCACGTCCTGGTCGGCACAAAGTTCCTGTGAGCGCACCACACCGTTCCATTGCAGTAGGGTTTCTCTCCAGGGGATATAGGCTGCGTTTACCAGATAGCTGACTTCTTCTTCTGTCTTTGGAGAGTATTTGTTGGACATCACCTGTCCGTAGCTTTCATCCAATAAGCTGGTGCATGCTGTACTGCCAACCAAGGCTGAAGTGAGCAGGCATGCGGAAAATAATCTGATGATATTTTTCATGGTTCTTTGCTTTTAAATTAGAATTTTACGTTTACACCTAACGTGAATGAGCGTATGCTCGGGTAGCGGTCGCGAGTGTCGTATCCAGGAGTCAGTCCGTCGGTAGAAACTTCCGGGTCGATGCCTTTGTATCCTGTGAGGGTCAGGGCATTCAGTACGGAACCGTAGATGCGCAGTGACTTGATGTACTTGCCGAGCTGGCCGAAGTTGTAACCCAGCGTGATGTTGTCAATCTTCCAGTAGTCACCGTCTTCCACATAGTAGCTGTTGAATTCCGGTTCCACTTCAGGGCTGAGGGTATGCTTGCCGAATACCAGGTCGTTGACAGATTTCAGACGGTTTTCCATTCGGGCGTTCTTCACGTTCTCGTAGTTCATGCGGGCGCCGTTGATAATCTGGAAGCCGAAGGCACCGCGCATGGTGATAGACAAATCAAAATTCTTGTAGCGGAAGTTGTTGTTCCATCCAGCATAGTATTTGGGAAGTCCGTTACCGATGATGTGCTTGTCTTCCGGTGCATGCGTGAAATCTTTGTAATTAATCAGGTCGCCGTTGCGGTCTTCGTAAATCCAGCGTCCTTCTTCGTCCACGTCTACTACTTTGAATCCGTAGAAGTTACCGATGCTTTCTCCCACCTGTACGCGGTGTGAGTCTGCTACTTGGCCGGAATATTCCACGGTTCCGGTATTGAAGTAGTCATATTCTGATTTGAAGATACTTCCCGACAGGCTCTCCAGTTTGTTGGAGTTGAAAGAGAAGGTACCGGTGGTGCTCCATTCAAAGTCTTTGTTTTGTACCGGAATCACGTTGACCAGGATTTCCACACCTTTGTTTCTCATCTTACCGCCGTTGGCCGTAGTCGTGTTATACAAGTTGGGAGGAGTCGGTACGGCATAGTCATAAATCAGTCCGTCTACCAGTCGGTTGTAGTAATCGATGCTACCGGAGAGGCGTCCTTCCCAGGATACCCAGTCGATACCGACGTTGGTTTCTTTCTTCTCTTCCCAGCGCAAGTCCGGATTCGGGTTGGAGGCCGGTACGATGGTTTGTATCCAGCTGCTGTTTACGTAGGCGTAGGAGCCGTATTTCAGCATGGCTACTCCCAGGAACGGATTCTTGGGCTGTGAACCGGTCACACCGTAACCAACTCTCAGTTTCAAGTCATTGAATATGTGCTGGTTTTTCATGAACGGTTCTTCCGTGATTCTCCATCCGAAGGATACAGACGGGAACAATCCCCATGCGTTGTCTGTTCCCCACAGCTGGCTGGCACCTTCGTAGCGCAGAGCAGCCATGAACAGGTAGCGTTCTTTCCATGAATAGGTGGCACGGCCGAAGAAACCAATCAGGTTGGTTGATGTCTTGCTGGAGCCGGCAGAGGCTTTTCCTTCTTTCAAGGCAGAACCGATGCCGATATTGTGCCATCCGCCGAAATAGTCGTCCTGGAAACCGTAGTTGTCGAACCACATTTCTTCATAGTCTGTTTCGTCGTAGCTGTAACCTCCCAGAATGGAGAATTTATGGTCGTTAATGGTCTTGGTGTATTGTGCGGTCAGTTCCATCAGCTTTTCCATTTCGGTGTATGCGCCGACAGACGACCAGCCGTTCTTGTGGTCACGCAGGGCGGAGATATGGTTTTGTGTTTCGCTGTATCCGCGGTTCATGTTTTCGCGTGTGTAAGAGAACAAGGCTTGCAAGGTCAGGTCCTTTATGGGATTGTAGGTGATGTTTCCGTTGTAGCGCAATTCTGTTTTCTTTACGTTTCCGTCTGATTCATAGAGTAAAGCCAGCGGGTTTTCGTATTCAAATTTGTTGACGTTTTCATACCATGTGCCGTCCGGATTGCGCACGGGCTCGGTCGGGTTGCGCCGGGTGGCCTGTGAGTAGACACTGCCACGGAAACTTCCTCCGTTTTGGGTAGATTCCATCTGGCTTTTCTTTCCGAAGATACCAAATTTCAGTTTCACCTTGTCGTCGAACATCCGGTGGGTTACCTCAATTCTTCCTTGGAAGTTGTCGAAGTCCGATTTTTTCATGGTTCCCTGACGGTCTGCGTAGTTGAGGTTGGCTATGTAGCTGGTCTTGGAATTGCCGCCCATCAGTGAAAGGTTGTGTACGTGGGTAATAGGAGTACGGCTGATTTCATCTACCCAGTCGGTGTTGTATCCATAGTCATAGTCTGGATATAGAGCGGCAAACTCGCGTCCGTTGAGCATTTCCAACCGTTTGGCCATCATTGCAGTACTGACGTAGCCACTGTATTCCACAGAGCAGATGTCGCCTCCTTTTGACTGCTTGGTGGTGATGAGAATGACGCCGTTTGTACCGCGGGTACCGTAGATGGCTGCGGCGGAACCATCTTTCAGCACATCCACGCTTTCCACGTCTTCAGGAGCCACTGTGCTCAGGGTTCCGGGGATTCCGTCAATCAATACCAGAGGGGCTGTATTGGCTCCACCGATGGTGTTGGTTCCGCGAAGGCGGATCTGAGTCTCTCCGGCAGGGTCACCGCTGGGGTTGGTGATGGCCAGTCCGGCTACTTTTCCTTGAATCAGCTGGCCTACGTCTTTCACTGCTCCTTTGACGAAGTTATCTGATTTTACACTGGCGATGGCACTGGTCACATCTCCTTTTCGCTGGGTTCCGTAACCGATGACTACCACTTCGTCCAACATCTCATTGTCTTCTTTCAATATGACTTTGATTGTCGATTTGGCGGGTATTTCCTGGGTCACATATCCGATATAGGAAATGACGAGGGTGGAGCTGGCAGGTACCTTGAGCATGAACTGGCCGTCCATGTCGGTAATCGTACCGAGTGTGGTGTTTCCTTTCACCACTACGCTGGCTCCGATGATGGGCTCTCCCTTGGTGTCGGTCACATTTCCCTTGACGGACAGGTCTTGTCCCCATCCTACGGTTGCCCAACACAGAAAAAGGACTGTGGCAATAACAGTCTGAAGCCATGAATGACATGGCTTTCCTTTACATGCATGTTTCATAAATATAGGTTTTAAAAGGTTATAAAATAGAATTATAAAAGGTGCAATTGGATAATTCTATGAGATGTGTTGTGTATGTAGTATTAGTTGTCTGTAATTGGCAAGAAGGTGGACTCTGGCGAGTGCGCACCTTCTTGTCATAAATTATTTACAGCTTGATTGTCATTTTCTTACCCGAATAAGACACTTTCTTGTCGGGTTTCACCGTGACGGTTTCGGCAGATTGTTTGCCCGGCTGCATCAGGGTGATGCGGAAATTGCGCTTTTTCAGCATGTGCGGGAATTCTCCGCTGCGGTCGTCGATGGTCAGCGTACGGGTGGCATCGTTCCAGTGGAAGCGGATGGTGGAGAACATTCCCTTTTCGTAGTTGTAGTTGTCGAATTCGTCTTCGTAGAGGGTGAATTCGCCGTCGGCACCCGGATAAACGCAGATGTCCAGGTTGTCCCATTTCTTTTCGGTAGAATACTGTACCTTCGGGCCCAGCGGCAGGATGCTTCCGGCCTTGATGTAGAGCGGCAGGATGTCTACCGGACATGCGCGTTGGAGTTCCTGTCCGCCTTCCACGGTCTCGTTGGTCCAGAAATCAATCCATTTCGTGCCTTTCGGCAAGTACACTTTCACCGGAGCGGAAGCCTTGGCCACGTCGGGCACGGTGGTCACGCCCTTGTTGCCTTCCACCTTCTTGGTGTACAGCGGCTCGGTGACCGGACGTACCAGAATCTGCTTGCCGAAGAGGTATTCGTTGTCCAGCAGGATGGCCTTGCGGTCGGTGGCGAAATCCATCACCAGCGGGCGCATCATGCAGCCGTCTTCCTGTACCACGGCTCCGTTCAGACTATATATATAAGGTAAAAGGCGGTAACGGAGTTCGATGATGCGTTTCTGTGCGTCGTAGGCCCAGTCGCCTTCCTTGCCGAAGAGGTCGATTTCATTCAGCATCGGCGAAGAACAGTGGTTGCGCATCAGCGGCATGAAGCAACCCCACTGGAACCAGCGTACATGCAGTTCCTGATAGGCTACGTTCGTGCAGTCGTTGTTGTATTCCCAGCCGAAGAAACCTCCTAAGTCTGTATTCCAGAACGGGATGCCGCAAAGCGTGAAGTTCAGTCCGGCGGGAATCTGCTGGCGGAGTACGTCCCAGCTCGATACCACGTCGCCGCTCCAGCTCAGGGCACCGTAGTGCTGCTGGCCCAGGTAGCCCGAGCGGGTCATCTGGAACACTCGCTTGGCATCCGATACGGCACGCTGGTGTTCATAGATACCCCGGTTGTGGGTCAGCGGGAAGGCATTGTGTACGGAACGGAAAGAACCGTCGGCTGTCAGCAGGTCGAAATCACTTTCCTTGGGGTTCAGGTGGTCGGGTTCCGTAGAGTCGGTCCACCAGGCATCGATACCCATCTGATGCAAATGGCTGAGGTAACGCCAGTAGAGGTCGCGTGCGTCCTTGTTGAACGGGTCGTAGGGATGGGCTCCCGACTTGGGCGGCCAGGTTTCGAATTTCAGCAGGGCACCCATCTTGTCGAGTTCCTTGAACTGGTCGGTCCAGGGGCCGAAGCTGGCCCATACGGAAATCATGAGGTGGGCGTTGTTCTTGTGTACGTATTCCACCATCTCTTCCGGGCTTTTGAAGCGGGGTTTCGGATAGCGGGCGTTCTTGTCTTCGCCGTTCGGCAGGTAGCGCAGGGCTTCCGCATCGTCCATCTTGTTGATGTAGCGCGGGTTCATGAACTTCATGGCATTCCAGTTGGAGTCGCATCCCCAGTACTGCCAGTCCTGTACGATGCCGTCGAGGGGAATCTCGAGTTTGCGGTACTTGTCGAGCACGCCGCAGAGTTCGTCGGGGCTCTTGTAGCGCTCGCGGCACTGCCAGTAGCCCATGGTCCAGAGCGGGAACATGGTGGCTTTTCCTGTCAGGTCGCGGATGCAGGCAATCACGCCGTCCTGTGTGCCGTCTTCATAGAGGAAGTAATAGTCGGAGCAAAGGCCCACCTGTGAAGAGAACGAGGTCTCGTAGGGCGTGTCGCTGAAGTCGGAGATGCCCGGATTGTCCCAGTACACACCGTAGCCTTTTTCGGAAGTGAAATAGGGGATGCAGATGTTGGTGTTTCCGTTGGACAGGTGAATCTGCTGGTTGCGGTGGTTCATGGCCCCGCTCTGCCGTTGTCCCAGTCCGTAGATGGCTTCATCGGGGGCAAGGCTGAACGCCTGGCTCACGGTATACGCATCGCGGTTTACATCTTTCCGGGGGATGAAGTTGGTGCCTTCTACTTTTTCCTTTAACAAGGTTTTTCCTTTTTCATCGGTGTAGGTCACTTTTCCGGTGGCCACATCCAGTGTGACTTTCATCTTTCCGGCGGTCATGCACACCGTGTTCCCGTTCTGAGTGTAGGCAATCTCCACTTTTTCCGGAGTCTTGATGACGGGATAACTTTTTTTCTCGGGCATTTCAGCCGAAGGATATTTCACGATGCGCACGATGGAAGGGGAGTAAAAAATCACTTCCCCGTTCAAAACAGGTTGTGCGGTCTGGAATTTTCCCCCTTGGGCAGTCTTTTCAAAATGCTGCGCGAAGGAGGAAATGCAAGAAGCCAGTGCGGCTAGGAATAGAATTTCTTTTCTCATTTTGTTCGTTCGTTTTTCGAAGTTTGACCACTAAGGTTGACGCTGCCAAATGTAAAAAGATTCTTTGGCGAGGCGGAGAAAAGAATGTGCCAAAGAGCGGCATGAAATGCTTCAAAGGGCGTTTTGACGCATTTTTACCCCTCTTTTGATTCAGATGTACCCTCTTGTTCCTGCTTTTTCTGGTATTCACTGGGCGTGAGGCCGTACTCTTCCTTGAAGCAGGCGGTGAAGTATTTCCGGTTGTAGTAGCCGAGAGCCAGGGCCACTTCGTTCACGGTGGTATGGTTGTTTTTCAGCATCCGGCAGGCATGCTGCATCTTGACGCGGCGGATGTATTCCAGCGGAGTCAGTCCCGTGATGGCCTTCAGCTTGCGGGTCAGGGTGGAGCGCGACATGTTGACTTTTTCGGCCAGGTGCTGCACGTCGAAGTCGGGTTCGCTCAGGTTGTCTTCCACCGCTTTCAGAATATTTTCCAGCAGCATCTCGTCCGGCCGGGCAAATTCCAGGTCGGAAACCCGTACTTCCGGATGGGAGGGCTGCTTCCCGTCCAGGTAGGAACGCATTTTCATCAGTTCCGTGCTGTCGGCATACAGTTCCTCGCTTTTCCGTTTCATCCGGCGGAGGTAAAAATGAATGCTGGCATAGATTCCTCCCAGCATGAGAAGCAGGTAGAGGGCGATGGCCCATCCGGTTTGGTAGAAGGCGGGAAGACGGGTGATATGCATCCGGGTGATTTTGTCGCTCCAGACTCCGTAGCCGTCGGTGGCCTTCACTTCGAACACGTAGTTGCCTTTGGGAAGATGCTTGTAGCTGGCCACGGGCTGTCCCTCGGCGGTGTAGTTCCATTCCTTGTCGAGTCCGGTCAGGCGGTAGGCATAGCGTATCTTGCCCGCGTTCAGGTAATCGAGTGAAGAAAAATGAATCTCCAGGTTGTATTCGTCTGGCTGTAGGGTCAGGTTGTTGGTCTGCTTTTTGAGTTTTTCCATCACATAAATCCCAGTGATGAAGGTCGGTATGTTCTGGCTGGGCTGGTCGAGCCGGGCAGAAGGCGTCACGGCACAGATGCCCGGAATGCCTCCGAGATAAATCCGTCCGTCGCGCCCCTTACAGAGGGCTGTAGGGATGAAACGGTGGAGCAGCAGGGAATTGTCGGTGGTGAGATAGGTGGAGAATGAGCGGTTTTTCGGATTGTATTCTATCAGCTTCTGGTTCGTGTCAATCCACAGGTGGCCGTACACGTCGTATTCCAGCTGGTTTACGATGTTGCCGGTCAGTCCGCAGAGCTGAGTATGGTCGGTCAGCTTTCCGGTCTGCACGTGCAGGGCATATACCCCTCCTTCCTGGGTGCCCATCCAGACGCAGCTGTCTTCTTGCAGGCTCAGGCAGGTGACGGAGAGGGAGGGCACGATTCTTTGGCAGTCGCCGGTCTTTGTCCGCCGGTAAAGGCCTTTGTCGGTGGTACCTATCCACAGGTTGCCGCGCTTGTCTTCCCGGATGGCACTGACCTGTCCCAGGGTGTCGCAGGAGGTGTACCATTGTGCCTGGAGCAGGTTGAAGACATAGAGTCCGTGGTTGGTGCCGGCCCATAGCCTGCCGCGCTCGTCTTCGTAGGTCTGCGTGAAATATTCGTCGGGTTGGGGAGAAGGCAGTGACAGGCTGCGCACGTGGACAATCTGCATGCCTTCCCGTTTGAATTCGTAGATAAGGTTGTTTCCTTCGGGTATCACCCATACGTTTCCTTCTCTGCCGGCCTCCGACAGCTGTTTGATGGTTCCCAGCGAAAGACCGGCCAGCGACGGAAAATCAGGATAAAGTGACACGCGGTCGTGCCGCAGGTCATACAGTCCCAGTCCGGTGCGTTCCTGTGATATCCACAGCTTGCCTTCGCCGGCATCGCTCAAGGCCATGATGGCCGGCTGGGACTTGACGCGCTGTGACAGGGCCGGAAGCGGAAATTCCTCCGGAGCGTCTTCCGTGAAATGCACGATGAAACTTTTTCCATCGAAAGAAGCCACCCACAGTGCCCCGTGGCGGTCTTGGTAAATTTCGTTCAACATCGTGCCGTATGGAGTCGGCAGCCGGAAATCGGTCTGCACCAGCTGGCGTTTTTTTTCATCGTAGCGCATGGCTATCAGGGAACTGTGGGTGGTCATCCAAAGTGTGCCGTCGTTAGAGTCTTGTGTCAGGTAAAGAATGTTTCCTTCTTTTTCTCCCATGGGATTGATGGGGAGAGGGGAATAGGTGTAGAGGGAATCCTTTGGAGCCGATGGATTGAACAGCAGTACGCCGTTGCCATTGGTCCCCACCCAGAAATAGTTGTGCGTGCGGTCCTGTAGGAGATAGGCCAGGTTCCGTCCGGCAGGAGGGGCGGCATAACATACAAAGGTATCCCGTTTCCGGTCGTAGCGGTAGATGCCTTCCCGTCCCAGGGTGATGAGGATTTCTTTCTGCCGGCTTTCGCAGAATCCGGCCATCCACGAAGGCCTTCCTTTATGGTCGTACAGCTGGTATGTTTTCTGGTGTCTGCCCGATGCGTCATACCGCATCAGCTTGTTGTCGCTGGCCAGCCACATGCATCCGTCCGAGGTTTTCCGGATGCTGTAGACCACACTTCCCTGCAGCCTTTCCGGGTCCAGAGGGACGACCTGCCTGTCGGTTTTGTCCAAGATATAGGCGCCGGCATCCGTCCCGAACCAAATCCGGCCTTTCGTATCTTCCGAAATGGACTGGACCAGGTTGTTGCGCAGCAGCCCCGGCGTATGGATGTCGGAGCGGATGACGTCTACCTGATAGCCGTCGTCGCGGCACAGCCCGTTGACTGTGCCATACCACATCATTCCCTCGCTGTCCTGGAAAATGCGGTGTATGGCGCTGACCGGCAGTTGCGGAAGAGAGGGGATGGGGGTGAGCCGTACGCCGGAACCGGCTTGCAGGATGAGTCCGAGCAGGCAAAAAAGGAGTGAAATGTACGTTCTTTTCATGGCTTTTCAGGGGGGGACGAAAACGCAAGTGCGTTTGGTTTAAAATGCAAGGACGTTTTACTTGAAACGCAAGTACGTTTTGAGCAAAACGCAAGTGCGTTTTCTTTCAAGCGCAAGTGCGTTTTTTTGAGGCTCTCAAAACGTTTCGAATGTCGTCGGAAGTCTTCTTATTTCTTCTTTTTTCTACCCGTTGTTCCGGTATTCCAGCGGACTCATTCCCACGTATCGCTTGAAGTATTTCCCGAAGAACGACACGTTGGCAAAGTTCAGGGAGTCGGAGATGTTCTGGATGGAAAGCTGTGAAGATTTCAGCTGCGACTTGGCATCCATGATGACCATGGACGAAATGATGTCCACGCAGGTCTTCCCCGTAATCTGTTTCACCGTGGTGCAGAGGTGGGCGTGGGTAATCTGGAGCTTTTCGGCATACCAGGCCACGTTGCGCGTCTGGTTGTAGTGCTGCATGACCAGCTGGGCAAAGTTGCGGCAAATCAGCTCGCTCTTCGACAGGGTGTGCACCTCGTCGGTCTTGTTCCGGTAGAGCATGGAGATGCCTTTGTGTATGTCGGCATACAGGTTGGTGGCGATTTCCGGCCTGATTTTTTCGGGCAGAAACTCATACATCTTGATGAGCAGCTGCATGTATTCCTCCATCATTTTGGCTCCTTCCGGTTTCAGGCGGATGACGGGGCGTCCGAGCGTGAGGTACATGGTGTCGAGGAAGGAATGCGACTGAATGTTGTGTTCCATGTATTCGGACGAGAACCCGCCAAAGTAGATGTTCAGGTCGCCCTTGATGGCGTTTATCTGGAAGATGCTTCCGGGGGTAAGCGTAATGAAGTCGTGGGCTTCCACCTTGATTTTATTCAGGTTGACCGAGGCTTCCACCTCTCCGGACATGCAAAGTACGAAGATTTCACATTTCAGGCGTACCGGATAATTGGTGTAGAGTCCTAGCAGTTCTTTGCTGATGCCGGTGCCGATGAGCCATTCTTCCGGCAAATCTATTTTAGGCAGTTCCTTTTCCATAGTGCATAGTTTTTGCAAAGATAGCTAATTTACAGGAATTACTGCATCGTTCCGCCTGTCTTGTTGTCGCCGCCTGCCTTCAAATCGTCGTTCGTGATGCTTCGCTGTGTCTTTTTCACCTGTGTCTTCAGTTCACCGAACCGCCAGCTGATGCTGATGCCGTATCTGCGGGAAGGATAACTGCTGTTCGACCATGAGCGGAAGGTGTCGGTCACGGTTTCGTCGCGGTAGGAATTGTATTTCTGGAAAATGCTGCTGGCAAAGAGCGAGATGTTCAGCCGCTTTTCTTTCAGGAAGGAGCGGCTTAGGTTGATGCCGTAATAGTAGTAGGAAGAGCCTTTTCCTTGCAGCGACACGTACGGGGTGCTTCCGCCGCCATAGAGGCTGAGGCGTAGCTCCCAGGGGATGGTCTGCTGTACGTTGGCAAACAGGTTTCCGGAGAATCCGCTGTTGTATGAGTTCAATTCCTTGCTCCGGTAGTCGGCATAGTCGCCGCCGGCATTCAGCGAGAGGCGGGTGGTGCTGCCCGGGTTCCAGTTCATCCATAAGGCCAGGCGTGTGCGCTGGCTTTTTCCTACATTGCCGTAAGTGTTTTCCTGCACCCCGTTGTTCATGAAGGAATAGCGTTCGATACCGTTGTTGATGAACGTATAGGTAAGGTTGGCATTCAGGCTGAACTTGGCACTGAAGGTGTTGAACGTCATTCCGAGGATATGTGCTTTTTCGGTGTCCAGGTCCGGGTTTCCATAGCTGACGGACGTGGGATTACTGGTGTCGCGGAAAGGATTCAGGTACCATATTCCCGGACGGTTGATGCGCATGTTGTAGTTGGCCCGGAGGGTGGCGCTCATCCCCAGCATGTAGGAGAGGTTCAGGGTGGGAACCACGTCGTCGAATCCGGTCTTGAAATTACGTTCGGGCATGTAGTCGTATTCCACGTCCATGAACGTATGCTCATAGCGCACACCGGCTTTCGCCCCGAATTTTTTCCACTTCAGCTGGTAGTCCGCGTAGGCGGCAAGAATGTGCTGCCCCTGCTGGTATTTGCTTGAAAGGTCCTGACTGGCCTCCATCTCGCCCTGGGCGTTTTCCAGGAAGTACTGGCTGTCACTGTAATTCTCGCGGTAGATATACTTCATTCCGGCATCCATGTAGTGAACGCCGTTGAACGGATTGACGTAGTCAACCTGTGCGGTATGCTCTGCCGTGTGGGCATCGTTGTCGAAATATTGGTGCGGCAGACTGAAAGGCACGTCTTTCACCTCGTCGTAATAAGTGTCTGCCTCGTTGTTGTTGGGGGAATTGTTGAACTTATAGGACAAGGTGAGGTATTCTCCTTTCTTCTTGAAGGAATGCTGGTAGTCGGCATTCACGCCGATGTTTCCGAATTGGTTGGTCGACTGGTTGCGGGTGAGATAGCTGTAGCGTTCGTTCCAGTCGTTGTCGCTCATGGACGTATGCGAATCGCCTTGCGTGTCGAACTTCCCTCCGAAGATGTTGGCCGAGAAGGTAATCAGGTTCAGCGTGTCTATCTCATAGCTTCCTTCAATGTTTCCGAACTGGAAGTTTCCCTTGTTCTTGGAAGAGCCTCCGGTAGACAGGTGGCGGTAGTCGGTAGATGTGAAATCCTCGCGTCCGCTTTCCGAGAGGCTGCGCGGCTGGTCTTGGTAGTTGTAGGAATAGTTTCCGGTGAGGGTGAATTTCCCTACCTGCACCGTGCCATACGCATATCCCGAAATGCCCATGTTGTTGGCATTGGCTCCGAGGGTCACGTTGTAGCCTTGCATCTTGGCATCGGTGGTAATAATGTTCAGAATGCCTCCGATGCCTTCCGCATCGTATTTGGCCCCCGGTTCCGTAATCACTTCAATGGATTTGACGGAATTGGCCGGCAGGCTTCGCAGCACTTCTTTCGGGTTGTTGCTCATCAGCGTGTTGGGCTTTCCGTTGACATGTACCTTGAAATTGCTGGAACCGTTGACCTGGATGTTGTCTTCCCCGTCGACTGTGACAAGGGGTACCTTGCGCAGCATTTCGAGGGTGGTGTTGGTCTTGGAGTCGGGGTCATCTTCTATGCTGTAGGAAATTTTGTCGATTTCCGCTTTTACGAGCGGTTTTTGTGCCACCACTTCCACGCCTTTCAGCATCTGGGTATCGTCGCAGGTGTAGAGTATGCCCAAATCGGCCACCCGCTTGTTTTCCGTGATGGTAAAGTGGCGGATAACGGTGCGCTTGCCAACGGATGTGATTTGCAGTGTGTAATTGCCGGTATGAGGCAGTTTTTCCTGAAATTTCCCTTGGGTATCCGTCACGTTCAGCCGGACCGGTTTGTCGGGCGATTTGTCGAGCATAATGCGCAGGGTGGCGTAAGGCTCGCTCTCGTGGGTGAGCGAATCCACGAGGGTACCTTTTACGGTATATTGTGCCTGCAGGTTGAATACATTTAGAATCAAAAAAGTAATAAAGATGCCTGTGAAATGTGTAAGTGCTTTGTGTCTCATAAAAGTTAAGATATTGGTTTTCTTTTTCAGTTTCAGTGGTTTCAAAGATAATGGAAATTTGAAACGGTTGTATGGATTGACACTTAAAAATATAAAAAACAGGAAATAAGATAAAATAGTATATTTTAAAAATAGACCATTTGAAATGAGAAAAAATGCATTTAGAAGTTAATTATTGAGGAATTGATTTGGGGTAATTTGAAAAATCGGCAAAAAATAAGATAATTCGACCTTGCAGAAACAATGCATATTGCTTTCCTTTGCGACTGTAATTTAAAACATAATCAAGAGATGAAAAAGAGCTTATTTTTTTACATGTTTGCCCTTTTGTGTGTGGTGAATTTGTTTACTTCTTGTAGTAAAGACAAATCAATAGAGATTCCTATTGATAGCGATTTGGCAGGTAAGTATAAAGGAAAACTAGATGTTTCCATTTCGCAAGGCGGTGTAGATATTCCGGGTGGAACGGTGAACTCACAAATTATTTCTGTGAGCAAAGCCGGCAATAATACGATTAGTCTGTCTATTACGGATTTCTCATTTATGGGAATAAAAATCGGAGACATCAACTTGAATGATTGTGCGTTGACAGCCAATGGCGATAAATATGAGTTTACCGGAGTGACTACGGTTGAGGCCGAACTGCTTACGGCAGGCGTAAATGCGACCGGAGTGATTAGCAACGGAACTCTGAATATGGATTTGGATATAGATGCCACGCTGACGGGTGGAGTCAAACAGGCCGTGAAAGTGACTTATTCAGGTACTCGCCTGACGGGAAACGAGAGCAGTGAGGCCAAAATCACTTCTTTTACCTTCGATAAGGCCGTGGCCGCAGTGGATTCTCTGGTTGTAGGCGAAACGACAATCAATGAAGAGGCAAAGACCATTACTTTTATGGTTGCCGATACGGCAAAGGCCGCCTATTTGACGGCTCTGGTACCTACCATTGAAGTTTCGGCCGGAGCGACGGTGGTTCCAGCCAGCGGAGAGGCACAGGATTTCTCAAATGGCAAGGTGGTGACTTACACTGTAACTGCTGAAGACGGTACGGTGGCTGCCTATAAGGTTTCAATCAGTTCGAAAGTACTGGCTTTGAATTTTGAAGACTGGACTTACGACGACACTTATCATTATTATACCCCGGCAGGCCCTTATGCTTCGACAAACGGAGGAAGCGCTATTGTGTATAGTTCTTTGGAAGGGGTTGCTGCCAGTCATCCGGAAGTGGTGGTACCTCCTTATTGCGTGACTCAAGAAACGAAAGACGTGAAGGAAGGCACTACAGCAGCCTGCCTGCAGACCATCAGTCTGCTGCAAGCCAAACAAGACCTGAAAAATTATGGCGGATTTGTAGGGGCATTGATGGCCACCATGGCACCGAACATCACGGCAGGAAGTTTGTTTATGGGTACATTCGAACTGAATGCGGCAGCACCTTTGAAATCGACCAAGTTTGGCGTGATGCATGAAGGAAAGCCCCTGAAATTCTCAGGATGGTATAAGTACACTCCGGGTGAGACCTATTATGACAAAGACGCGAATGCCGTAGCCGACAAAGTGGATGAATGTGACATCTATGCGGTGTTGTATGAGGCGGAAAGTGAAAGCTTCGTGTTGGATGGGGAAACCATCAAGCAGGCCGATGCGCCTATCGTGATGCGTGCGGGCATTGAGAATGGCGGTGCGACCGACTGGAAGAAATTTGACTTGAACTTCGAAGAAGTGAACGGCAAATCTTACGATGCCAATAAGAAATATAAAATAGCGTTTATCTGCACATCCAGTAAGAACGGCGATGTGTATGAGGGCGCTCCCAACAGTAAATTGCTGCTGGATGATTTGCAGATTACCTTCGAATAATAATGTAGAGGTTACTATAAAGAAAAGGGCTGAGGTTTGCGTCTCAGCCCTTTTCTTTATATATAAGGTGTAATCAGAACTCATATCCGAATCCCAGGTTCAGGTAAATGGGATACATGGCAAAAGAGACCGTGGTGAAGTCTTTCTGGAAAATGTCGTTCAGTCCCCAGGTCAGGTCGGCATGGATGTTCAGGTGTTTGTAGGCTTTCCATTCCCCGCCTACCTGCAGGCCCCACTGAAACCGGCGGAGGTTGTCCGAGAAATCGTATGCAGCCTTGTTCTCTCCTTCAAAATTAACGCGGCTTCCGCTGGCATCGGGTGTACGCAGATGTCCTTCATATACATTCCCGGAAAATTCTCCGTTTATCATGTAAGAGAAATACGGTCCCGCCATCACTTTCCAGCGGTTGCTGATGCGGTAGTTTGCCAGAACCGGGATGGTGAGGTAAGACATTTTCACGGTAGTCTTTACTCCTCCCGTCCAGAGGCCTTTTATTTTCCCTCCGGTTTCGCTGAAGATTTCCATGCCATAGTTCTTTACGGTAGCTTTGGTATCCATGTCTTTTTTGTCGAGCCGCAGCCCCAGGCTGACGCCCCACTTCTGTTTTGCGTCCAGCCATTTGGTGGCATTTCCTTCCAAGGTGATGGCCAACCCGGGCGAATAGCTGTCCAAGCTTCTGATTTCCTTGGGCAGAGGAAGGGGAGAAGTTCCTCCTATATTAATTCCGGCCTTTATTTCATAGTCCAGTCCGTGTGAGGACAGCCATGCCAGACCTTTGTGGGAGGCAGACTGTGCGTGACTCGTCAGAGTGAAGCCGCATAAGAACAGGGCCAATAGGGGTAGTATATATTTTTTCATGTTTTTTCTATCGGTTAGTTTTCACAAATAATTTCCACTTCATCTATCCACAATTCGCTGCCGACTGCCCCTTGGAAGTAGGCTCCCATGACGCTGGAAGAGAACACCACGGCAAGTTTGTATTTTCCGTTCTTCAGGTCTTCGGCATTGAGAGTCTTCCCGTTTTGGGGAGTAAACTCCAGGTCAAACTTTTTCCAGTCGTTTGTTTCTGTCATTTCCTGTTCCGGGATACGGGCCAAAAGCACGATGTGTTCATCGATTCCCGTCCCGTCCGGGAAAAGATTGCCGTCGAGCGAGAAGTCGCTGCTGGGAGCTTCATAGAGTGCGGCATAGATGTCGCCTCGGTCCTTTTTCCCTGGCACTGCGTTGCCCGCCTTGTCGGTAAAGGTTTCTCCCGCCTTGTATTTGAACCAGCCGGTCATTCGGGAGGGGCGTTTGGTGAAAGGAAATCCCATGTGAGTGGCTTGCAAGGGAGCCAGTACGGCATTCTGGGTGTCAAAGGAACCGATAAATAAATTTCCGGCGGCGATGGGCATCCCCAGCGGTTTACCGAAACTGCCGGTACTGAGTGTCGTGAGTTTGGCGCATTTTCCGGAATAGCCCTCGGGAGACTGTACGGTGGGGTATTGCGTTTCGTTCAAGGCCATGCCGCTCAGGTCGTATCCGGGATTCCCGCTTGCCCATTGCATGATGCCCGATGCGTTTGTCAGATATAAGACATGGTAGGGAGTGACGGTTTTCAGTTCCTCGAAAGAGTAACTTGTGGGTAAGGCCAGCTTGTTTATCCGTATAAGGTATTCGGTCTGTGTATTTCCGTCTTCAGAGGTTACCACAAAATGTCTGGAGGCGTGCTGGCTGAAATCATACAAAGGAGGGCGGTCGTTTGTTTCTGTTTCCTCCGCCTGGATGGAAGCGCCTTCAGGCAAGGTGAAAACCAGTTCCTGTTGGGAAATGTCGGTTCCGTCCAACACATAGACTTCCACCTCTTTCCTTAAATGGTCGATGGTGGCAGACTGAATCTGTGCTCCGGTGCAGCCGTCTATGGCTGCTTCTACATTGGGTGCCTCGTCCTGAATGCAGGAACTGAAGATGAGGCTTAACAAGCATCCGGATAAAATGTACTTTGAATTCATTTGGTTGATAGTTTTCAGTTTAGTATTGTATTTGCAAAGGTATAAATTTTTTCATAGGATGCTCCAGTGGGGTTCGATGGAATTTTAAAAATAGACCATTGAATTACATTGTAAAATGGTTTTTTATACTAATTATCAGATAAAAGGGATGATTATTTCTAATGTATTATTAAAAATCAGCCAAAAATAAAAAAAAAAGACCTTGTGAGGATTTTGGAATTGGTGTTACTTTGCACACTGAAAAAAGAAAAATTTTATTATCAAATGAAGATGAGAAACTATTTAAAGGCGTTTTTTTCATTGGCGATACTTCTTTTCTTGGGAAGTTGCAGCAGTGAGAAAGAACAGGAGAGTATTTCTGGACAAGGCAGCGTAATGATTGATTTGTCAACGAACCTGTCTTACAAGAGCCGCTCAATTGATGAGAGCGCTTATCAGAATGTACAAAATTACAAAGTGTCTCTGTATAAAGGGGAAGAAGCTGTTTATACGGACAAACTTTATGGGGATTTGGAGGTAGACCAAAAGGTTGATTTTGGAGTTCCTTACACATTGGTTGCTTATTATGGAGAAGACGTACCGGCTGGTTATGATAAACTCTATGTGAAAGGCAGCCAGACATTTACTGTGGCTCAGGGGGATAGAAAAACAGTGAATGTGACTTGTAAGCCTGCAAATGCAAAAATGAAGCTGGTTTACAAAGGCAACGATGACAGCGATACCTTTGAAGATTATTTTGGAGATTGCACCGTTTCTGTCAAGACTGACTACATGGACGAGGCATGGACGATGAACAAATCGAACGAAGGACAGGAATTGTATCTGAAGACCGGCGACGAAGGCGTGAAAGCTACTTTGTCGTTTGCCTTGACAGATAAAAGTGGTTCTCCTGTAACAGTGGAAGGCTTTGAGGATATGAAAGAGATAAATTTGCAGCCGTGTTACTCTTATACTTTGACTATTAAACCGAATAGTACGGATATTGCAGGAGGTAAGTTTGGACTGACTGTAACGGTAGATGACGGTGTGACAGAACAAGAAGTGACAGTGGTTATCCCGGGCGAATATATTCCAAGTTCAAAATAAAAGACGAAAAATATGAAAAGATATAAAGGTTTAATTTGGCTTTTGGGCCTTATGTTAGGATTTTCATCTTGTGAGATGCGTGATGAAATCTTAGGCAAGAATGAATTAGGCGAAAATGCCGGTACGCTGGAGCTTAGTTTGTCTTCAGTTTATAATGGGGTCGAAATGAGTCGTGCCACTGAAATTGTAGATGGCGGTACAACTACTGGCAATTTCAACGAGGAAGATGTAAATGTAGATGGTTATACGCTGGTTGTTACCAATACAGATACACAGGAAGAAGTGGAAAAAGCACTTGTCAGCGAATTGAAGAATGAAGAAGGCAAGGTGGTAATTCCATTGACTGAAGGTAATTATTCAGTGAAGGCTTATAATTACGAGGGTGAAAATGTGACGGTTTCAGAGCGCCCGTATTTCAAGGGAGAACAAACTTTCTCTGTGAAAAAAGGAGTTTCTACCAATGTGAATCTGTCTTGTAAACTTTCATGTGTGGAAATTCAATTGGGTGTGACAAGTGCATTTACAGAATCTTTCCAGGATGATTATGCGATTACGGTAGATAATGGGGATGGAGCTACTCAAGTATTTGATAAAGAAAACTTGGGTAAAAAGTATTATTTTCAGACTCCTGAACAGCAAAATCATTTGACGGTTTCAGTTAAAGCTACTTCCATAGAAGGTAACTTTATTGAACTGAATGCCACCGTACAGAAACCTGAAGACGCAGAAGGAGGTATTGCAGACTTGGCAGACGGTGACTCTTTCTTGATTAATCTGACAGACGAAGGTTCTACAGATTCTTATCTTTCTATTGGCTTGACTGTGGATCTGACCTTCACAGAAGTGGGAGAAACCATCGAAATTCCGGTAGAGAATATCATTTATGACGGTCCTGATGTACCTGGAGACCCTAAACCTACGCCAGAAAGTACTTTGACAGTGACAGGTATTCCTGAAACTTATAATTTGACTACTACGGGGACAGTTCCGACGATTAAAGTAGATATGGCTTCAGAAAATGGAATAAAGTCATTGGTTGTGTCGATTAGTAGTGATAACGCACTATTCCCAACATTATTGAGTGGTTTGGATTTGAAGGAACCGTTTGATTTGTGCAATTTGGAAGATAGACCTGAGGCAAAGAAGAATTTGCTGATGTTAAATTTGATTTCTGAAGATGTATATGCACAATTGCATGCCGGAACTTTGACTTCTTATACATTTGAAGTCACCTCTTTGGTTGCTTTGCTTCCTCAGACGGGATTAACTGGCTCTCATGAATTTAAATTGACCATCTCAGATGGTAATGAAACAAAAGAGGGAGCTTTAACGGTAAATGTAACAGAATGATTATCCTGCTATAAAATATCTATTTAAAAGAAAAACAGAAATAAATGAAAACAAATATATTAGTGACAGGTTTGTTTCTTCTGGCAGGATTGGTTTCTTCCTGTCAGTCAGAAATAGAAGAAGCTCAAGGATATGGCTATCTTCAGTTATCTTCCGTTGATGTGAATAAGAGTGTGACAACTCGTGCCGATGTGACAAGTTCGGAAGCAATTGCTGTGGACGTATTGGATGAATCGGCATCGGTTGTAAAACATGCGGATGATTGGAAAGAATTAAATGATGTGCTGTTGCCTGTAGCAACCTATACTATTAAAGCTTATTCGGCTGATAAAGATAAAGAGGCACAAGGTTTTGATGCAGCTCCTTATTACGAAGGACAGACTGAAGTGGCCATTGAAGCAAATAAGGCAAAAGCTGTGGAAGTGACCTGCAAATTGGCTCAGTCTATGGTGTCTGTCAGTTATTCAGAAAGCTTTAAGAATGTATTTACAGATTATGCTTGCTCCATTGAAGGGGCTGATGCATTGAGCATTTCTTTTGCAAAAGACGAAACTCGTGCGGCATACGTGAAATCCGGACAGGCTTTGACGTTGAAGGTTGATTTTGGAAGTGGAAAAGTTTTCTCTCAGGAAATAACCGATAACGCAGAAGCTGCTTATTATTATAAGGTGAACCTGGACATTACAGAAGAAGGTAATGCTTCATTTGATATTACAGTCGATCAGACCATTCATCAATATGATGTCACAGTAAAAGTGCCCACGAAGCAGGATAATCCGGATTTGAAAACGGATGATATAAAATCGGATGTATCTAAAGTATGGGGCCAGTTCGCTTATTTGTCAGGTGCTTGTAATTTGGAAGAAATCACTTCACCGGTACAGTTCCGTTATAAAAAGAAAGCTGATTCGGAATGGATTACGGTAGAGGCTGTTCAGGAAGAAGGTACAAAGAATTATTCAGCCAAAGTATCCCCATTGGATTTCAATACGGAATATGAATATTATATCTTGTGTGGGGATAAGACGGGTGAGACTCGTAGCTTTACTACAGAAGCTTTTGTAGAAATTCCAAACTTGAGTTTTGATAATTGGGCTCAGAATGATAAGAATTGGTATCCGAATTCAGATGCCTCAAACAGTTATTGGGCAACAGGTAATGAAGGAGTTACTACTGTAGGTAGTTCTAATAGCGTTCCCGTAGAAGGGAGTGATGCCAGAACAGGTAAGGCTGCAAAGCTGACAACAGTAGACGTTCTTTTTGTTGGATATGCTGCAGGAAATCTGTTGATTGGTAGCTATACGACAAACCTTAATGACATGGCTGCCAGTGTACAGTTTGGACGCGATTATAATGGAGCTCGTCCGGTTAAGCTGACAGGATATTATAAGTACACTCCAGGTACTTCTATGAACTCGAATGGAAAGATTCCTTCAGACCGTACATTGACCGTAGATGAGTGTGATATCTATGTGAAGCTTTGGTCGGGAGATGAAGTGATTGCTGAGTCTCACTTTGTCACGAATGAAACTGTTTCAACATATACCCGTTTTGAATTGCCGATTGAGTACACAAATATGAACAAGCGTCCTGATAAGATTACAATTGTAGCAACTTCCAGCCGTTATGGAGGTGAGTTTGAAGGATCAGGAATGCTTGGAACGAAAGTTGTGGGACAGGTTTCTGCCGGTAGTACCCTTTGGGTCGATGATTTTGAATTGTCATACTATTAATATTTTTCATGAAGAAATATTTGATTCTATTTTTAACTTTTTTGTGCGTCACTTCGGTGTACGCACGAAAAAGTTATGATCGTAATATAAAGCCTTCTCTTTTTGTACCCAAAGGTTCCTGGATGGGAGGTGTGACTTTCTCCTATATGGAATTGACGGGAGATAACTATAAGTTTCTTATATTGGACGATATAAACGGAGAGGGATATACCTTTAAAGTGAGTCCGTATGCGGGCTATTTTTTTCGGGATAATATGGCGGCTGGCCTTCGTCTGAATTACAATCGTACTTATGCCGATTTGGGAAGTATAAATTTGGATTTGGGGGATGACTTGTCGTTTGACATCAGTGACTATAAGTATCTGGAACATGAATATACGGCTTCCGGTTTCTTGCGGACGTATATGGGACTGGGAAACAGCAAGGTGTTCGGATTCTTTAATGAACTGCGGCTGACTTATGGCTATGGGGAAGGAAAGACTTTGTCGGGTTCAGACGAGAAAGCGACAGGTACTTACCAGACAACGCACAGCCTGCAGATTGGTGCGGCTCCAGGTTTGACGGCTTTTGTGACCAACAACATGGCGGTGGAAGTTTCCATCAATGTGGTGGGACTGAAATTCAAATGGGCGGAACAGACTACAAATCAGGTGGAGCATGGTTCCTATCGCCAGAGTTCGGCGGACTTTAAAATTAATATATTTTCGATTAACATCGGAATTTGTACCTATTTTTAAATTGACAGATTATGCTTGTAAAAGCTTTGAAGTATAGCTTTATATCTTTCTTGTTACTGAACTTGTCTTCTTGTATTGAGAATGACATCCCTTATCCGTATATTGAAGGAGTGATTCAGGAAATCCAGGTGGAGGGGATGCAGGGAGAAGCCGTGTTCAATAATCAGGCACATACGATTGAACTGACTATAGGTGAAGATGCTTTTATAGACAGTTTGCCAATTACAAAATTGGTGGCTAATGCGGAGGCATTGATTTATCCGGATTCGACGGCTTGTATCAAACCTTCCGGTTTTCCGGATTTCAGCTTTTCTTCTTTGGATGAGTTGCCGGCCAATGCCAATACAGCAGTGAATTTTACCAATCCGGTAAGTGTCTTGCTGAAGACTTATCAGGATTATTGGTGGAAAATTACGGTAAAACAGGAGATTGAGCGTACCATTGAAGTGGAAAATCAATCGGGTACGGCTCCTTTGCTGGATTTGGAAACTCATGTGGCGATTATTTATGTGACGGATGAGGCGGATTATAGAAACATAAAAATCAATAAATTGAATCTGGAAGGTTCTAAGACGGTATTGGAACCTGCTGCGGAAACGGTGACCGATTTTACACGGCCTCGTGTGTTTAAGGCCTATCGGAACGGGCGTTACATTTGCGACTGGACAGTGGATGTGCAGAAGTCTTCTGTGCCTGCTTCGGTGGAAAGTGTGAATGCATGGGCCACGAAGGCGTATATCAGCGGCAGCTTCCGGGCCGGAACCGAATTGGCGGTAGAATATCGTGTGCAGGGAGAAGACGAATGGACTGCTTTGGATGCGGCTTCCATAACGACAACTGGTACTCGCTCTTATTCGGCTACTTTGACCGGACTGAAAAGCGGAACAAATTATGAAGTGCGTGCGCTGGCGGATGGAGGTGCGGGAGAAGCACTTTCTTTCCAGACCGAAACTATCGTGACGATTCCGAATATGAATTTTGATACGTGGACCCAGAGCGGAAAAACCTGGTATCCGAATCCGGTAGCCAACAATTTGGATGATGCGCAAGCATACTGGGCGACTGGAAACGAAGGGGTGACCATTTATAAGGAATCGAGTACGGTGCCTGTGACAGGAAGTGATGCGTATCGTGGAACCTCAGCCAAATTATATACCTATGGTGATATCCTTTTGGTAGGAGCTGCTGCCGGTAATCTTTTTATTGGTACCTATAAGACGAATATGGGGACTCCCGAGTCTAGTCCTTCTTTTGGACGTCCGTATTCGGGTGCACGTCCTACGAAGTTAAGCGGATATTATAAGTATAAGTCCATGCCTATCACTTACAATGGGACGGTTCCGGGAAACTTGAAGAATGACCAATGTCAAATTTACTTGCGGTTGTGGAATTCTGCCGATCAGGAAATTGCTTATGGAGAGTTTACGGGTACTGAGACTGTGACGGAATACAGAAAGTTTGAGTTTGATATCAATTATACGGATACGATATCTAAGCCTGCGAAGATTACCATTGTGGCTACTTCCAGCAAATATGGAGGTGAGTTTGATGAAAATGGAAAGAAGGTCATCGGTCAAGTAGGTGACGGTAGTACATTATGGGTAGATGAATTTGAATTAAGTTATGAGTAAAGGAACAGATAGAGATATGAAGTGGTTTAGTAGTCTTTTATTAGTGCTGTTGGGCTTATGGCTGGGAGGATGTCAGGAGGAAGACGATTTGCGTTCTTCCGCTCAGACGGGTTTTCTGCTTACTTTGACGGATGAAGCAGACCAGGCTTATTCACGTACGGCACCTTCCGCACTGGAAAAATCGTTGGCATCCATGTTTCAGTTGCGTGTGACAGATGCAACCGGTAAGGTTGCCTATTCTGGAGAATGTACCGAATCGGTCTTGGTGAAAGAAGGTACATACAATCTGACGGCTACTTATGGAGACAATCCTGTCATCGCATTGGATGAGCCTTATTATATGGGTACACTGGAAAATCAGCAAGTCATAACGGGGCAGATGACTTCGGCTACGATTCCATGTGCGGTGGCAAATGCGTTGCTCTCAGTGAATTATAATACGGAAAGTCTGCAGAAAGTCTATAAGGATTATGCGGTGACTGTTTCTGTCGGCGATCAGTCGGTAGAACTGGAGGCTGCCACGGATAAGAGTGCGTATTTTCAGGCGGGTTCTACCGTAAAGCTTGTTTTTCATGGACATTTGCTGGGTACAGGTCAGGAAGTGTCGTATGATATCGCTGAACCTGTCATTCCGGAAGATCCTGATTTGAAACCCTTTACCAATATCCCTGCAAAAACACATGTGAAAATCATGCTGGGAACGGATGGAACAACTTCATCGGGTGCCGGTATTTCGGTGGAAAAGGTGGAAGTTTCTACTGTTTCTGTGACTGAAACTTTGCCGATGGAGTTGATGCCGAAGCCTAAACTGGAATCGGAAGGTTTTGAAAACAATGTTCTTTCTTTTGTGGAAACAGAAAAGAAATCTGCGATTATTAATTTGAAGTTATCTTCTCCTCTGCAGGATATCAAACTGAAATTTGATTCTAAAGATGAAAAATTTGCAGGATTGGTTGAAAAGGAATATTTGTTGTCAAATGCAGACGATAAGGCGGCTGTAGAGAATGCTTTGGGTATTACTTTGCCGGAAATCGGTGTGACAGAGGGAAGTCTTGATTTTACGTCTTTGATTCCTCAGTTGATGACAGACGCGGGAAATACGGTTTCTTCTACCATTACGGTGGATGTGGAAGCCAATAATCGCTGGGCTAGTGAGGATGAGGCCGTTAACAGGGTGTACACCTTGAAATGTAACAAGCCGGAGTTCAGTATTGCTGTGGATGAAAGGAATTGCTGGTCGAGAGAGTTTACCATAGACGAAGTAAATGTAACAGCTGGAGATCCGGAAACAATAAAAGCGAATCTGGTTTATCAGTATTATGACGGGGCGAAGTGGATTGATTGTACTACCCGTGAAGCTGTCAAAGGACGCATTCAGCAGTTTACACAGCGTGCAGAAGACATCTCGAACAAAGTATATAAAGTGCGTGCGCTGTATCGTGGGGTGATTGCTTCTGCTGAGGCGGAAGCTACGCTGGAAACACCGGTGCAATTGCCGAATTCGGGAATGGAAGAATGGACGGATGATAATTATAAGAATGATTACTATTCTTTTAATCCTTGGAAAGAAAAAACAGATTGTCATTGGGATACAAGTAACCTGTTTACGACAAGACATAGACACAATTCATCATTTTTGGGTATATCAACAATGGCCCATTATAATGGTTTCCATTCTGTTTCGTATATTCCAAATGCGCATTCTGGAAATTTAGCTGCTGAAATTAGAAGTACTGCTAATGGACGTGGAAATACGACTGGGGTTGATGCTAAAGATTATAATAAGGTGGCTGGTGAATTGTTTACAGGTACCACAAATGTAACGATGGGAACCAGTGGAGCATTTGGAGATGCTGATGGTAGTAAAGATACGTATGAGCGTATAAAAGATGCTTCGTTCTATAATCGTCCTACTGCTTTGAAGTTCTGGTACAAGTATGCTCCATATACTTCAGATACGTGGAAAGCGCATATTGAATTATTAGACGAAGGTAAGAATGTAATTATTCAGAAAGATTATACCTCTTCGGAAGCGAAAGGAGATTGGACGGAAGCTGTAGTGGATTTGGATTATGTGGGAGAAACATTATATTCAAAATGTAAGTATATTTATGTGATATTTAGCTCTACAACAAATGCAGGAGCTAATATGCCATATCAGATGATAACTCAGACATTTTATATTCAGAATGGAAGTGTCTTGTCTGAAATGTCTTTTGATGATGCGTATGTAGGCAGTGTGTTAACTATTGACGATATTTCCTTAGTTTACGACAAATAAAAAAGAACGATGAAAAAGAATATAGTATATATTTTATTGGGAATTTTTCTGCTGGCAAGCTGTCAGCAGGAAAATGAGATTCCTTCAGGAAAAGGTTATTTGTCTGTAGAAGGGATTGAATTGCAGTCGCAAGTGATGACGGAAGTCGCTTCGCGTGCGGTGGATGAAAGTTTGACTATAGATTTGTATAAAGGAGAGCAATTTGTTCGTACTTTGACTCCGGAAGAGATGCAAAACAAGATTGAATTGGAGCCGGCTACCGATTATATGCTGAAAGCGTATAGTGCAAACTATGGAGAGGAGTCTGCTTGGGACAATGAAAACAAAGGAGAACCTGTCTATTATAAGGAGGTGTCTTTTGTAGTGACAGAAGGCGCCACAACTGCTGTGAAGGTGCAGGTACCCATGGTCACTTTTGCGGTTTGTTTGAATTTGACGGAGGTGACGGGCGACTGGCTGCAAGGTTATACTTTTACCGTGACTTCCGGGAATCGGTCGGTTGCACTTCAAGATGGCGAAACGGCTTATTTCCCTTATTCGGATTCCTTTAATTATCAGTTGTCAGTGACTAATTCGGATGGAGAATCAAAGGAACAGTCGGGTAGTTGGGGAACGGAGAATGGAAAAACGGTGGAACAGAATACGGTGTATACCGTGACTTATAACTGGGCTACACAGAAGTTGGCAGTAGAATAACCGACAATCATCATCATTCATCAAAACGTAAAAAACCGGGTGAAACCTGAATCTTCAAGTTCCACCCGGTTTTTGTGTAATATTAAAATCAAGCGTTATACAATACCTTGGGCCATCATGGCATTGGCCACTTTCATGAATCCGGCTACGTTAGCACCCTTCACATAGTTGATGTAACCGTCGGGTTCCGTACCGTATTTCACGCAGGCTTCGTGGATGTTCTTCATGATGCTCTTCAGCTTTTCGTCCACTTCTTCCTGTGTCCAGCTCAGCTTGATGGAGTTCTGTGTCATTTCCAAACCGGATACAGATACACCACCTGCATTGGCTGCCTTACCCGGAGCGTAGAGAATCTTGGCTTCCTGGAACACACGGATAGCTTCTGGAGTAGAAGGCATGTTGGCTCCTTCGGATACAGCAAACACGCCGTTCGCAATCAAAGCTTTCGCATCGTCGCCGTTGATTTCGTTCTGAGTGGCAGAAGGAAGGGCAATGTCGGCTTTTTCATTCCATGGACGGGCACCTGCTACGTACTTGCAGCCGTATTTTTCTGCATATTCACGGATACGTCCGCGGTAGAGGTTCTTCAGCTCCATGATGTAGTCCAGTTTCTCGCGGTCGATGCCGTCCGGGTCGTAGATGTAACCGTCGGAGTCGGACATGGTGACTACTTTGGCTCCCAGCTGAATCAGTTTTTCTACGGTGTATTGTGCTACGTTACCGGAACCGGATACCAGACAGGTCTTGCCCTTGATGTCGATGTTACGGGTTTTCAGCATTTCGAGCAGGAAGTAGATGTTACCATAACCGGTAGCTTCCGGACGGATGAGTGAACCACCGAATTCACGGCCTTTACCCGTCAGTACACCACTGAACTCGCGGGTCAGTTTCTTGTACATACCGAACATGTAGCCTACTTCGCGACCTCCTACACCGATATCACCGGCAGGAACGTCGGTTTCAGGACCGATGTGGCGCCACAATTCCAACATGAAGGCTTGGCAGAAGCGCATGACTTCGGCGTTGGACTTGCCACGCGGAGAGAAATCGGAGCCGCCTTTACCACCACCCATCGGAAGAGTGGTCAGTGAGTTCTTGAAGGTCTGTTCAAAAGCCAGGAACTTCAGGATTCCCAGATTTACGGAACTATGGAAACGGATACCGCCTTTGTACGGGCCAATGGCGTTGTTGTGTTGTACGCGGTAACCCATGTTGGTGCGGATGTTGCCTTTGTCGTCCATCCAAGTGACGCGGAACTGATATACGCGGTCGGGAATACAAAGACGTTCAATCAAATTGACTTTATCGAATTCAGGATGCTTGTTGTATTCCTCTTCGATGGTTCCTAACACTTCTTCTACTGCCTGATGATACTCAGGTTCATTGGGGAATCTTCTTTTCAGATCTTCCAGAACTTTCGCTGCATTCATAATTTAAAAGATTATCTGTCTTATTTATTGGTTTGATTAATCAGGTTAATCGTTATTCGATTGTTTGATGTGCCAAAAATATAGATAAAATTTCTTTCATGCAACAATAAATCAAGAAAAGTGAGTAAGAGGTGTCAAAAATATTCTTTTAGTAACTTATTTGTGTTTATTTGTTTCTGTTTTTAAGTGACTTGATGACGGGGATAAATACCAAGGCCCCCGAAATCAGTATCATGACAATGAGCGGGCCGTCTATTTTAGGAGCGGAGGTGAGGACCAGGAAGCATAGGGCGGCCCAGCAGAGGGTCAGAACGACGCATTGGGTGTGGTTGAGCGGTTTTCTCATAGCTGTAAGTTGGAAATAAATGATACACGGAGGAACAGACGGGCAAGGGAATCTGCATGTTTCCTTGCGGCTGTACCTCCGTGTGGGTTTAATGGATTATGAAACGCTTATTGCGCTTTTTTCTTTTTGTCGACGATGGCATCGATGCAGGCAATGGCGGTGATGTTGACAATGTCGCGCACGGAGCTTTCGATGTCTGTAAAGTGAATCGGTTTGTTCAATCCCATCTGAATCGGGCCGATGACCTCCGTCTCACTCATGCTTTGGATGAGCTGGTAGGTGGCGTTGGCTGAACTCAGGTTCGGGAATACCAGTGTGTTCACTTCCTTGCCTTTCAGGCGGGTGAAAGGATATTTCTCGTCACGGAGTGCGTTGTTCAAGGCAAATTTCACTTGCATTTCGCCGTCAATGGCCAAGTCGGGGTATTCCTGATGGAGCTGGCTCACAGCTTCGTGTACCTTGGCCGGGCTACCTTCAGTGTCGGAACCGAAGTTGGAGTAGGACAGCATGGCCATCACGGGTTCCTGATTGAAGAAACGTACGGCTTTGGCCGACAGCTTGGCAATGTCAATCAGGGTATCGGTGTCCGGATGACGATTAATCAGGGTGTCGGCAATGAAATAGGTGCCTTTCTTGGAGTTCAGGATATGCATGGTGCCGAAATGTTTGTATCCCGGCTGGATGCCGATGACTTCCTTGGCTACCTTGATGGTGTTGGAATACTTGGTGTACAGTCCGGTAACAAATGCATCGGCTTCACCGGTTTCGACCATCATCATACCGAAGTAGTTGCGTTCGAACATCTTGTCGTTGGCTTCCTGGAAGTTGGCGCCTTCGCGGGCTCGTTTCTCGCAGAGGATGCGGGCATAGCGTTCGCGGCGTTCGGCTTCGCGGTCGTGACGCAGGTTGACAATTTCAATGCCTTCCAGGCTCAGGTCGAGTTCTTTGGCCAGTTTTTCGATGCGTTCTTCGTTGCCCAACAGAATCGGGTGACAGATGCCTTCGGCTTTGGCTTCTACGGCAGCCTTCAGCATATTGGGGTGGATGCCTTCGGCAAAGACCACACGCTGTGGGTTATGGCGGGCCGTTTCATACAGCTGGCGGGTCAGTTTGTTCTCTTGTCCCATCAGTTCCTTCAGGTGGTTTTTGTATTCGTCCCAGTCGGTTATCTGTTTGCGGGCTACGCCGGATTCCATGGCAGCTTTGGCTACGGCCATGGAGACTTCGGTAATCAGGCGCGGGTCTACTGGTTTCGGGATGAAATATTCCGGTCCGAAAGTCAGGTTGTTCACATGGTAAGCTTCGTTGACCACGTCGGGCACCGGTTTCTTGGCCAGTCCGGCGATGGCACGTACGGCAGCCAGTTTCATTTCTTCATTGATGGCAGTGGCACGGGTGTCGAGGGCACCACGGAAAATGTAGGGGAATCCGATGACGTTGTTGATTTGGTTCGGATAGTCGGAACGGCCCGTAGACATCAATACGTCCGGGCGGGAAGCCATGGCATCTTCGTAAGAGATTTCCGGAGTAGGGTTGGCCAAGGCGAAGACAATCGGATGAGAGGCCATGCTGCGCACCATATCCTGTGTCAGGACGTTTCCTCTGGACAGTCCGAGGAATACATCGGCACCTTTGATGGCTTCTGCCAAGGTGTGGATGTCGGTACGGTCGGTCGCAAAGAATTTTTTCTGTTCGTTCAAATCGGTACGTTGCTTGGAGATGACTCCCTTGCTGTCAATCATGACAATGTTTTCCAGACGGGCACCCAATGAGACGTAGAGTTTCGTGCAGGATACGGCAGAAGCACCGGCTCCGTTGACCACGATTTTCACGTCTTCAATCTTCTTGCCTGCCACTTCCAACGCATTCAACAGACCGGCGCTGGAGATGATGGCTGTACCATGCTGGTCGTCGTGCATCACCGGTATGTCCAGTTCTTCTTTCAAACGCTGTTCTATCTTGAAACACTCGGGCGCCTTGATGTCTTCCAGGTTGATACCTCCAAAGGTCGGGGCAATGGCCTTCACAGCTTCAATGAACTTGTCGGGGTCTTTTTCGTTTACTTCGATATCGAACACGTCGATGCCCGCATAGATTTTAAACAGCAGGCCTTTTCCTTCCATGACGGGTTTTCCGCTCATGGCGCCGATGTCGCCCAATCCCAGTACGGCGGTTCCATTGGAAATAACAGCCACCAGATTACCTTTGTCGGTATAGTCGTAGGCTGTATCCGGATTTTTCTGGATTTCCAGACAGGGTTCTGCTACTCCGGGAGAGTAGGCCAATGATAAATCCCTCTGCGTCTGATAAGGTTTCGTGGGGACTACTTCGATTTTCCCCGGTTTGCCTTGCGAATGGTAAAGCAAAGCGGCTTCTTTGGTTATTTTTGTCATATTTTCTTCCTTTTTAAGTGGTTTCAAAGAATAAAGTGTCGCGCAAATGTAGGAATAAAATAACAAATGGACTGTTTTTTTCTGAAAAAAACTATAAAACGGATTTTGTTGATGTTTTTTGTCGATGTTTATCGTCAATTGGTCGGATTAATTCGGCGATATGTAATTATATCTTCGTTTTATGGTTATTCTTAGTTAAAGCTCGTTTTTCAGGCTGTATTTTTTTGCTATATTTGCACCATTATTAAAAACTAAAAAAGGGCTTAGAGTTTTCATTGAAGAACTTTTATTTTGAGAGAGTGAAGAATAAAATCAATTTTTAGTAATGAATATAAGTATGAGCACAAAAAGAAACAGAAGTCTTTCTTCTAGCCGAGTGGCATTCTATGCATTGACTCTTTCGGTTCTGACTGCCTGTGGGGGTCAGGGGGGTATGAAAATGGGTGATGACGAATTTGCGGTAGAGGCAGTAGCATTTACTTCCAGCAATCAGTCTACTCAGTACCCGGCAACAATCAAGGGTTTACAGGACATCGAAATCCGTCCTCAAGTTTCAGGTTTTATTGTAAAATTGTGTGTGGATGAAGGTGCGACCGTTCACAAAGGACAGGCGTTGTTCCAGATTGACCCGACACAGTACAAGGCTACATACGACCAGGCGAAGGCAAGTGTGGCTTCAGCCAAGGCAAACCTGGAAACAGTGACTTCTACGGAGGCCAACAAGAAGATGCTGCACGAACAGAAGATTATCAGTGACTTTGAATATCAGACAGCGGTAAATAACCTGCTTTCTGCAAAGGCGAATCTGGCCCAGGCGGAAGCTGCTTATTCGGCTGCCAAACAAAACTTGGGATTCTGTACGGTGACCAGCCCTTCGGACGGTGTAATCGGCACATTCCCGTATCGTGTGGGTGCGCTGGTTAGTCCGTCGGTAGCTGAACCGCTGACCACAGTATCTCAGATTGGCGATATGTATGTGTATTTTTCCATGACTGAAAAGCAGTTGCTGGCCTTGACTCGTGCAGGAGGCACATTGAAGGAACAGCTGGAAAAGATGCCGGCAGTGAAATTGCAGCTGGCAGATGGAACCATGTATTCAGAAGAGGGTAAGATTGACGCTGTAAGTGGAGTTATTGACCAGAGTACTGGTTCTGTAAGCATGCGTGCCATTTTCCCGAACAAGCAGAACGTACTGCGTAGTGGGGGTATGGCAAACGTGGTATTCCCTTACACGATGAGTGATGTCATTCTGATTCCTCAAACAGCCACTCAGGAAATTCAGGACAAGAAGTTTGTGTATGTGTTGCAGTCAGACAATACTATCAAACATACGGAAGTGCAGATTTCCAACTTGAACGATGGAAAGAATTACATCGTGACAGGTGGTTTGAAACCGGGCGACAAGATTGTAATCGAAGGCGTTCAGACATTGAGCGACGGACAGAAAATCACTCCGATTACTCCGGCTGAAAAGGAAGCTAAATATCAGAAGGCTTTGCAGGATCAGAAGGATGGTAACATTCAGACTGCTTTCAATTAATAAATAAAGGTTTGTAAGTTTGAGGCGAATCTCTGGAATGTCATGAGTGCATGACCGGAAAACGGGATTCCTGAAACTGAAATTAAATAGTATTTAAAGAGAATGAAACTAGATAAATTTATTAACCGTCCGGTGCTGTCAACGGTAATCTCTATCTTGATAGTCATTTTGGGTGTGATTGGTCTGGCTACTTTGCCGGTTACACAATATCCGGACATCGCGCCTCCTACCGTATCGGTAAGAGCTACTTATACAGGTGCGAACGCACAGACTGTATTGAACTCAGTGATTGCTCCGCTGGAAGACCAGATTAACGGTGTGGAAAACATGATGTACATTCAGTCCAGTGCATCCAACAATGGTTCTGCTGATATCAGCGTATATTTTAACCAGGGTACCGACCCGGATATGGCGGCGGTCAACGTTCAGAACCGTGTCTCTATGGCACAGGGTCTGTTGCCGGCCGAAGTAACCAAAGTCGGTGTGACAACGCAGAAACGTCAGAACTCTATGTTGTTGATTTTCTCTTTGTATGATGCGGAAGATAAATACAACATTGAGTTTATTGAAAACTACGCTAAGATTAACTTGATTCCGGAAATTCAGCGTGTGAAAGGTGTGGGTGATGCCAACGTGATGGGGCAGGACTATTCTATGCGTATCTGGTTGAAGCCGGATATCATGGCACAATATAATCTGGTGCCGGCAGATATCTCCAATGCTTTGGCCGAACAGAACATTGAAGCGGCTCCGGGACAGTTTGGTGAACGTGGTAACCAGACTTTCCAGTACACTATCCGTTACAAAGGACGTCTGCAGCAGACGGAAGAATTTGAAGACATCGTTATCAAGGCTCTGCCCGACGGTGAAGTGCTTCGCTTGGGAGATGTGGCACGTATTGAGCTGGGTCGTCTGGCCTATACCTTTAATAATACGGTAAACGGTCATAAGGCTGTAACTTGTATCGTGTTCCAGATGGCAGGAACCAACGCTACGGAAACCATCAACAACCTGTTGGATGTAATCAGTAAGGCAGAAGAAAGCTTGCCTGCCGGTTTGAAGATTAATGTGGCACAGAATGCCAACGACTTCTTGTATGCGTCTATTCACGAAGTTATCAAGACTTTGATCGAGGCATTTATCCTGGTGTTCATTGTAGTGTATGTCTTCTTGCAGGATATGCGTTCTACCTTGATTCCGGCCATTGCCATTCCGGTAGCTTTGATTGCGACGTTCTTCGTCTTGAAACTGATTGGCTTTAGTGTAAACTTGCTGACCCTGTCGGCGATGGTGCTGGCCATTGCGATTGTGGTCGATGATGCGATTGTGGTGGTGGAAGGTGTCCATGCGAAACTGGACCAGGGATATAAATCTTCCCGTGAGGCTTCCATTGACGCCATGAGCGAACTGGGTGGTGCATTGGTTTCCATTACATTGGTCATGATGTCCGTGTTTATCCCGGTAAGTTTCATGGGTGGTACAGCCGGTACATTCTACCGTCAGTTCGGTATCACCATGGCGATTTCTATTGCCTTCTCTGCATTGAACGCGTTGACTTTGTCACCGGCCTTGTGTGCCCTCTTCCTGAAACCGCATGATTCCGAACATAAGCCGAAGAAGATGAGCATGATCGATCGTTTCCATGCTTCCTTCAATGCAGCCTATGATTCATTGCTGAAGAGTTATAAGAAACGTGTGGTATTCTTTATCCATAAGAAATGGCTGTCAATGGGACTGGTAGTTGCTTCTATTGTGCTGTTGATTTTCTTTATGAAGATTACCCCGACAGGTATGGTGCCGAACGAAGATACAGGTACTATCATGGGTGCCGTGACATTGCCTCCTGGAACTTCACAGGAACGAGCCATGGAAGTATTGGCCAAGGTAGACAGCCTGGTAGCTGCAGAACCTGCCGTTCAGTCACGTACTATCATCTCCGGTTATAGTTTCATCGGTGGTCAGGGACCTTCTTACGGTTCTGTCATCATCAAGCTGAAAGACTGGGAAGAGCGTTCATTGATGCAGAATTCAGATATTATTTATGCGACTCTGTTCATGCGTGCGCAGAAAGTCATCAAGGATGCACAGGTATTGTTCTTTGCTCCTCCGATGATTCCGGGTTACTCTGTATCAAGTGATATCGAGTTGAACATGCAGGATAAGACCGGTGGTAGCTTGGATCACTTCTTTGAAGTGGTGAACAGTTATACCGCAGCCTTGGAAGCACGTCCGGAAATCAACTCTGCGAAGACCACCTTCAACCCGAGCTTCCCGCAGTATCAGCTGGATATCGATGCGGCAGCTTGTAAGAAGGCGGGTATCAGTCCGAGTGACATCCTTTCTACCATGCAGGGATACTTCGGTGGTCTGTACGCATCTAACTTCAACCGTTTCGGTAAGATGTACCGTGTAATGATTCAGGCTGAACCGGATGCCACCAAGAACATGGAATCGCTGAATGGCGTGAAAGTGCGTGGAAGCAACGGAGAAATGGCGCCTATCACGCAGTTCGTCAGCTTGAAGAAAGTATATGGCCCGGATATCATCAGCCGTTTCAACCTGTACACTTCTATGAAGGTGATGGTGGCTCCGGCTTCCGGATATACGTCAGGTCAGGCTTTGCAGGCCATTGCAGAAGTGGCTAAGGAAAACCTGCCGACCGGATTTGGTTACGAGCTGGGAGGTATGGCGCGTGAGGAGGCTTCTTCAAGCGGCAGTACGACAGGTATCATCTTTGTGCTCTGTTTTGTATTCGTGTACCTGTTGCTGAGTGCCCAGTATGAAAGTTACATCCTTCCGCTGGCCGTATTGCTTTCCGTACCGTTCGGTTTGATGGGTAGCTTTATCTTTGTCAACGGATTCGGTGCATTGGGTAGCATCCCGGCCTTGAAGATGATTGTCGGTTCCATGTCAAACGATATCTACATGCAGATTGCCTTGATTATGTTGATGGGTCTGTTGGCAAAGAACGCCATCTTGATTGTAGAGTTCGCTCTCGACCGTCGTAAGCAGGGTATGAGTATCTCATGGGCTGCCGTACTGGGTGCCGCCGCTCGTCTGCGACCTATCTTGATGACTTCTTTGGCCATGATTGTCGGTTTGCTTCCGTTGATGTTTGCCTTCGGTGTAGGTGCTCACGGTAACCGTACATTGGGTTCTTCCGCTATCGGTGGTATGTTAATCGGTATGATTTTGCAGATTTTCATCGTTCCTGTATTGTTTGTCATCTTCCAGTGGCTGCAAGAAAAGGTTAAACCGATGGAATGGGATAGCCTCGATGAAAGCGAAGTAGAGTCTGAAATTGAACAGTATTCTCCTAATACGCATAAATAAGATTGATAATGAAAAAACAGATAATAGGAATGATGTGTCTGACTGCCATGATGAGCAGCTGCCACATTTATAAAGCTTACGACCGTCCGGAAACGATAGATGCCTCAGGCATCTATCGTGACCCGGCTTCGGCAACCGATACCTTGGCTTCGGACACAGCCAATATGGGAAATCTGCCTTGGAAGGAAGTGTTCCGTGATGCAAAACTGCAAGCCTTGATTGAAGAAGGGTTGGCCAACAACGTGGATATGCAGGCTGCTGCGCTTCGTGTAGAAGAAGCGAAAGTGATGCTGACTGCCGCAAAACTGTCTTACCTTCCCACTATAAACTTTACCCCTCAGGGGACGCTGAGCAGCTTTGACAAGTCGAAACCGACACAGACTTATCAGTTGCCGGTTTCTGCCAGCTGGGAAATCGATTTGTTTGGAAAAATCCTGAATGCGAAACGTGGTCAGAAAGTAGCTTACGAGCAGAGTAAGTATTCTGAACAGGCTGTACGCTCACAGATTATTTGCGGTATTGCCAATACCTATTACTCTTTGCTGATGCTCGACCGTCAGGTGGAAATCACGACTGAAACGGCCGCCATCTACAAGGAAAACGTACGGGTGATGGAAGCCATGAAGATTGCCGGTATGACTACCGAGGCTGCTGTAGCACAGATGCGTGCAGCCAGCCATCAGGTAGAGGCTTCTTTGCTCGACTTGAAACGTCAGGTGCGTGAAACGGAAAACTCACTGGCTGTCTTGCTGGCAAAGGCTCCGCAGCCTATCGACCGCAGTACATTGGATGAACAGGTGATGCCGGAAGAACTGACAGCCGGGGTTCCGATGCAGTTGTTGGAAAATCGTCCGGACGTGAAGATGGCCGAAATGACCTTGGCTTCTGCTTATTATACGACTAATTCGGCACGTGCAGCTTTCTATCCGGGACTGAATATCACGGGTACCGCCGGATGGACGAACAGTGCGGGAATGGCAGTGCTGAATCCGGGAAAACTAATTCTGAATGCGGTGGCTTCACTGGCTCAACCTATCTTCAACAACGGTAAGCTGATTGCCAACTTGAAAGTATCGAAGGCAGAAGAAAAGATTGCGCAGATGAATTACCAGCAGACGATTCTGGAAGCAGGTAAGGAAGTGAGCGACGCGTTGTTCCTGTACGACACGCAGAACAAGAAACTGGTGGAAGACCGTGGACAGGTGGAACAGCTGGATAAGGCAGTAATTTATACCAAGGCTTTGTTCCAGAGCGGGGATGCCACTTATCTGGAAATCCTGACCGCACAGCAGAACTTGTTGAGTGCCCAGCTGAGTGAAGTTTCCGACAATTTCCAGCGTATGCAGGCTGTCATCAACCTGTACAGCGCACTGGGTGGAGGAAGAGAATAAGTAACCTTAAATATGAAGAAACATGATTAGTCCTTTAGCTTATGTGGATCCGTCGGCCAAACTTGGCAAGAATGTGACGGTACATCCATTTGCCTATATCGACAAGAACGTAGAGATAGGCGATGATAATGTGATTATGCCCTATGCCAGCCTGATGAGTGGCACGCGCATGGGAAACGGAAATACAGTTCATCAGGGAGCAGTCGTTGCGGCTGTTCCCCAAGATTTTGCTTATACAGGGGAAGATACACTGGCTATCATCGGAAATCACAATGTGATTCGTGAGAATGCCGTGATTATCCGTGGTACTCATGCTTCGCATGCCACAAAAGTAGGTGATAACAATTTCATCATGACAGGCGCCCGCTTGTCACACGATGTGGAAGTGGGAAACGGCTGTATCATCGGTAATGGTTCTCAGGTGTCCGGTAACTGCATCATTTACGATTGTGCTATCCTGACCTCGAATGTACTGATGCAGGGCAACACGCGTTTGGGTAGTTATTCGCTGGTACAAGGCGGATGCCGTTTCATCAAGGATATCCCTCCTTATATTGTGGCTGCCCACGAACCGATTGCGTTCTACAGTATCAATACGAAGGTGCTGGAATATACCGGTATTTCCGAAACGGTGATCAAGCACATTGCACAGGCTTACCGCATTCTGTATAAGGCCAATACCTCTCAACATGATGCATTGGCCCGTATCCGGGAACAGATTCCCCACGGACCGGAAATTGAGAATATCCTCCAGTTCGTGGAGTCTTCTCAATTAGGTATCATCCATTGATCGAAAAATACCGATGGCAGGAAGACGAAGAGAAAGCAAGCGTGAGGAGCTGAAAATGCGCATTGTGGATACGGCGGCACAGGCTTTTAAGCGTTTAGGCATTAAAGCTGTCCACATGGACGATATTGCAGGTGCGCTGTCCATTTCCAAGCGAACGCTCTATGAACTGTTCGGCGACAAGGAACAGTTGTTGCTGGAGGTCTTCAGCTTTTATCGTCAGCGGGTCAATCAGGATATGCAAGAACTTACTTCCAGGGCGGATAACGTGCTGGAAGTAGTTCTTACATTTTATGAACGCAAAGTCAACGAATTGTGTCAGGTGAATCCTTTGTTCTTCCGCGATTTACGCAAGTATCCCAAGGTGTTGGATTTCATACATGAAGAGCAGCGGCGAAACGATGCGGACGCCGTGAAATATTTTCAAAAAGGAGTGAAGCAAGGCATTTTTCGGGACGACATCAATTTTATGATTATTAATCAGACCATGGCCATGCAGATGGACCTGCTGATTTACTCCGACATTACACTGCATTATCCACTGGCTGAGATTTACAGTGAGATTACCATTCTGCACATGAGGGGCATTACCACGGAAAAAGGGAACCGCATGGTAGATGAATTCTTGAAGAATATCCGGAAAAAACGCCAAGGATAACCTTTCGTATCCTAAATACCTCTATTTTTTAAGAAGCTAGGCTACGCCTCGGCATAGTCAAAATCAGAAAACTGCGTTTTCTATTTGCCTCTGCACTCGGCTTTCACTATCTTTGCACTCGATTTTAGAGGAAAATTCATGAAGAATAGATTATTATATACTTTCCTGTTTACGCTTTTGGTAGTGGCAGGTCTGTTTGCCTTGCATTTTCTGCCGTCTCTCTCTTTCCGTAACAAGCCTTTGAGGAGGGTGGATTTGCTTTCCGATATACGCATCAAAAAAGAGGTGATGGAACCGATGGATTCCGATACCCTTGTCTTGCCACCTCCTGTGAAGCCGGCCTTTGTGGATACCTGCAAGAGCGGTATGGTCTGCATTGAGGAATACGTGGACTCTACAGGGCGTGGCATGAATCTTTTTTATGAGGCACTGGGACAGGTCAATGCGATGGACCGTCCGGTGCGTATCGCTTATTTCGGAGATTCTTTTATTGAGGCTGATATCTTGACTGGCGATTTACGCGAAATGCTGCAGAAGCGTTTTGGCGGATGTGGAGTGGGCTACGTGCCGATAACGAACAAGATTGCCGGTTTCCGTCCTACCGTCCACCAGTCGTTTGGCGGATGGAGCAGCCATGCCATTACGGACTCCGTCTATTTCGACCGTTCCCGTCAGGATATTTCCAATCATTACTTCATCCCTTCTCCGGGGGCGTATGTCACGCTGAAAGGAGAGAAGCGTTTTCTTTCCCGTATCGATACCTGCGACTTGTCTACGTGTTATTTCCTGGCTTCAGACTCTGTGACGCTGAGTGTCTCAGTCAATGGAGGGCAAGGTAGATTGTTTCCTGTAAAAGGGAACGGGGAGTTGCAGGCCGTGTCAGTGGGCGGTCGGATTGGTTCCGTACGCTGGAATGTGGAAAAGCTGGACTCGGCTGCTTTGTTTTATGCGGTGACCATGGACCCGAAGCAAGGAGTAGTGGTGGATAATTTCAGTACCCGTGGCAGTAGCGGGCAGCAGCTGGGGCATATCCCGATGTCTATTCTCCGCCAGTACAACCGGTTGCGGCCTTACGATTTGATAGTGTTGCAATATGGGTTGAATGTGGCTTCGGAAAAAGTGTTGAACTATACGTATTATAAGGATGCCATGCAACCCATTGTGGAACGTCTGAAAGAGGCTTTCCCTGAAACCTCGATTCTGATTGTCAGTGTGGGTGATCGGGAATACAAAGATGAGAACGGTGAACTGTGTACCATGCCGGGAGTGAAACGGCTGATTCGTTATCAGCAGGCGCTGGCCGCAGAGACGCATGTGGCATTCTGGAACATGTTTGAGGCCATGGGAGGGGAAGGCAGCATGGTGAAGATGGTGGAAAGCAAACCGCAGATGGCCAATTACGATTATACGCACATCAATTTCAGGGGAGGTAAGCACATTGCCGGACTTCTGTTTGAGACGTTGATGTACGGAAAGGAACAGTATGAAAAACGGAAAGCTTATGAGATGGAATAAACTGTGTGTCTGGATAGCGTGGTGCGTCCTGTGTCTTTGGACCATGGAGGTGTCGGCACAGGATGTGTTGCCGGTGAAATCACGCCCTGACCGTCATTCCGGTCATGTGTCCGACAGCAAGGCCATGCAGCAGTTGCTGAAATTTGTCCAGGTGAGCCATGCGATGCCTGCCAGTTTCAGGGAAACAACGGAAAACCGGATTGAAGACCCGACGGGAGAACTGCTTCCTTTCTGGCAGAAGCTTTCCGTGCTCGACCGCCCGCTGCGCATTGTGCACATCGGTGACTCGCACGTGCGGGGACATGTGTTTCCGTATGTGGTCCGCCGGCAGCTGGAAGATGATTTCGGACGGGAAGCGGTACTGGATATGCAGGTGAATTACCGTACGTCCGGACTGGCGCACGAAACGGGGGCTGCGGGAATCGTCTACCACATACTGGGGGTGAACGGAGCGACTTACGGTTCTTTCTCTACGCCGGAGAACATACAGCAGATTATCGACTTGAATCCCGACTTGGTGATTCTTTCTTTTGGCACAAATGAGGCTCACGCCCGTCGTTATTCTTCTACCGAACATATAGCGCATATAGATTATCTGTTGGGAGAGCTGAAAAAAGGGTGTCCGCAGGCGGTTTATCTGCTGACCACCCCACCGGGGGCTTACGTGCGCAACGGCAGGAGGGGGGCCCGGGTAATCAATCCCCGAACAAAACTGGTGGTGAAGACGGAACAGGATTATGCGGCTTCCCGGAAACTGGCCTTGTGGGACATGTACCACATTGTGGGCGGCGAACGGCGGGCATGCCTGAACTGGAGCGCCGGAAACTATTACCAACGGGACAAGATTCATTTCACGCAGGACGGATATATCCTGCAAGGATTATTATTACACGAAGCGATTATCAAATCATACAACAATTATGTGGAAACTCAACTGGACGGAACTCGGAATTGACTGGGATAGATTGAAGGATGTGCTGACGTATGATTCCGCGCAGCCGATGATTTTCAGCAGTGGACTGTTTCTTTTTCTTTTCTTAGGATTCAGTCTGGTCTATCTTCTCTTGCAGAAGAAGACCACGGCACGCCTGCTGTTTGTCACTTTGTTCTCGTATTACTTCTATTATAAAAGCAGCGGGTTCTACTTTTTCCTGCTGGGTATTGTCACGGTGTCCGATTTCCTGCTGGCCCGCAGGATGGAGGTCACGGTGCCGGCATGGAAACGGAAAATGCTGGTGATGTGCAGTTTGTGTATCAACCTCGGATTGCTCTGCTATTTCAAGTACACGAATTTCTTCTATGAGATGCTGGCCCCCTTGTGGAACGGACAGTTCCAGCCGCTCGACATCTTCTTGCCGGTAGGTATTTCGTTTTTCACTTTCCAGTCGCTGAGCTACACCATCGATGTGTATCGCCGGGATTTGAAGCCATTGTCGAACCTGCTGGATTATGCGTTTTATGTGTCCTTCTTTCCGCAGCTGGTAGCCGGACCGATTGTGCGTGCCCGCGATTTCATTCCGCAAATCCGGCAGCCGCTTTTCGTTTCGTCGGAGATGTTCGGACAGGGGATTTTCTTTATCGTGAGTGGCCTGTTCAAGAAGGCGGTCATTTCGGACTACATCAGTGTGAACTTCGTAGAACGTATATTTGATAATCCGGGATTGTATTCGGGACTGGAGAACTTGTTTGGAGTGTACGGGTATGCCTTGCAGATTTACTGTGACTTCTCGGGGTATAGTGACATGGCTATCGGTATTGCCTTGCTGTTGGGATTCCGTTTTCCGCTCAACTTCAACTCGCCTTACAAGGCGGACAGTGTGACTGATTTCTGGCATCGTTGGCATATCTCTTTGTCTACCTGGTTGCGCGACTACCTTTATATCTCTCTGGGAGGCAACCGGAAAGGAAAGATTCGTACCTATATCAACCTGATATTGACCATGCTGCTGGGAGGACTCTGGCATGGAGCTTCCTGGAACTTTGTGGTGTGGGGCGGACTGCACGGAGTGGCACTTGCCTTGCATAAGTTCTTCCGCAGTTTGCTGGGGCGTTCCAAGCAGTACCGTAGTCAGGGCATACGGAAATTTTTTGCCGTGGTACTGACCTTCCATTTTGTGTGCTTCTGCTGGATTTTCTTCCGCAATGCCACGTTTGAAGCCTCTGTCACCATGATTCGTCAGATATTCACGGCCTTCCATCCGGAATTGCTGGAACAGCTTCTGACGGGTTACTGGAAAGTTTTTGTGCTGATGGGAGTCGGTTTTCTGCTCCATTTCTGTCCTGATAGCTGGCAGAACGCCTGCAGCCGCGGTATGGTGCGCTTGCCGCTGGTGGCACAGGCCGTGGTGATGATTGCCTTGATTTACCTGGTGATACAGGTGAAAAGCAGCGATATTCAGCCCTTTATCTACTTCCAGTTCTAAGGAGGTGGCTTTCTGAGCGTGAGTGAGATACAACTATTTTGAGGGAGAAAAATTATTTTTTCCTGAAAAAATTAGGAGAAAAGGGGGAATAATTGTATTTTTGTCACGCTTTCGAAATATCCTTTTCGACAAAGGAAGCTGGAAAGTGTGTTTATTGGTATTTGCGCCCGTAGTTCAATGGATAGAATAAAGGATTCCGGTTCCTTCGATTGGGGTTCGACTCCCCACGGGCGTACATGATAGCTTATTAGACTGAGAATGAACGGTTTAATAAGCTTTTTTGTTTATAAACCGATACCTTTCGGAATCCGTGCGGACGAAGAAAGAAAAACGCTTCGACGTTTGGTTGAAAACGCACTTGCGTTTCAGGTAAAACGTACTTGCGTTTCATATAAAACGCACTTACGTTTTGAGTAAAACGTCAAGGCGTTTTCCGGTAAACGCAAAGGTGTTTCCGGAAGGTGAAAAAATCATTCTTTAAAGTGTACTGAAAGATGAAAAACTACATGTTTGAAATTTGCGCGAACTCCGCGGAGAGTTGTGTGGCTGCCCAGCAGGGAGGAGCCCATCGGGTTGAATTGTGTGCCGGCATGCCGGAAGGGGGAACCACTCCCTCCATTGGCGAAATCAAGGTGGCCCGGAAATTGATTGATATCCGTCTGCATGTCATTATCCGTCCGCGCGGAGGAGATTTTCTGTACACTCCTTCGGAACTTGACATCATGGAAGAAGACATTCTGGCCGCCCGTCAGGCTGGAGCCGACGGAGTGGTGTTCGGCTGTCTGACTCCGGAAGGAGATCTCGACAAGCCGGCCATGCAGCGATTGATGAAGGCTGCCAAGGGACTCTCGGTCACTTTTCATCGTGCGTTTGATTATGTGAAGTCTCCTGCTAAGGTGTTGGAGGAACTGATTGATATGGGAGTGAACCGTGTGCTGACTTCCGGCCAGATGCCCACTGCGATAGAAGGGGCTACGTTGCTGGCGGAACTGGTGAAGCAGGCAGGCGACCGTATCATTATCATGCCGGGTTGCGGGGTGAATGAACACAACATCGCGGAACTGGCCAGGGTGACAGGTGCCGGTGAATTCCATTTCTCGGCGCGTGAGCAAAAAGAAAGCCGGATGCTTCTTCGCAATCCAGCTTTGTCGATGGGAGGTACGGATATGGATGAATATTGTCATCCGGTCACGACCCCCGAAAAGGTCCGTCGTACCATCGCGGCGCTTACAGCCCGTGGATGACGTGGAGCAGTTGCTCGCCCATGCCGATGGTGTATCCGTGTGACTCGAAGACCACGCGGTTGAACGTATCGCCCAGGATAATCACCGGCAGGGTGGGCTTGTTGCCCAGTTTCATGTTTTCGGCCATCATCTTGAGGATGCTTCCGTCCTTGTCGATTCCAAATACCACGTTCGATGGCAGGTTGGGGAACTCTTTGCGGTCGAATTTCCGGTAGGCCGCTTCGTCGGTAAAGAGCAGTACAATCGTACGTCCCCATTTTTCAAATTCCGCTTTCTTGATTTCGATGTCTTTCAAGGCATGGTTGGTAGGTTCCTGTCCTACGCCCAGTACACCGACAATGTAATAACCGCGGCCTGTGGTGCTGAGGATAGATACCTGTTCCCCGTTGTCCGGTCGGGTGTACAACGCTTCTGAATTGAAGTTGCCGATGACACGTACTTCCTCCGTATTGTTGCGCATGCAAAGCGGAGTGACCGTGGTCTTGCCTTCTTCTACTGTAAAGAAAGAAACCTGGCTCAATACGCCTCCGTTGGCCATACGGCTGCCGGTCACCAGCATGTAATATCCCGTCGACATCTGGCTTCCGTTTTTCAGCAGAGAGGTCCAGCTGGCATCTTCCGGATGGTTCTGTAGCTGGAAAGTACCGTTGTCGTACTTCGACAAGGTGAAGTGGGTGTAATATTTCGGGTTGTCCAGTCGGGGAATCGGTTCGTAGGTGGCCTTCAGTATGCCTTCCGACAAGTTGCCTCCTTCCGATTTTTCAAAGTCCACCAGCACCGGATTGCCGTTCAGACGGTAGCAGATATTGCCGTTCACTTCATCTTTCCAGGCAGGAATGCCCAGACTGCGGGCGGCTGCTACAAAGAAGATGTCTCTGGACTGGGAGTCTGTCACCCGGCTGCGCCATACTCCTTCCGGTGAGGTGGTTGTAAACAAGGTGCTCAGGTCATTGCGGATGGTCAGGCTGTCCTTACACCATTTCACAAGCGCTTGTGGGTCGGTTTTGAATTGGGCAGCCAGTTCGGCAGGAAATGCCTTCTGCAAGTAACTCCTGTAAGGTGTCAGCATTTCGCTGGCAATACGCGGGGCCAGCACTTCTTTTACGTCCGCAGTAGCGTCCGTGCCATAAAGGTGGTCTTCCAGAATGGAGCAAGGTGTATCGCGCAAGTCCTTCTCGGCCAGTGTGCCCAGCAGCTCCAGTGCCCGTGTGCCCTGTCCTTTTTCCACGGCATGTGAGAGGAACTGCATGATGTCGGCGTAGTTGCCTCTGGATTTTATGATGAAGTCGCTGGTACGTGTTTCGTCCAGTTTCTGTTCTTGGGCAAATGCTTGGGCCTTTTCTTCTGTCGGGAAGCTGGCCACGTAGGCATTGCGGATAGAATCTTCCTGGGCCATACGCAGGGTATTTTCCTTGCGCTGGGCTTCGGTCACCTCCGGCAGGTTAGCCTTTTCGGCAGGCGGTACGATGTGCAGGGTATCTGCAAACACGTCACCCGGACGGTGGGAGAGGGTAAGGGTTACTTCCTTGTCCTTGCCGAAAGATACTTTTTTCAGTCCGAAGCGCTGGTTGGCAGAAGCATATACCAGCATGTCGCCCAGTCCGGCAGAAAGTGAGGCTTTGCCTTGCGCGTCAGTCGTTTTGTTGGCTACGGTGAAGAACTCAGCGTAATTATAAATCTTGAACTCTACATGGGCACCTTCCACAGCCTTTCCCAATGAATCGACCACGGTGACGGTGACCGGTGCACTCTGCGCATAATTGTCGATGATGTTGATTTCGGTGTAGTTGGCCGTGGTTTTCATCACTTCTTCCGGTCCGTCGTATGCACCGAATACTTTGGTATGCATCAGCATGCCGCGGCTGGCCGGAGCGTTGAACCATCCCAGATTCAGCACAGGTTCCGGTTCGCAGGCGCCGAGGAAGTACCATTTTCCGTCCACCCAGGCTTCTACCCAGGCATGGTTGTCGTCGGTGTGTGCCCAGCGCGGTGTGTAGACCTGGCGGGCCGGAATACCTACGGCACGCAGGGCAGCTACCAGGAAGGTGGATTCTTCTCCGCAACGTCCGTAAGCCGTTTTTACGGTAGCCAGCGGAGCGCTGGTACGGCTGTCGGTCGGGGTGTAGACCACTTTTTCATGACACCAGTGGTTTACTTCCAGTACGGCGTCGTACATGGATAACTTTTCTACACGCGGCATCAGTTCCTGGCGGAACACTTCGCGGGCATTGTCCAGGTTTTCATTATTGACTCTGACAGGAAGTACAAAGTGGCGGAATATCATGTCTGGAATTCCAGCTCCCCATGAGGTTTCTTTCCGGTTCTGGAGTGCTAAACGTACATTTTTCAGATAGAATTCTCCGGAATAATCGGAAATGTCGCCCGGAGTCATATAGGCATACAGGAACATCATGGCTTCCCGTTCTTCCTGTGACATCTCTTCATTGAAGATGTCAAAAAGATTTCCCCGGTTGAGTATTTCTTTTTTTTGTCCGAAGTCAGCTTCTACTTTGTTACGGTAGTCGGCCTCTTTCAGAAAATGGTTGGTAGAAGTTGAAGTACACGAGGGGAAAAGGCAACTGAGCCAAAATGCAAATGCGGGTATGAGTAGTTTTTTCATGTATGTAAAAAATTGGTAAATACAGAAATAAAAAAGACACGGAAACGAGAAGTCCTTCCCTGAGGGTGAACTTCTGCGTTTCTGTGTCTTTTGGCTTAAAATAAGATATGCACTTAGATAGGTTTATATTCTACAAAAGCTTCCATGGCTTCATAGCAAGCCAGTCCTAAATGGTCGTAAAGTGAAGCAGTTCCACGGTTACGGTCTTCACTTCTTTGCCAGAACAGGCGTTCGTCGTTGCCCAGGAACGGTGCGCTTTCCATCTGTGACTGATGTTTCAGGATGGAGTTACGTTTTGCACGAAGTTCTTCCGGACTCAGCGGCACGGCCATTTCGATGTTTTCGATTTCCCATTCGGCCCATGCACCACGGTACATCCAGATGCGACAGTCTTTCAACCATTCGGCACCGGCATTCTTTTCTTCGTCGATGGCGGCGAATACGGCGTCCGTACATACGCGGTGGGTACCATGTGGGTCGGCCAGGTCACCGGCTACGTAAATCTGGTGAGGTTTTACTTCACGGAGCAGGTTCAGTACGATTTCCACATCGGCTTCGCTGATAGGATTCTTTTCAATCTTTCCGGTTTCATAGAAGGGAAGATCCAGGAAGTGGCAATGGTCAAGTGGAATGTGGTTGAACGTACAAGCTGTACGTGCTTCTCCGCGGCGGATGAGACCTTTGATGGTCAGGATGTCGCGGGTATCCATATCACCTTCCTTCTTGGTAGAGAGGAATTTCTTTATTTCAGCGTATTTGTCGCAGATAACCTTGTCTTCACTGTTTTCAAACAGCTGGTTGAAGCCGTTGATGAAGTGCATGAAGCGTACCACTTCTTCATCACCTACGGCGATATTGCCGGAAGTCTCATAGGCTACGTGTACGTCATGCCCTTGCTGTACGAGTCGGCGCAAGGTTCCTCCCATGGAAATCACGTCATCATCCGGATGCGGAGAGAATACCACTACCCGTTTCGGGAACGGTTTGGCACGTTCCGGACGATACGTATCGTCTGCGTTCGGTTTTCCGCCCGGCCATCCGGTAATGGTATGCTGCAAGTCGTTGAACACTTTGATATTGGCATTGTAGGCAGAGCCGTAGAGTGCCAGCAGTTCGCTCAAGCCGTTTTCGTTGTAATCTTTGTTGGTCAGTTTCAGAATCGGTTTGTTGAGTGTGGTGCACAACCATACAATCGCGCTTCTCACCAGCTTGTCGTTCCATTCACAGCTCGTTACCAGCCACGGACGTTGGATACGTGTCAGATGGGCAGCGGCTGCCAGGTCGATGCAGACCGACGTGTTGGCATGAATTTGCAGGTAAGAAGCCGGCAATGTATCACTTACCTTGTCCTCTACCGCACTTCGGATGATGTCGGCTTTGTCTTCGCCCCATGCCAGCAAATATACTTTGCGGGCGCTCAGGATGGTATTGATACCCATGGTGATGGAGCATGGAGGCAGATTGTCTACTCCGATGTTGTGTGCGGCTTCCGAACGGGATGTCGCATCAATCAGAATCAGACGGGTAGTCGAACTGGCATGTGAACCCGGTTCATTCATACCGATATTGCCTTCCCGACCTACTCCCATGATGACAATGTCAATGCCTCCGAAAGTCTGGATACGCTGTTCGTACAAGCGGCAGTGTTCTGTAATGCCTTCCTGAGGAATCGTTCCGTCCATGGTGAAGATGTTCTGGCGGTCAATATCTATCTGGGAAAGGAAAAGTTTGTTCAAATGATTGAAGCTGCTGCCGCCTCCTTCGCTCAGCGGATAATATTCATACAGGTTGAAGAATACCACGTTGCGGAAGCTGACGCCTTCATCTTTGTGTTTCCGAATCAGTTCGGCAAAAAGAGGACGCAGGGAAGCTCCCGTGCCTACGGCAATAGTACAGAATTTTCCTTCCCGTTGTCTGTCCTGTATTTTAGCTACGATTTCGTTGGCAATCTGTACCACACCTTCCTCGATGGTCTCGAAAATATTAGTGGGTATTTTTTCCAATCGTGTCAGCACAGAGCGTTCTACCGCATTTTCCGGGCGGTAGTATCTGGGAGATACACGGTTCAGTGAGATTTGAGAGCTTAGGTTTGTTCTCATGATTCAGTAAATTAAAGATTGTTCTTTTCGATATCCTTGAAATATTTGTAAGTACCGACTTTCAGTTCATCCGTGGCAGCTTCGTCACATACGATGATGCCGTGCTGGTGCATCTGGAGTGCGCTGATGGTCCACATCTGTGTGATGCCTCCTTCTACGGCATGCTGCAAAGCGCGAGCCTTGTTGTGTCCGTTGCAGATAATCAGCACTTCCTTGGCAGAAAGCACGGTACCTACTCCTACGGTCAGTGCGGTTTTAGGCACTTTGTTCACATCGTTTTCAAAGAAACGGGAGTTGGCAATGATGGTGTCGGTAGTCAGTGTTTTCACACGGGTGCGTGAACTCAATGAAGAACCCGGTTCGTTGAATGCGATGTGACCGTCGGGACCGATACCTCCCAGAAACAGGTCGATACCGCCGAATTTCTCAATTTCTTTTTCATAGTTGGCACATTCTGCTTCCAAATCGGCTGCATTACCGTTCAGGATATGGATGTTTTCCTTGCAGATGTCAATGTGGTTGAAGAAATTGTTGAACATGAATGAGTGGTAACTTTCCGGATGAGATTCTGGAAGCCCAACGTATTCGTCCATATTGAAAGTCACTACATTTTTAAAAGATACAACTCCTTTTTTATTCAATTCAATCAGGGCTTTATACATTCCCAGTGGAGATGAACCGGTAGGGAGACCCAATACAAACGGTTTTTCTTTAGTAGGGTTAGCTGCGTTGATTTTCTTTGCTACATAATTTGCTGCCCAGTTGGACAGAGCACTGTAATCAGGTTCAATGATTAGTCTCATGATGGTTAGAATTTTGAATATTGAAATTAATTTAATTGTAATCTTCGAAAGTTAGCTTGCTTCTGCAAATATATCAAAGCTTACTCAGAATGTCAAATAAAAAAATAGATTTTTTATGCTTGACTTTTTAAAGAAAAATTCTACATTTGTAAATGTTTCTATAAAAAATAACGAATATGGGTCAGACTCTATTGACAAACATACAGAAAGGCGTTAAAAGTGCGTTAGTAAAACAGCGTATCATTACGCATTTGATTTATGCAGGCAGCACCACAATTACAGATTTGTCTAAATCAATGGGGCTAAGTGTTCCTACCGTGACAAAATTTGTGGATGAAATGTGCAAAGAGGGATATGTGAACGATTGTGGAAAACTGGAGACCAGTGGAGGACGTCATCCTAGTTTATACGGATTGAATTCGGATTCCGCCTATTTTATAGGAGTGGCATTGGCTGTACAGTCTTTAAGCCTGGGAGCCATCAACTTTAAAGGGGATGTGCTGCAAACAAAGATGGAAATTCCGTTTACGTTGGAAAACACACCGGAGTGTCTGGAGCGCATCTGTCGGGAAATCGAAATCTTTATCGATGAACTTCCTTGTGACAAGTCGAAAATATTGAATATTTGCATTGGCATGACCGGACGTGTCAATCCGGAAACAGGATGCAGTTATACACACCTGACATTTGGTGACAAGCCGTTGGCTCAAATGTTTACCGACAGGCTGGGCATCAATGTCTGCATTGACAATGACAGCCGGGCTATGGCGTATGGAGAATTCATCACACGCCCGGAGAAGTGTCCGAAGAATCTTATCTTTATTAATGTGAACTGGGGACTGGGAATGGCCATCATCATTGATGGAAAGTTGTATTCCGGGATGTCTGGGTTTGCAGGTGAATTTGGACATAACTATGGATACGACAACCAGCAGATTTGTTATTGCGGAAAGAAAGGATGTATCGAGACGGAAGTTTCCTGTTCGGCATTATATCGTAAGTTTATCGCCCGTCTTCGTCAGGGAGAAAATTCCATCCTGCTGAAAGAGAAAGCCATCGATGATATTACGCTGGCCGATATTATTTCGGCGGTACGTCGGGAAGATGTGCTGGCCATCGAGCTGGTAGAAGAAATCGGGGCCAAGCTGGGACGTCATATCGGTGACTTGATTAATGTGTTCAATCCCGAGCAGGTGATTATTGGAGGTGAATTTTCAAAAGTAGGAGAATACCTGCTTCCTCCGGTTATCTCGGCTGTCCGTAAATATACACTGAATCTGATGTATAAGGATTCAGACATCGTATTGTCTGAGTTAAAAGAAATGGCGAATGTGATAGGTTCTTCCCTGTTGTCAAGAAGCAAGCTGTTCGCGTTGGAATAACGAATCCAGTTTTTGAGCAATAAAAAAGAATCCACCGAAAGAGTTGCACAAATACTGTATCTCTTTGGGTGGATTTTTTGTTATAGGGAAGTGGTTTGCAGACACTGGTAGAACGATTCCCAGTTTTCACTGAAAGCTTGCATGGAAGGGAAAAGCAGGTTAGCTCCTTCTTGCAAGAGTACTTCATCGGGAAGCGGTCCGGTATTCAGGGCGACTGTAAAGATTCCGGCAGCTATTCCGGCCCGTACGCCGAGTGGGGCATTTTCGATGACAATCGCTTCATCAGCTTTGATTCCCGCTTTCTGTAAGGCCATCAGGTAGGGCTCCGGATTGGGTTTCCCATATTTTACGTCGAAAGCCGTGACCATCAGTTCGCGGTGAAAGATGTCTGGGAAGTAGTGATTCAGTTTGTCCAACAAGGAATGTTGTCCGGAACCGGTGACTACCATAGGGATAAGGCCGGCAGCCTTTATCTTCTTCAATACTTCGAGGGCTCCGTGCATGGGGGCCGCTTTAGGGAGGCTGTTGAACAAGTCGCTCTTGGTTTGATAGATTTTGTTGATTTCTTCTTCAGAAGCCTCGTAGCCTCTTTCCCTTTGGCTGACAATGTTGATGGTGGAGGCACCGGTGCGTCCTTCATGGAGGTAAGCCTCTTCTCTGCTCAGGTTCATGCCATATTGTTTCATCGCCTCATGCCAGGCCGCAGCGTGGTTTTTCATGGAGTCGAACAGCACTCCGTCCATATCGAACAATACGGCTTTCAGATTGATTTGGGTAAAATGATGGGTTGTGAGATATTGATGGATATTTTGTTGAAACATGATGATACTTTTTTATAATATTCAGGCACGCATTACATGAATTCCTTTCCGCTGTCTGTCATATCGGAAGGGTGCTTTTCATGTAATTCGTGCCTGTAAACTAAAAAAACGGAGCGTTGTCTCGTTTTTTATTTCTTCAGACGGGCCTGGATAGCTTCAGATTCTTTTTCGTAGCCCGGTTTGTTCAGAAGTGCGAACATGTTCTTCTTGTATGCCTCCACACCCGGCTGGTTGAACGGATTGACTTCCAGCAGATAGCCGCTGATTCCACAAGCTTTTTCGAAGAAATAGATAAGCTGTCCGAGGTAATATTCGTTCAAAGAAGGAACACTGACACGCAAGTTAGGAACGCCTCCGTCTACGTGAGCAAGCTGTGTACCCAGTTCGGCCATTTTGTTGACTTCATCGATACGTTTTCCGGCCAGGAAGTTCAAGCCATCCAAGTTTTCTTCATCGCTTGGGAAGTGGAGCTCGTGGCTTGGAGTCTCGATAGAAACTACCGTTTCGAAGATAGTACGTTCCCCCTGCTGAATCCACTGTCCCATGGAGTGCAGGTCGGTAGAGAAGTCTACAGAGCTAGGATAGATACCCTTATTGTCTTTTCCTTCTGATTCGCCGTACAGCTGTTTCCACCATTCCATGAAGTAGTGCAGTTTGGGCTGGAAGTTGACCAGAATTTCAATTTTCTTTCCACTCTGGTACAGTTCGTTACGAGTGGCGGCATACAAAGCAGCCGGGTTTTCGTACATATTTTCGTTGGCGCATACTTTTTCCATTTCGCAAGCACCGGCTACCAGCTGGTCGATGTCAATGCCTGCTACGGCAATCGGAAGCAGACCTACCGGAGTCAGTACAGAAAAACGTCCGCCCACATTGTCCGGGATGATGAATGATTTGTATCCTTCCTTGTCGGCTGTGACACGTGCAGCCCCTTTCTTTGCATCGGTTACAGCTACGATGACTTTGCGGGCCATTTCTTTGCCTCTCTGATCTTCGCACTGTTTTTTCAGCAGGCGGAAAGCCAGTGCAGTTTCCGTGGTGGTTCCAGACTTAGATATGTTGATGACACCGAATTTCTTGTCTTTCAGGAATTCAGTCAATTCAAACAGATAATCCTCGCTGATGTTATGTCCGGCAAAAATAATGGTCGGTTGTCCGGCTTTCTTTTCTTGCAGCCAGGCAAAGCTGTTTGACATGGCTTCGATGACAGCACGTGCACCTAGGTAGCTACCTCCGATACCTGCTACGACTACTACCTCACAATTTTCACGAAGAATCTGTGCGGTAGCCTTCAGATCGTTCAGATGTGCTGTGGTAATGGAAGATGGCAAATGCAGCCAGCCTAAGAAGTCATTTCCTAAGCCCGTGCCTTTTTCCAATGTTTCCATACAAGCTTTTACTTTCGGTTCATAAGAAGCCAATTTTTCTTTGGAGATAAAGTCCAAAGTTTTTTCCACGTTTAGTTTAATATTTTCCATAACTGTTTTTGAGTTTATCTAAATGAATCAGTTAATAATTTAATTTCAATCATTGGAGATATCCGCTCATAAAGGATATTGTAGACGGCATCTACAATCGGCATGTTTACGTGCAGGTGTTTGTTCAGTTCCTTGATACATTTGGTACCATAATAACCTTCTGCAATCATTTCCATTTCAATCTGTGCGCTTTTTACGGAGTATCCTTTGCCAATCATCGTACCGAATACACGGTTACGGCTGAAATTGGAATAGGAGGTTACGAGCAGGTCGCCCAAATAGGCAGAGTCGTTCGTGCAGCGGTTGACCGGATGTACGGTATCCAGAAAGCGGTTCATTTCCTGCAAAGCATTCGAAACCAGTACAGCCTGGAAATTGTCTCCATATTTCAGGCCGCTACAGATACCGGCTGCAATAGCATACACGTTTTTCAATACGGAAGCGTATTCAATGCCGGCCACGTCTGTATTGACAGAAGTCTTGATGTAGTGCCCTGCCAGTTGTTTAGCAAACATTTTGGCTTTCTCGATATCCTTGCAGCCTACCGTGAGGTAAGAAAGTCTTTCCAAGGCTACTTCTTCCGCATGACACGGACCCGCCAATACAGCGATGTTGTTTTCGGGTACGTCGTATATTTTATGGAAATAATCAGATACAATCAGGTTTTCGTCCGGAACAATACCTTTGATGGCGGTTACGATGAATTTATCCTTCAGTTTGACTTTTAGCTTTTTGAGGTGAGTTTTCAGATAGGGTGAAGGAGTCACGAAAATCAGGGTATCCGATTCTCTCACTACCTTGTTGATATCTGATGAAAAGTTGATGCATTTTATGTCGAAACGCACGCTTGTCAAATAAGCCGGATTATGCCCCAAACGCTTGAATTCTTCAATCCGGTCGTCACGGCGCATGTACCAGTTTATCGATTCCGCCTGGGTCAATATAATCTTGGCAATAGCTGTGGCCCAGCTTCCTCCCCCCATGATTGCTATTTTTCCGGGTAATTTCATACTTTTATATTTAATGAAAAACAGATATGAAGGGCAAGGAAATTTCTTTGCCCTTCATATCCTTTTATTCATTTATTTTATCTTTTCAATCCAGCCCGCCACTTCGTCTACAGTCGGGTTCTTCAGCTCCAACTTGTATTTTTTATTGATGCCGCAGATATCCTGATGGAGTTTCTGGGGATTGACATCTTTCATGTCACTTACCAGGTTATATCCGGCTTTCTGGAGAACAGGTACCCAGTCTTCTGCTACACCCAGTTCCATGAACTTGGCCGGTGCATCTTTCGGGATTACTTTTTCCGGACGCATCTGCGGGAAGAACAATACTTCCTGGATGGTGTTCTGTCCGGTCATCAGCATGACCAGACGGTCCATACCGATACCCATACCTGAAGTAGGAGGCATACCGTATTCCAAGGCGCGTACGAAGTCCTTGTCAATAATCATAGCTTCGTCGTCTCCCTTTTCGTTCAAACGCATCTGTTCTTCGAAACGTTCCAACTGGTCAATCGGGTCATTCAGCTCTGAATAGGCGTTGCAAAGTTCCTTTCCGTTCACCATCAGCTCGAAGCGTTCGGTCAGGTCCGGATTGTTGCGGTGCTTTTTGGTCAGCGGAGACATTTCAATCGGATAGTCGGTGATGAAGGTCGGCTGGATGTAGTTGCCTTCGCAGAATTCTCCGAAGATTTCGTCAATCAGCTTGCCTTTACCCATGGTGTCATCGATTTCCATGTTCAGTTTCTGGCACACTTCCCGAATCTGTTCCTCGCTCATACCTGTCAGGTCGTATCCGGTGAATTCTTTGATAGAATCCAGCATGGTGACACGCTTGAACGGAGCCTTGAAACTGATCACATTATCCCCAATCTTCACTTCTGTGGTACCGTTTACGTCCATGCAGATTTTTTCGAGCATATTTTCCGTAAACTTCATCATCCAGTTGTAGTCTTTATAAGCGACATAGATTTCCATACAAGTGAATTCCGGGTTGTGTGTACGGTCCATACCTTCGTTACGGAAGTTCTTGCCAATTTCGTACACGCCTTCAAAACCACCCACAATGAGTCGTTTCAGGTACAGCTCACTGGCAATACGCATGTACAAAGGAATGTCGAGCGCGTTGTGGTGAGTGATGAACGGGCGTGCCGTAGCACCTCCCGGGATAGACTGAAGAATCGGAGTTTCCACTTCCACATAACCTTTGGAATTGAAATACTCTCTCATGGAATTGTAGATTTTGCTACGTTTCAAGAAAATATCTTTTACTCCATCGTTGACTACCAGGTCTACATAACGCTGGCGGTAGCGGAGTTCAGGGTCTTCGAATTTGTCGTATGCCACTCCGTCTTTGTATTTTACAATTGGAAGCGGACGGATTGATTTGGACAACACTGTCAGTTTCTGTGCATGGATGGAAACTTCGCCTGTTTGTGTGCGGAATACGAAGCCTTCAATTCCGATAAAGTCACCCAAGTCCAGCAAACGTTTGAAAACGACATTGTATAAATCTTTGTTTTCATCCGGACAGATGTCGTCGCGGGTTATATATACTTGAATACGACCTTTAGAGTCTTGCAATTCAATGAAGGATGCCTTACCCATTACGCGGCGAGACATGATACGACCGGCTACAGATACTTTGCGGGGTTCCGCATCGTCTTTAAATTCGGCTTTAATGTCAGTCGAAAAAGCGTTGGTTACATACTCGGCAGCAGGGTATGGATCAATCCCCATTGCTCTTAACTCATTCAGACTGTTACGTCTGATAATTTCCTGTTCGCTTAATTCTAATACGTTCATTTGTTAGTATATTAACTCATTTTGGCCACAAAAATAAAAAACATTTTGCAAATTACCTCTATTTATAAGGTTCTTTTAGAATAAAAAGCCTGAGAATAGTAGTGTTATTCAGATTTTTGTAACAAACGCATGGAAAGGAATTGGAGTTTCAAAAATGTACATTTCTTCTTTGTATGGAAGTATTTTGAAGTCAAAATTTGCTTTCTGTGATTAAATTGTTACCTTTGGGCGTTTCTAATGGATGAAAAACATGAGAGTGATATTATTACAGACAGATATTTGTTGGGCTGATCCTGCAGCCAACGTGGCTCGTTTGGGAAAGGTCATTGATCATTACGATAAAGTCGATTTGTTTGTGCTTCCGGAAATGTTTTCTACGGGTTTTTGCACTTTGCCGGAAGGTATTGCGGAACCGGTGGACAGTCCTACCTTGCAATGGATGAAACAGACAGCCAGTGCGCATGATTGTGCCCTTGCCGGCAGTATCTCCATAGCGGAAAATGGAAAATTCTATAACCGTTTCTTCTTTGTGCATCCCGACGGGAAAGTGCAATGGTACGACAAAAAGCATTTGTTCACGTATGGTGGAGAAGACAAACATTATACGGCAGGTACGGAACGTGTCGTGGTGAATTTCCGTGGTGTACGGTTTCTGCTCGAAGTGTGCTATGACTTGCGCTTCCCTGTATGGTCCCGGAACCGTGGCGATTACGATGTGGCGTTGTATGTAGCCAGCTGGCCTTCTCCCAGAGTGGAGGCCTGGAAGGCTTTGTTGCGGGCGCGAGCCATTGAAAACCAGTGTTATGTGCTGGGTGTGAACCGGGTAGGAAAAGACCCGTACTGCGATTATTGTGGGGGTACGGCGGTTATTGACCCGTATGGAAAGACACTTTCTGCCTGTGAAGATGGCAAGGAGGGGCAGGTGGAAGCCTTCATCGATATGAATGAGCTGGAAGCCTTCCGAAAAAAGTTCCCGGTGCTGGATGATGCAGACGCTTTTACATTGAATTAACTTCTTATTTTATGAAAGACAATCATAAACTTTTGTTATTGGGCGACCAGGCGATAGCACTGGGCGCCATTCATGCAGGAATTTCCGGGGTTTATGCCTATCCGGGAACTCCTTCGACCGAAATCACAGAATATATACAGGAATCTCCGATAGCGAAAGCGCGCGGGTTGCACAGCAGCTGGTGTACCAATGAGAAAACAGCCATGGAAGCAGCCTTGGGAGTATCGTATGTGGGCAAGCGGGCACTGGTTTGCATGAAGCATGTAGGAATGAACGTATGTGCCGATGCCTTTGTCAATTCAGCCATTACGGGTGTCAATGGAGGGGTAGTGGTGTTGGCTGCCGACGATCCTACCATGCATTCTTCTCAGAATGAGCAGGATTCTCGCTTTTATGGCAAGTTTGCTTTAATTCCGATACTGGAACCTTCTTCCCAGCAGGAGGCCTACGATATGATGGCGTATGCATACGACCTCTCGGAGCAGATGCGTACGCCGGTATTGATGCGTATTACCACCCGAATGGCCCATTCCCGTGCGGCAGTAGAAGTTGCTGCGTCCGGAAAGGAAGTCACTTGTACGGGACGTCAGTCTGTACCTTCCGACTGGGTGCTGTTGCCGGGAAATGCCCGTCGCCGTTATATGGAAGTCATCGAGAACCAGCCGAAACTGGAGGCTGAGTCTGAACGTTCTGCCTATAACCAGCTGAGCATGCAGGAAGGGATGGCTGAGAAAGGCATTGTGGCTTGTGGCATCGGTTACAACTATGTGATGGAAAACTTTCCGGAAGGATGCCCTTATCCCATACTGAAGATTTCACAATATCCTTTGCCGGTGGAAGCCTTGACTCGTCTGGCAGACTCTTGCAAGGAGATTCTGGTGGTAGAAGACGGACAGCCTTTTGTAGAAGAACAGCTAAAAGGCATTCTTCCTTCTAAATATGTAGTGAAAGGCCGTTTGAGCGGTGATTTGCCCCGTACGGGGGAACTGACTCCCGACAATGTGCGTCTGGCCTTGGAATTGTCGAGTGGACAGGTTTATGCGGCCGCACAGAATGTGGTACCCCGTCCACCGGCCTTGTGCAAGGGATGCGGCCACCGCGATGTGTATGATGCCTTGAATAAGGTGGCTGCAGAATATCCGGATGCAAAGATTTTCGGAGATATCGGTTGCTATACGCTGGGGGCACTTCCGCCTTTCCGCACATTGAGCAGCTGCGTCGATATGGGAGCTTCCATCACGATGGCCAAAGGAGCGGCCGATGCAGGACTGTTTCCTTCCATTGCCGTGATAGGGGATTCCACTTTCACCCATTCCGGAATGACGGGACTGCTGGATGCGGTGAATGATCAATCGGACATCACGGTCGTTATTTCCGACAACCTGACTACAGCCATGACTGGAGGACAGGATTCAGCCGGTACCAATAAGTTCGAGGCCATCTGTCTGGGATTGGGAGTGAAGCCGGAGCATGTCCGTGTGGTGGTACCGCTTCCTAAGAACATGGAAGAAATCACCCGGGTCATTCGGGAAGAGATAGAATACAAGGGGGTGTCTGTCATTATTCCGCGCAGGGAATGTATGCAGACGTTGAACCGGAAACTGAAACTGCAAAAAGCAAAGAAACAATGAAAACAGATATTATACTTTCTGGAGTGGGCGGACAGGGAATTCTGTCCATTGCCACGATTATCGGTGAGGCGGCCCTGCATCTGGGGCTGAACCTGAAACAGGCCGAAGTACACGGAATGAGTCAGCGGGGAGGCGATGTGCAGTCGAACCTGCGTTTGTCGGAGGCGCCGATTGCTTCCGATTTGATACCCTTGGGCACAGCGGATATGATTATTTCACTGGAACCGATGGAGGCACTGCGTTATCTTCCGTATTTGTCGAAAGACGGATGGATTATCACTTCGGCCACTCCGTTCAAGAATATTTCCAATTACCCAGAAGACGAAAAACTGCGGGCGGAACTTCATGCACAGCCCCATGTGGTGGTGTTGGATGTGGAAAATCTGGCAAAGGAGAATCAGATACCCAGGTCGGCCAATGTCATCTTGTTGGGCGCGGCGGCTCCTTTCTTGAAAATCCTGAATGTGGACGTGCTGCGTGAAAGTGTAGGACGTATCTTTGCGCCGAAAGGAGAAGAGGTGGTGCAGATGAATTACCGGGCGTTCGATATCGGTCATGAATATGTGAAACAATTGAAATTCTAAAGGCTTATGAGCTGCGTGTTTAGTGAAGACCTGGTCAACTCTGTGGCCAAGGAAATGAAGGTGGCCGATTTGTCCAATGCGACCATCGGAGATGTGTTGCTGGTGGCGTCCCGTCTGGAAGAACTTACGGGTATTCCTTTTATCCGGATGGATCAGGGGTCTCCCGGTCTCCCGGCAAATAAAGTGGGGATTGAAGCCGAGAAAAAGGCGCTTGACAGGGGAGTCGGTTCCCAGTATCCGGCAGCTGCCGGAGTGGCCGAGCTGAAGCAGGCTGCTTCCCGTTTTGTAAAGGCATTTATTGATGTGGATATTTCTCCACGTGCCTGTTTGCCTACCACGGGTTCCGTTGCGGCTTCTTTTGGGGCTTTTATCGCCTGTACCCAGCGGATTCCCGGAAAAGACAAGGTGCTGTTTATCGACCCGGGTTTCCCGATACAGAAGTCCCAGTTGCGTATCTTGGGCATTGCGTGGGAGTCGTTCGATATCCATGATTTCCGGGGAGAACCGTTGCGTGCCAAACTGGAAAGTTTCCTTTCCAAAGGAGATATTGCGGCCATTGTCTATTCCAATCCCAACAATCCGGCTTGGATTTGCCTGGAAGAAAGTGAACTGAAAATCATCGGGGAACTGGCTACGCGGTATGATGCAGTGGTCATGGAAGACCAGGCGTATTTCTGTATGGATTTCCGCCATGCGTTCGGCTGTCCTTATCAGCCTCCTTTCGTGCCTACTGTGGCCCGTTATACCGACAATTATATTCTCATGTTGTCTGCTTCCAAGATTTTCAGCTATGCCGGACAGCGCATTGCCTTGGCTTGTGTGTCTGATAAGCTGTTTGATATACAGTATCCGGCCTTGGCTTCCCGTTATGAGGATTCAGGCGTGTTCGGGCCGACCTTCATCGCTTCCATCATGTATATGATTACTTCCGGCTGCACGGCTACTACCCAGTATGCCATGGCGGAGATGCTGGAAAAATCCATTACCGGTGAAATCAATTTTGTGGAAGACGTCCGTGAGTATGAACGGCGCGCCCGCCGGATGAAGCAGATTTTCACCGCTCATGGCTTTTCGGTGGTATATGACAAGGATGTGACCCAGCAGGTGGGCGATGGCTTTTTCTTTACCTTGGGCTATCCCGGACTGACGGGTGGTGAGTTGCTCCGTGAACTGATGATGTACGGGGTGAGCAGTATCTCCCTGTCGACGACGGGTAGTGAACAGCAGGGGGTGAGAGCCTGTACTTCCCGGATGCGGGAGGAACTCTATCCGGTGTTGGAAGAACGGATGAAGGCTTTTCAGGAAGACCATCCTGTGCCGAGCAAATAACCAAACTACTACAAAATAAAGAAAAACACACTATGATTTGGAATCCGAACAAAGAATGTATGCCGCGTGAACAGATGCGTGAGCTGCAGGGGAAACGTTTGTGCAAACTGGTGCAGTATGTGTACCATAATGTGCCTTTCTATCGGCACAAGATGCAGGAGATGGACCTCACTCCCGATGACATCCGGGAAATTGAGGATATCACGAAACTGCCTTTTACCACCAAACAGGATTTGCGGGACAATTATCCGTACGGGCTGATGGCGGCTCCTCTTTCGGAAGTGGTGCGTGTGCATGCTTCTTCCGGAACAACAGGTAACCCGACCATCGTGGGATATACCCGCCGCGACTTGTCTATCTGGTCGGAGGTGATGTCGCGTTGTCTTTCGGCATACGGAGTGACTCGGGAAGACACCTTTTCCGTGAGTTACGGATATGGTCTGTTTACCGGCGGACTGGGAGCGCACTATGGTGTGGAAAATCTGGGGGCGACCGTGATTCCGGCTTCTACCGGAAATACGGAAAAACATGTACGCCTGATTCGGGATTTGCATATCACGGGCATTGCCTGTACGCCTTCGTATGCCTTGTATCTGGCAGAGGTGGTGGAACGGATGGGTATCCGCAAGGAAGAACTGGGATTGCGTATCGGCGCTTTCGGGGCGGAACCTTGGACGGAAAACATGCGTCAGGAAATCCAGAGCCGTTTGGGGCTGAAGGGCTACAACATTTATGGATTGAGTGAGATTATGGGGCCGGGCGTGTCTTACGAATGCCAGGAGCAGTATGGTTCCCATATTAATGAGGACCATTTCTATCCGGAAATCATCGACCCAGTGACGTGTCAGAATCTGCCGTATGGCACGCAGGGAGAACTGGTGTTTACCACGTTGACCAAGGAAGGGATGCCGTTGCTCCGCTATCGTACCAAAGACCTGACTTCCCTGATTGCTGACCCGTGTCCTTGCGGACGTACCAGTGTGCGTATGACGCCGATTATGGGTCGAAGCGACGATATGCTGATAATCAGGGGTATCAATGTCTTCCCGTCACAGGTGGAAAGTGTGATTCTGGGCATGAAGGAATTTGAACCGCAGTATCTGCTGGTGGTCGACCGCAAGAACAACCTCGATACGCTGGAAGTGCAGGTGGAAGTGCGCCGCGACTTTTTCAGCGACGACATCGGTTCCATGCTGAGGCTGAAGAAGACCCTGTCCGACCGCTTGAAGAGTGTGCTCTCCATCAGTGCGGAAGTCAAACTGGTGGAACCGAACAGCATAGCCCGTAGCCAGGGCAAGTCCAAACGTGTGATTGATAACCGAGTATTGGTGTAATTAAAGGAAGTGAATCTATGATAATCAAACAATTATCCGTTTTTCTGGAGAATAAGACCGGAAGAATCAATGACGTGGTGCATGCGTTGGGAGCAAATGGTATCAATATGCATGCCTTCAGTATGGCCGAGACTGCCGATTTCGGTATTTTACGCCTGATTGTTTCCGATGTGGAGAAAGCAGTCGAGGTGCTCCGGGCAAAAGATTTTGCCGTGATGTCGACCGATGTGGTCTGTCTGTCGTGTGACAATGTGCCCGGCTCGCTGGCGGTGGTGTTGGAATATCTGGCCGAAGAGCAGATTTTCATTGAATACATGTATGCGTTTGCCCAGGCCGACCAGGCCCATGTGGTCATCAAACCCAATGATATGGCACACTGTCTGAAGGTGCTCGAAGCGCATCATTGCCGTGTGCTGGGGAAAGATGAACTTTAGGAAAAAGAACTGCCTGTAAAGAAATACTAAAGTAAAAAATCTCCTGCTTTCAGCCGGAAAGTTCGCATGAACTGAGGCTGAGCAGGAGATTTTTTGTATGGTTATCATTCAGTTTCCATTCCTCGCTTGGAGGTAGTATTTCTATATTGCTGCTGGGGATCTGCTTAGAACAAGCTCCAGGAGACGGTCAGTCCGGCCATGACGATGGCCACCATGCTCATCAGTTTGATGAGGATGTTCAGGCTCGGACCCGAAGTGTCCTTGAACGGGTCGCCTACCGTATCGCCTACCACGGTGGCCCGGTGTACTTCGCTGCCTTTCCCGCCAAAGTTACCTTCTTCCACGTATTTCTTAGCATTGTCCCAGGCACCGCCGGAGTTAGCCATGAAGATGGCCAGGATAAAGCCCGATGACAATCCCCCTATCAGCAGTCCGATGACGCCCGGTACCCCGAACAGCAGTCCCGTCACAATGGGAGCGATGATGGCCAATAGGGAAGGGAACACCATTTCTTTCTGGGCACCCAGTGTGGAGATTTGTACGCAACGGGCATAATCCGGTTCCGCTTTGCCTTCCAGAATCCCTTTGATTTCACGGAACTGCCGGCGCACTTCTTCTACCATGTGGGCTGCTGCTCTGCCCACCGCATTCATGGTCAGTCCGCAGAACAGAAAGGCCATCATGCTGCCGATAAACATTCCGGACAGCACTTTCGGATTCATCAGTGTGACATCGTAGTACATCATGAAATCCGTGAATCCGGCTTCGTGAATGACTACTTCCAGTCCGTTGGGAAGTTCCAGTACTGTAGTACCGATACGTTCCAATCCGATACGAATTTCTTCGATGTAAGAAGCCAGCAGTGCCAGTCCGGTCAGGGCAGCCGAGCCGATGGCAAATCCTTTTCCAGTGGCTGCCGTGGTATTTCCCAAGGAATCCAGCGCATCGGTCCGTTTACGTACTTCTTCTCCCAGGCCACTCATCTCGGCATTGCCTCCGGCGTTGTCGGCTATCGGACCATACGCGTCTGTAGCCAACGTAATGCCTAAGGTGGACAACATGCCCACCGCTGCAATGCCGATGCCGTAGAGTCCCATACTGATGTTCGTGAAGTCAAATCCCGAGGCCAGCCAGTAGGACAGGATGATGCCGGCTACGACGGCAATGACCGGAATCGTGGTAGATACCATGCCCAGTCCGATACCCGAGATGATGACCGTAGCCGGTCCGGTTTTTCCGCTTTCCGCCAGTTTCCGGGTCGGCTTGTAGGATTGAGAGGTATAGAATTCCGTCGATTGCCCGATGATGACCCCTACCACCAGTCCGATGACAACGGCACAGGAGATGTAGAGCCAGTTTTCCAGCTGCAACAGCCAAAGAATCGCGAACGTAGCGATGACAATCAGTCCCGCGCTGAGGTTGGTGCCCGTTGACAAGGCCCGGAGCAGTTCCCTCATACCCGCGTCTTCTTTGGTACGTACGGCAAAAATACCGATGATGGACAAGAGGATACCGACTGCTGCAATCAACATCGGGGCAATGACTGCCTTGAACTGCATGACCGTATCGCCGGTCCCGATGTAGGCCGCCGCTCCCAAGGCCGCTGTGGCCAGAATGGAACCGCAATAAGATTCATAGAGGTCGGCTCCCATTCCGGCCACATCGCCCACATTGTCGCCCACGTTGTCGGCAATGGTCGCCGGGTTACGCGGGTCGTCTTCCGGGATACCCGCTTCCACTTTCCCCACCAGGTCGGCTCCCACGTCGGCTGCCTTCGTGTAAATGCCTCCTCCTACACGGGCAAAGAGGGCCTGTGTGGAGGCTCCCATACCGAAGGTTAGCATGGTGGTGGTAATGATGCACAGTTTGGCGGTCGGATTCAGGGCATCTTCCGGGATGCATTGCTCCAGCAACAGATACCAGAAAGAAATGTCGAACAATCCCAGTCCGACCACTACCAGGCCCATGACGGCTCCGCTGCGGAACGCCACTTTCAGGCCTTTGTTCAGGGAGTTCCGGGCCGCATGTGCTGTGCGTGCAGAAGCGTAGGTAGCCGTTTTCATACCCAGGTAGCCCGACAGGCCGGAAAAGAATCCTCCCGTCAGGAAGGCCACAGGCACCCAGTGGTTTTGCAGGTTGAACCCGTAGGCCATGACGGCAAACAGCACCGCCAGAGCGATAAACACGATAGTGACGATTTTATATTGCTGTTTCAGGTACGACATGGCTCCTTGCCGCACGTACGAGGCGATGCGTGTCATGGCAGGAGTTCCTTCGCTTTCCTGTTTCATCTGCCGGTAGAAATATCCGGCAAGTGCCAATGCCAACAGCGATGCGGCCGGTATCAGCCAGAAGAGGGATGTTTCCATAATATCGTTGAATAAGAGTTTCCTCAAACTTACAAAAAATCTTTGGAATAACCACATAAAATTCAACGGATTCCGAGAGTAAGGACTATAGGTTTGCTTTCGAGGGAAAATACGATAGATTTGATGTATTTTAGGAAGTAAAACATCTTAGAAATTGTATTGATTTTTGACGAATTATTGTATTTTTGCATTCATTGAATTATGTATTATATATTACTATGAGGAAAGGGTCATTGTATTTTTGTTTTTCACTGTTGTTATTGAGTTGTTTATTCTTTTCTTGTACGCAAAAGAAAAGGGAAAATGAAAAGGGGGAAAAAGAAATACAAGTTCGTTTTGATAGTATTTATCATTTCATTGTTAATAGTAGGCTAATGTCGCATGAGAAGATGGATACTTGTTTGGCTTTGTGCGATGAGTTGACTTCTGTCTCTCCTTTTTTGCTTGCACCCCGGCAGTTAAGATTGTGGAATAACAGTTTTTCTCTTTCAGCCTCCTATTATTTGGATAATAATGAGCCTAAGAAAGCACTTGAATTGCTTCAGCGTGGTATAGCTGTTGCAGATTCATTGGGTGATAAAGCTTGTTTGAATCGTGCGACTAATCTGCTGGCGCTGATTTATTCCAATTGGAATTTAGACAAGGAAGCCAATTCTTTGTTTGATAAAATGCTTGTTGTTTCAGATAAAAGTGATGCGTTGACAATGGGAAATATCTATTTGGCCAAAGCATTGCATCTGGCGTATACTATGAAATACGATTCTGCTGCCTATTATGTTTCTTTAATAGACCGTTTACATATTAAGAAGGAAGATATGTTGCCGGGTTCATACAAATCGGTTGACTACTCTATCCGTTTTCTGAAAGGATGGTATCTGACAGAAACTCCAGATTCTTTGCGTCGTGCGATAGAATTACTCCAAGGCTTGTATGATGAATATTCTCCTTATAAAGAACAGGCTGTATCTTTTGAAAGTGTCTGTTTCCGGTTGGGTAGAGCCTATGATTTAGCTGGAGATAGGGAAAGAGCCATACGTTATTACAATGAGGCTAAACATATAATAATGGAATCCAAGCCTGCCCCACATTTATATGAGGTAGCATCACCGCTTATGGACATTTTCCTGAAATATGATGACATGAAGAGTGCTGTGGAGTTCTTGCCGGCATGGAAAACCATATCAGAACGATATTCTGATAATCAGTTGAGGGGAATGTTGGCGTATTATTCTATAAAACTGGATGTAGTGGCAAAGGAAAAGGAACTTATCAAAACAGAGGATATGCTTTTTAGAAAACGCATACAGGTGATAGGGCTTAGCTTACTGGTTATATTGCTGATGGTACTTGTGGTGTGGGGTATCATTTATTGGAGAGATAAAAAACGTCAGTTGCATGTATTGTTCGAAACCTTGATGCGGCGTTATATCGAATGGCGTGAAATCAACTTGTATTTAGCGAATCATTATTCTATGGTACAGACTCGTCTTCTGGTTACTTCTGAAACTGATGAAAAAGAGTCTCTCTTTCCGGAAAATGGAGAAAAAGGATTGGATAACAATGACTTTTATTATAAATTATATCATCGTGTGTTGCTGGTGATGAAAAATGAGCAACCGTTTTTAAACCCAGACCTGACACTCTCATCATTAGCTCAAATGCTAATGACGAACCGTACGTATTTATCTGTCGCCATTAATCGGGTGACAGGAGTGAATTTTAGTGTATGGTTGGCAGAATATCGAGTAAATTATGCTATTGATTTAATGAACAAGTCAGAGGCGGATAATATGGATTTGCTTGTTTATGAAAAGGCAGGTTTTAGTTCACGTTCTACTTTCTATCGGCAATTTAAGCAAATAACAGGTCTTTCGCCTAAGCAGTATCTAAAGCGTAGGACACGCTGATTTTTGAAGTTTTTCTTTTTATGGTCTGCTCTATGGCAGACTTTTTTATGTCCTGTCTTTTATATGTGTGTAGGTCTGATTCTGCCACAGCGGTGTGTGGAATCTGCCACAGATAGAGTAGATGAGTATACTTTTTAGTGGGGTTTTGCTGTACCGATTGATTAATTGGAATTGATATAATGCCATATTGTACAGAAAAAGTCCCGATAAGTACATACTTTCTTCCTGCTATGGTATGTATGAAAACAGAGTGTTAGTTTTGTGCAAGACTAAGAATGTAAAAACTTCTCGATATGTATAGAAAATTGTTATATCGTGTATTGCTTTTATGCTTGCTGACTATGTCATCTCTTTCTTTGGTGGGACAAAATGTAGCATTTAAAACCAATATTTTTTATTGGGGGATTATTACGCCTAATGCAGGTATGGAGTTTTCTCTAAGTAAGAAAGTAACTTTTGAACTTTTTGCAGCATACAATCCGTGGACTTTTAAGGACAATAAGAAAATGCGTTTCTGGCTGGTGCAGCCCGAAGTGAAATACTGGCTCTGCGAGAAGTTTGAAGGACATTTTCTCGGCCTGCATTTGCATGGTGCCCAGTTCTTCGGCGGCTTTAAAGATACCCGTTACGATGGTTATTTGTCCGGCGGTGGAATTTCTTACGGCTATGACTGGATACTTTCACCTTATTGGAATTTGGAAGTCTCTTTTGGAGTGGGATATGCGCGCCTCTGGTATGATAAAAGCCCTCGTATTTATTGTGAGAAATGTAGAATACCTGAACGGAAGAACTATTTTGGACCGACAAAAGCGGCAGTTTCACTGATTTATACCTTTTAAAAAGACATGAAAATGAAGATAACTGTTATTCTGTGTTATGCAATGTTTTTAGGTGCTTGCTTGTCATTCCTGGGAGGTTGTGCATCAGGTAAGTCTTCTGCCTCTCGTGTTGAAGTGACTCCTTTTTCTTGTGTGCTGGCTCCTGATACAAACGGCAGTGTATGTGTGGATGTGGTATTTCGGGTTCCTTCGCAGTATTTATCTCGGCGCAGCCGTTTGATTATCGTGCCACAACTGCTGCTCGATGGAAAGTTGAGCGAAGAACTCACTCCACTTGTGGTGGATGCACCTATATATGCAAAAAAAATGTACCGTAGAAAGGTTGTACAAAACTATCAGGACCCGTATGATGCTTATACAGGCAAGGTGGAAGGAGTTTCCGGCGGGTTGGAACTGCCTTATCGGGAGACCTTGACTATACCTTTGGGTGTGCATACAGGATGTGTGCAGGCCATTGTGACCGAGGATGGTTGCGGAGGCTGTACAGGATTGGATACGGTTGAAGTGGCTTCCGTCCGAAATTTAGCTTCTCTTATCCAGGATACGTTTGAACTGGTTCGGATGGAACCCACGTTTCATGAAGGAAAGGTAGAGGTACTGTTGCAGTTTCTTATCAATCGTCATGAAATCCGTTCAGACTTGGGAAACAACCGCAGTCAGTTGAAGAAACTTGCTGGTAGCCTACGTCCGATACTTGCGGATACGCTGACTCGTGTGGGGGATTTTCGTATTTATGGAATGGCTTCTGCCGATGGTTCCCGTGCATTTAATACTACACTGGCTCGCAAACGTGCTGAGTCACTTCGAGAATGGTTGCTAAAGGAACTGGATATTCATCCGGAATTGTATACCCGTATGGTTGTAGATTCACGTCCGGAGGGTTGGTTGCCAGTCTATCAGGCTATGGTGGACGATGGTCATCCAGACTCTTTATTCGTGGGGCAGATTTTGAGGCGTTATCCTGGGAGTGATGACGACGTGCAGGAGCAGTATATTCGTCGTTTATCTTGCTGGAAAGATATATGCAGCAGATACCTTCAGAAAGACCGCAAGATAGAATGCGCTTATACCTATACTTCGTATGAGTCGGTGCTGGCTACGGATGGAATGTGGATTCCTTTTCCGATAAAGCAGATGGAAGCTAATAATCAAGCCATTCTTTGTTTGCGTAGAGGACAGTTTGAAAAAGCAGTGGATTTATTGAAAGATTTTGTCCATTATACTCCGGCTACGATGAACACTTTGGCTGTAGGCCATTTCCGTAAGGGAGATGTAAAGTCCGCCGAGAAGCTTCTGCGGAAGGTGAAGTTGCCGGAAGCATTCCGTAACTTGGGGGTATTGATGGCTCTGCAAGGGAAGTGGTACGAGGCTTATCGCTTCCTTAAAGGAAGCGGTAGTCTTAATGAAGCCGTGGTGGCATTGATTCTGTCATATAATGAGGAGGCTGAGGCTATTATGGCTGAGCTTTCGGATCAGAGTCCTTTGGCTGAATATGTGCGTGCGCTGGTGACTTCCAGGTTAGGAGATGATGTGGCTTTTGAAGTACATTTGAAGAATGCTTGTCAATTGGATGAACTTCGTTTGAGGGCAGCGGGAGAACCGGATTTTGAAAAATATCGGGAAGATAAAATTTTTCGGGAAATCGTCAAATAAAAATGAGTCAGAAGAGTGATGAGAAAAATAAAATGCTATATGGTTGGTTGGATTGTAATCGTGATGTGCATGGGGTTGACCTCGTGTATCTGCGACGAGATTCTTCCCTGTCCTCCCTTGAAGGTTATGATTGCGATTGAGGACAAGAATTATGAGAACATAGATTTTGTGGAACGTGAAACCGGATTGGATCATCGCATTGATGAAGATATGCCTTTTCGAAACTACATCCAGAAATTGTTTTATGTGCTGTATAATCTTGATACAGGAGAAATCGTTACCATTCGTCATCTGCATGATGTAGAGGGGGATGCTGAAATGGCTACGGCCTATTTGCCGGAAGATTTGCCATTCGGGCGTTACGGACTAGTCGTGTGGGGAAACATTTTGCGAGAAGAGGGCATTCTGTCTGGTGGTACCGATTATGACCTTCATCAGGGACACATGGAGGGATATGACGTATATATGACTGCCGATGAATTGTTGTACGATGAATACCATTATGATTATGTGGTCAGCTTGAAGCGGATTAAAGGGAAGTTGTTGATTCAGGCGGTGGATTTTCCCTCGGAAATAGGATGGTCCAAGAAAACGGTCACTGGAGTGGCGGGGAATGTGGATTACCATCTGAACTACACTGAACTTGAGACGGTGGTCACTTACACCGAATGGACTAGCCGTACATCGGAGTTTGTGAGTAGCACATTCTTGTCGCCTTCCGCCACTTCTACAGGAACTACGGTAGATGCCGATTTGTACGACAGTCCGGAAATGGAGATACCTACCATACAGCTTCAAACGGTTCAGACCGAGATGAACCGGAATGAAATCACCGTGTTGCGTTACGTCTATAATCGTGATACGGGTAGTGTGGGCGTTTATATTCTGATGGATGACGGATGGGATGCGGTGCATAATTTGGAAAAATAAAGATAGCGTTTTAGAAATACATGTTTAATTTAATTCTGATGTGATATGAAAAAGAAGTTGTTTTTATGGGTGGTTTTAGGCGGCATGATGGCCTTTACTGCCTGCACTCAGGAAAAAGTGCTGTATGTGGAAGAGGAAAATGGATTGAATCTTCAGCCGGGAGAAGGAATTATTGAAATTTCACTGGCAGGTGCTATGTCTCGTGCAGCACGGCCTATTGACCATTTTAATCCAAGCAGCCCAAATGGGAATAACGTGAATCGAATAGGTTTCAGGGTATATCACTTGGCTGACGGAAATGGTGCATATCAGATTGATGATGCTGTGAAAATTGTTGGAGTAGATGGAGCTAAGGTTGATGAACAGTCTTTAAATAGTTATGTAATAGAGAAATCAAATCTTACTAATTCATCTACGATTAAGATTAAAATAAAAATTGATGAAAATTCAGTGCATAGTCCTTATAGCATTGTAGCTTATGGTTATAATTGTACTTCAGGAGAAGATTTTCCATATACGTTAACCAATCAGACTAAAACAGTAAAAGTAGATGAAGAAGAAACCGAAGTAGATATTGTGGGATTACAATGTGATATGACGAATGAGTCATTTCCAGAAGAAATCTTCGCGGGTAAAATAGAAGCTAAAGTAAATGAGTACGGGCTGTTCGTTACTGAAAACACCCTTACTTTGAAACGTCAAGTAGCTGGTATGCTAGTCTATCTGGAAGGGGTTCCCTCACATGTGGATAACCAAAAAGTAGCAAAAGTGACAATTTCTACAATTATGGATGTCACTGTATTGAAATTTCCGTCGGATGAAACTTACAATGGTATTGCACCAAATGGCTTTGGGAAAACGGATTTGTTGACATTCCAATTTAAAGACAATACCGATGTTTCCAATTATTCCAATGTTTCCAATGGTGGTGATTATATTTTTTCGAGAAAAGTCACTATTGATGGGCAGGAAGAAAATAAGCGCTATCTGCTTCCGACCGAAATGGATGAGGATGTGAAACAATATTTGGATGAAAATATAGAGTGTAAATCTAATACATTATTCGGTAGTTGCTTCCTGCTTCCTTTATCAGGCAATAATACTTCTTATGACTTTGGCGGTAGCAATGGTGATTGGAATGCGTTGAATATTGTATATTGGAATGAAGGTGGAAATATTATAAAAGCTGTACCCTTGCAAGACAGTAATTCGGGTAATACCGGATATTCAATAAAACGTAATCATTTTTATTCTATAGGCACTAAAAAGACCGCAGATATACCTGGGGATGATGACACAGAGAACCCGCAAGATGATCCTTTGGATATTGGTGAAAAAACAGGCTATGATTATTATTACGTGAAGATTAATGATGCATGGGATGGTAATTTTAGTTTGACAAATTAATGTTTTTCTTTATAAATGAAACTGTTGTCATTGTACAGAAGACTGTTGATTTGGCTTAATCATACATGATTTTTGGGAAAATAAAAGATTCCCCGGGCTTGTTTCGATACAGGCTCGGGGTTTTTTATAGGTAGATGTTGCTTTGGAATCTAAGGATTAAGTGAGTCTTGGACTGATCGAATGGCTTTTGGGAAAATTTTCGAAACCTGATGATATTCTGTATGGGAAAAGCGAACAAGGTGTTGTGCTTCTGTCTGAGAAACACTTTCTTCGCCGCACTACAGATAAGCAATCTTCATTATAGAGTGAATGAAACTCGCTATAGGAGTTGTTTCCAGTCTGGCAGTAATAGACCTTTTCCTATAAGAATTTGCGGGGCAACGTGAAGGAATAGTTTACACAGTATGGAGATGAGGTAGCAGCCCCTAAAATGCATTTGTTTTGAAGAGCAGATTCGTTTGGCGTTCCGTCGTTTGAATTATTAACATTGATTATAAGTGCTTTTTCGAAGGTTAATTAGTTAGATAATTATTACCTGACTTTTACGTGGAGATAAGAACTCCTTTGTCATTTGTAATATTTGGCAAGGGAGTTTTTTACGTTTCCGCAGGCGGAGACATACGTTTCCCTTGGCGGAACCGTATGTTTCTGGTTGGGAAAACGTATGTTTCCCGCACGGGAAACATAAATCAGAGAAGTCGATATTTTGATTAAGATGCTTGCATTTGTCAGATTCTCATCGTATATTGCTGGAAATTCCAGTTCTGTGAGAGAGAATAGTAAAAATATGTAAGTATTTTTCGGTTTGCGGATGGGGCTGCCAAAAAACGGCTGGAATTGCTTCTTTAAAGATGTAGATTGTCAAGAAGATGCAACAATAAATAGCAGTTTGTTGTTTTTTTATCACTTTTAAAGACAAATTTGTGGTTTATTTTCGATATATTTGCGCACTAAGTTATAAAAAGGATTGCTCAGATGATTTATGACATGGAAATGCAGAAGACGTTCTATGCGTCGTATGCGGAAAAAGTAGGAAAAGCCCGGAAAAAACTGGGACGTGCCATGACCTTGGCCGAGAAAATATTGTATGCCCATTTGTACGACGAGCACATGATGGCTCCGTTTCGTCGGGGAGAAGAGTATGTCAATTTCCGTCCCGACCGGGTAGCCATGCAGGATGCTACGGCACAGATGGCATTGCTGCAGTTTATGAATGCCGGGAAATCTGTATCGGCAGTGCCTGCCACTGTACATTGCGACCATTTGATTCAAGCATATAAAGGAGTGGAAGAAGATTTGCCTTCCGCTTGTACCACGAATAAAGAAGTCTATGACTTTTTGAAAAGTGTGGCTTCGAAATACGGCATCGGCTTCTGGAAGCCGGGAGCAGGAATCATCCATCAGGTGGTGCTTGAAAACTATGCATTCCCGGGCGGAATGATGGTGGGTACCGATTCTCATACGCCGAATGCAGGTGGCTTGGGAATGATTGCCATCGGCGTAGGCGGTGCCGACGCGGTAGACGTGATGACCGGCATGGAATGGGAACTGAAGATGCCGAAACTGATTGGCGTGAAGCTGACCGGTAAATTGAACGGTTGGGCTTCGCCGAAGGATGTGATTCTGAAGCTGGCAGGCATTCTGACCGTAAAAGGTGGCACCAATGCCATCATCGAATATTTTGGAGAAGGTACGCATTCGTTGTCGGCTACTGGGAAGGCTACTATCTGTAACATGGGAGCGGAAGTGGGAGCCACGACTTCGGTTTTCCCGTACGATGAGGAAATGAAACGCTACTTGTGTGCGACCGGCCGTGAGGAGATTGCTTTACTGGCTGAGGCCAATGCAGCCGACTTGCAGGCGGATGCGGAAGTGGCACAGTGTCCGGAGAAATATTACGACCGGTTGATTGAAATCGACCTTTCGGCTTTGGAACCCTATGTGAACGGTCCGTTCACCCCCGATGCGGCTTGTCCGATTTCGGAATTTGCGGCCCGTGTGAAGAAGGAAGGTTTCCCGCAGAAGATGGAAATAGGACTGATTGGCTCCTGCACCAACTCCTCTTATCAGGATTTGAGCCGTGCGGCTTCGGTAGCCCGTCAGGTAAAGGCCAAGGGACTGAAGATGCAGGCTTCGCTGATTATCAACCCAGGTTCGGAGCAGGTGTATTGCACGGCACAGCGCGACGGCATGATTGAAGACCTGAAGAGTATCGGTGGCGTGGTGATGACCAATGCCTGTGGTCCTTGTATCGGCCAGTGGAAGCGTGTGACCGACGACCCGTTGCGGGCCAATTCCATCGTGACTTCATTCAACCGTAACTTTGCCAAACGTGCCGACGGGAATCCGAATACGCATGCGTTCATCGCTTCACCGGAAATTGCAGTCGCTTTTGCCATTGCCGGTGACTTGTGCTTCAATCCGCTGACAGATACCCTGAAGAATGAAAAGGGCGAGGCGGTGAAACTGGATCCTCCCACAGGAGATACTTTACCTTTGAAAGGCTTTACGGTGGATGACAACGGGTATGTGGCTCCTTCGGCTGACGGAGGAAAAGTGGAAGTCACCATTCAGCCGGATTCACAGCGCTTGCAGAAACTGGAACCGTTTGCTTCATGGAACGGTGAAGACTTCCTGGAATTGCCGCTGCTGATTAAAACGCAGGGAAAATGTACGACCGACCATATTTCGATGGCCGGACCGTGGTTGCGTTTCCGTGGGCATTTGGAAAATATTTCCGATAACATGCTGATGGGCGCAGTTAATGCGTTCAACGGCAAGACGAACTGCGTATGGAACCAGCTGACGGGCGAGTATGAGGCGGTTTCTGCCGTGGCCAAGCAGTACAAGGCCAAGGGCATGGGCTCTATCGTTGTGGCGGAAGAAAACTATGGAGAAGGCTCCAGCCGGGAACATGCTGCCATGGAACCGCGTTTCCTGAACGTGCGGGTGATTCTGGCCAAGAGTTTTGCCCGTATTCATGAAACCAACCTGAAGAAACAGGGTATGCTGGCACTGACTTTTGCCGACAAGAACGATTACGACAAGGTGCGTGAACACGACCGGATTTCCATCCTGGGATTGCAGCATTTTGCACCGGGACATCCGCTATATGCTGTATTGACGCACGATGACGGCACGACGGAGACTTTCGAGGTGCTTCACACCTATAATGAAATGCAAATTAACTGGTTCAAAGCAGGTTCTGCCTTGAACACCTTTAAAAAATAAGAGAGATATGAGTAACAGCAAGATGTATATGGAAGACGGGAAACTGATGGTTCCCGACAATGTAGTGGTTCCTTTTATCGAAGGAGATGGAGTAGGCGCTGAAATTACGCCGGTATGTCAGAAAATTGTCAATGCGGCGGTAGAACTGGCCTACGTGGGCAAGCGAAGCATTGAATGGAAAGAAGTGCTGGCAGGGGGTAAGGCGTTTGAAAAGACAGGTGAATGGTTGCCGCAAGCTACGTTGGATGCATTCAAGGAATACCTGGTAGGTATTAAGGGGCCGCTCACTACTCCGGTAGGCGGAGGTATCCGTTCGTTGAATGTGGCGCTGCGCCAGACGCTCGACTTGTATGTCTGTCTGCGTCCGGTACGCTGGTTCAAGGGGGTAGTTTCTCCGGTAAAAGAGCCTCATAAGGTGAACATGTATATTTTCCGTGAAAATACAGAGGATATTTATGCCGGTATCGAGTGGGAACAGGGCACTCCGGAAGCGCAGAAGTTCTATAAATTCCTGCACGACGAGATGGGCGTCACCAAGGTACGTTTCCCGGAAACTTCTTCATTCGGTGTGAAACCGGTATCGAAGGAAGGAACACAGCGGTTGGTACGTGCGGCTATCCAGTTTGCACTGGACAACGGACTGCCTTCAGTGACACTGGTACATAAAGGAAACATCATGAAGTTTACCGAGGGAGGCTTCAAACGCTGGGGATACGAAGTGGCTGAAACGGAATTCAAGGACCGTACTTTCACCATGAACGAGTATGACCGTCTGAAGAAAGACCTGGGCGAGGAATCTGCCAAGGCTGCCGTAGCCAAGGCCATCAATGAAGGCAAACTGGTGGTGAAGGATTGCATTGCCGATGCGTTCCTGCAGAATACGCTGTTGCTGCCGGAAGAATATTCCGTGATTGCGACATTGAACCTGAACGGAGACTATATATCCGACCAGCTGGCTGCCATGGTGGGTGGTATCGGTATCGCACCGGGTGCCAATATCAATTACCAGACCGGACATGCTATTTTTGAGGCTACTCACGGCACGGCGCCGAACATTGCCGGACAGGATGTGGTCAATCCTTGCTCCCTGTTGTTGTCGTCGGTGATGATGCTGGAATACATGGGCTGGAAAGAAGCTGCCCAGCTGATTGTGAATGCATTGGAAAAAGCATTCTCCAACGGAGAAGCCACGGCCGACCTGGCCCGTTTCATGCCGAAAGGAAACGCACTGGGAACAAAGGATTTTGGACAGCGAATCGTCGAACTGCTGTAAGAGCAGACGGTTCTTTTGTCGGAGTGATTAATGGATAAAAGAGTAGTTTATGAAAAAGGAATATATCGTTTACAAGCTTTCCGAATGTGCCAAGCAGGCATGCCGTATAGACAATGAACTGTTTACCAAATACAATGTGAAGCGTGGCCTTCGTAATGAAGACGGTACGGGAGTACTGGTGGGACTGACGAAGATTGGTAATGTGGTAGGGTATGAACGTACCGACCAGGGACTGAAACCGATTCCGGGCAAGTTGTTTTATCGTGGATACGACTTGGACGACATCGCTCATGCGCTGTTGCGTGAGAAACGTTTCGGCTTTGAGGAAGTGGCTTATCTGTTGCTTTCGGGAGAACTCCCGGACAGTGAGCAGCTGGCTTCGTTCAAGGAGCTGATTAACGACAACATGCCGCTCGACAAGAAGACCACGATGAACATCATCGACCTGGAGGGACAGAACATCATGAACATCCTGGCCCGCAGTGTGCTGGAGATGTATACGTTCGACCCGAATCCGGATGACATCTCACGCGACAACCTGATGCGTCAGTCCATTGAGCTGATTTCCAAGTTCCCGACCATCATTGCGTATGCTTACAACATTTATCGTCACAGCATACACGGACGTTCCTTGCATATCCGTCACCCGCACGAGAACCTGTCGCTGGCCGAGAACTTCCTTTATATGATTAAAAAGGACTATACGCCGCTGGAAGCCCGTATGCTCGACTTGCTGTTGGTGTTGCAGGCTGAACACGGAGGTGGTAACAACTCTACGTTTACAGTACGCGTCACCAGCTCTACCCGTACGGATACCTATTCCAGCATCGCCGCCGGTATCGGTTCTTTGAAAGGTCCGTTGCATGGAGGAGCCAATATTCAGGTGATCAAGATGTTCCATCACTTGAAGGAGGTGATTTCCGATTGGACGAACGTGGATGAGATTGATACGTATCTGACCCGTATGTTGAACAAGGAGGCATACGACGGCAGCGGACTGATTTACGGTATCGGTCATGCGGTGTACACCATTTCCGACCCGCGTGCGGTCTTGCTGAAGGAACTGGCCGGCGAGCTGGTGGCAGAAAAGGGATGCGAAAAGGAATTTGCTTTCCTGGAACTGTTGGAACAGCGTGCCATAGAATGTTTCAAGAAGGTGAAAGGCACCAAGAAGCAGGTATGTTCGAACGTGGACTTCTATTCGGGATTTATCTACGAAATGATGGGATTGCCGCATGAAATCTATACCCCGCTGTTTGCCATGGCCCGTATCGTAGGATGGACGGCACACCGCATTGAGGAGCTGAACTTCGAAGGTCGCCGCATCATCCGTCCGGCCTACAAGAACGTGCTGGAGGAAGTGGACTACAAGCCGATAAAAGACCGCTGATTATTGCGATGAAAATAACCGAAAGAGGCTGCAGAAACCCGAAGAAGGTTTCTGTGGCCTCTTTTGTGTTAGGTATATCGGCCTGAATTGTGTACCTTTGCGGAGTTTATTCTTACATTTCGCAGTATGAACAGTTTGAAAGGATTTTTCTATGGACTTGCCACTTCGGTGACATTCGGTTTGATTCCCTTGTTTACCCTTCCGCTGATGCGGAAAGGGATGATGTTTGATTCCATTCTTTTCTATCGGTTCCTTTTTGCCACCTTTGCTTTGGGGGTGATGATGAAGGTGAAAAAGGAATCGTTTCATATAGAGCTGCGGGATATTCCGCTGTTTCTTTTGCTGGGATTGTTTTACACCGGTTCGGCCATGTTCTTGTTCTGGGGATATGGTTTTATGGGGGCGGGAGTGGCCACTACCCTGCATTTCACCTATCCGGTGTTCGTCACCCTGCTGATGTGGGTGCTGTTTCGTGAGAAGGCGTCTTGGGTGACATGGGTTGCCATTCTGCTGGCGGTGTATGGCGTGTCTGAACTTTCATTGAAAGGGGATGAATTGTCGTTTGATGTGTCGGGGGTGATTATCGTTCTCCTTTCGGCTGTATGCTATGCCAGTTATATTGTGGCAGTCAACAAATCCCGTCTGCGCGATATGAACGGGCGGAAACTGGCTTTTTATGTGTTTATTGTCAGCACGGTGATGTTTGCCCTGAAGGCGCTGACCAATCAAGGAATACAACCGGTGCCAGACGCCGTGTCGGTAGGGAATCTGGTGCTGTTGGCTGTAGTGCCGACCGTCATCTCCAATATCACGCTGGTGTTGGCCGTACAGCATATCGGGGGTACGCTTACCTCTGTGCTGGGAGCCATGGAGCCGGTGACGGCTGTCTGTATCGGTGCTTTGATTTTCGGTGAATCGTTTACGGCACAGGAGGCTTGGGGAATTTTTCTGATTCTGGTGGCCGTCACGTTGATTGTGCTGACCAAGACCATTCAGAAAACGTTGTCGATGGTGGTCCGTAAGATTCGTCCGCGTCATGCCTGACACGGACGAACCCCACGTGGATTCCTTATTTTCCGTATAGCTTGTTAATCAGGTCGTTCCGGCCGATTTTCCGCAGTTCATTGATGATGGCCTTACGCTCTTCAGGCTTGTACCAGAAGAAGAACATGCGCTGGGCCAGTTTTTCGCGCGGCGTTTTGGCCGAGAAGACGGGTTCCAGGGTGTAAGGATGCAGTCCGGTGTACCATGCTTCTGTGGAGACCGTCATAGGGGTCGGGGTAAAATCCTGCACCTGCTCCAGATGGAAATCCAACCGCTTGGTAATGACGGCCAGTTCGGCCATATCCTCTTCCGTACATCCGGGATGGCTACTGATGAAGTAGGGAATAATCTGCTGCCGCAGTCCGGCTTCCTTATTGATTTTGTCGAAGATACGCTTGAACTCATAGAACTGCTCAAAAGGCGGTTTGCGCATCAGGTAGAGCACCTTGTCACTGGTATGTTCCGGTGCCACCTTCAGTCGTCCGCTCACGTGGCGTGTAATCAGTTCGTGCGTATACTCCTTGGTACTTTGGTTGGTTTTCGCGTCCTTGCTTTGGTGCAGAAGCAGGTCGTAACGTACCCCGCTTCCGATAAAGCTTTTCTTGATGCCCGGCAAGCTGTCTACCGCATGATAGATTTCCAGCAGCGGATGATGGTCGGTATTCAAGTTCGGGCAGATTTTGGGGTGGATACACGACGGGCGTTTACAACGCTGACAGAGGGACGTATCTTTTCCTCCCATCTGGTACATGTTGGCAGAAGGACCTCCCAAATCACTCAGATAGCCTTTGAAGTCGGGCATTTCGGTGATGGCCTTCACTTCTTTAAGGATACTTTCCTTGCTTCGGCTGACAATGAACTTTCCCTGATGGGCCGAAATGGTACAGAAAGCGCATCCGCCAAAACAGCCCCGGTGGATGTTGACAGAGAATTTAATCATCTCGTATGCCGGAATCCGTTTGTTCTTGTATTTGGGATGCGGCAGACGGGTATAAGGCAGGTCGAACGACATGTCCAGTTCTCCTTGTGTCATCGGAGGATAGGGAGGATTGGTGACCACCGTCTGCTTGCCTACCTGTTGCAGTATGCGGGCTGCGGCATAACGGTTGGATTCTTCCTCGATGTGGCGGAAATTCTGTGCCTGCTTTTTTTTGTCTTTCAGACATTCCTCATGGGGATACAGGGTAAGGTCACCCTGTCCGTTGGGATTCTCCGGCAGATGGGCAGCTTCTTTCTGCGAAATCAGGTAAGCCGTTTGCGGAATGTCGTGTAGCAGGTCGCCGGCATGCGTTTCTCCTTCCACTTTCAGCAGTCGTTCACTCAGTTCCGTAATAGGCTTTTCGCCCATGCCGTAAATCAGCAAGTCCGCTCCCGATTCTACCAGGATGGAAGGCCGCAGTTTTTCTTCCCAGTAGTCGTAGTGGGTCAGCCGTCGGAGGGAAGCTTCAATGCCTCCCAAAACCACCGGCACATCGGGATACAGCTTCTTCAGAATCTGTGTATAGACAATACTCGGATACTCCGGACGCATGTCGTGGCGTCCGTCCGGAGTATACGCATCTTCACTTCTCAGTCGTTTGTTGGCCGTGTATTTGTTGACCATGCTGTCCATGCATCCGGCAGAAACGCCGAAGAACAGGCGGGGTCTTCCCAGTTTCTTGAAGTCGCGCAAGTCGTCGCGCCAGTTGGGCTGGGGAATGATGGCCACTTTCAGGCCTTTGGCTTCGAGCATTCGTCCGATGACGGCAGCTCCGAAAGAAGGATGGTCCACGTAGGCATCCCCGCTGAAAATAATGACATCCAGTTCATTCCATCCCCTCAGTTCGGCTTCTTTTTTGGTTGTGGGCAGCCAATCGGTCAGCTTGTATTCTTTCAAGGCAGTTTATGAATTGTGGGTTTCTTCTGTAGATTCGTCTTCGTTGTCTTCTTTCTCTTCTTTTTCTCTTTCCCATTTGATATAGAGCAGGATGAGCTGGTGCAGTCCGAAGGCTTTCATGTTGTTGTGGTAAATGACGTCGATGCACAAGTCGAGCAAATCCTTGCTGTTTTCTTCCATGGAAGCAATCAGTGAACGGGTGTTCAGTTTCAGCTTGTCGAGCACGGTTTCGTCTACGATGCCGTTGCTGTCAATGAGTTGTTGGAAGAGTGAATATTTTTCGATGGTTTCCAGATGTTTTTCAGAAACGTCGATGCTTCGTGTACCGGAAGCGTTGGCCTGTATGGTATACATAATGCGATAATTTTAAAGTTTATGTAACAAAGGTAATTTTTTTCTACGTATTGGCGGCGGTTTTTTCGGCTTTTATTTAGAGATTTTTGTGTATTTCCCCATCGGAAAATGGAGGATTGCGGTGTATCTTTGTCTGAAAGGTCAAAAAGTGCAGGAATATACCTAAAAATAGTGATTGTGGTTTTTGACTGGATTTCTTTATTTTGCCACGTAAAATGATGAATACGATATTTATGTGTAACAATACGACCCGGATGTATAAACCCACGGACAAAATGAGTGACCTGATATGCGAGAACTATGCGCTCTTGCAAGTGTTGAGCCGCTTTGGCGTTTCGCTGGGATTTGGTGACAAGTCGGTGCAGGAAGTCTGCGCGATGAACAATGTGGACTGCAATACGTTTTTAATTGTAGTGAACTTTCTCGGTGAGGAGAGCAACCATATTCATGACCATTTGAACGGGCTTTCCATTCCGGCCTTGATGGAGTATCTGAAGCGGGCACATTCCTATTTTCTGGATTTTCAGCTGCCTACCATCCGCCGGAAACTGATTGAAGCCATCGATTGTTCTTCGGAAAATGAAGTGGCTTTTCTCATTGTCAAATTTTTTGATGCGTATGTGCATGAAGTACGGAAGCACATGGAATATGAAAATGAAAAGGTCTTTACGTATGTGGAGCATTTGCTGAAGGGAGAGCGCTTGCCGGACTATAGTATCGGGGTGTTTGCCCGCCGTCACGACCAGATAAACTCCAAACTGACAGAACTGAAGAACATCATTATCAAATATTATCCGTCGGGCGGTGACAATCAGCTGTTGAATGCCACGCTGTTCGATATTTTTAGTTGTGAGGAAGATTTGGCTTCACACAACCGGGTGGAAGATTATATTTTTGTGCCCGCCATTATGGAGCTTGAAAAGGAGATAAAATGAAACCGCAAGAAACAATATACATTGCTGTGGCTGAAAAGTCGATGATTGTCCGTAGCGGACTGGTGTCTGTGTTGAGACGTCTGCCTGATTTGTCGGTGCAGGTCATTGAAATTTCTTCGGAAGAGGGGTTGCGGCATTGCATGGAGGCGCACAGGCCTCAAGTATTGGTGATAAATCCTCAGTTTGGGGGATGGTTTGATGTGGCTGCTTTCAAGCAGGAATATGCCGAGCAGTCGATGAAGTTTGTATCATTGATTTATACGATGGTGGATGTCAGCCAGTTGAAAGGTTATGATGATTCTGTAGGGTTGTTTGATGATGTGGATTCATTGTCGCACAAGATTTCTCAGCTGATGAACATGGCGGAAGAAGAGGACAGTGATCAGGATTCATTGAGTCAGCGGGAAAAGGAAATTGTGGGCTGTGTGGTTCGAGGAATGACCAACAAGGAGATTGCTGAGAAATTGTATATCTCTGTACATACGGTTATTACGCATCGCAGGAACATCACGAGGAAGCTGCAAATCCACTCGGCAGCCGGATTGACCATTTATGCCATTGTAAACAAACTGGTGGAACTTGGTGAAGTGAAAATGAACTTATAAGTGAATTTTGCTATTTGGACAGATTCTAAAATACCCAATTTTAGGTATTGTCCGGAAAAGCGGATTCCCGTATCTTTGCAGTGTTAGTCATATAGAAATTACGTAAACCACAAAAGTAAAAGAAGTTAGTTATTAGTTGGGTGCGCCCTGCGAAGTGATTCGCGGGGCGCACGCATTTGTAACAGTTTGTTGTTCGTTTTTAAAACCTGTTCAAAATGCAAAGGAAAATTTTTATATCCGAAGAAAACCTTTTACTTTTGCTCGAAAGAAGACTAATAACTGATTTAGATATATGAAAGTAGGATTGTTTATTCCCTGTTATATCAATGCCGTTTATCCACAGGTGGGAGTAGCTTCTTTTAAGTTACTGAAAAGTCTGGGGGTAGATGTCGATTATCCGTTGGATCAGACTTGCTGCGGACAACCGATGGCGAATGCGGGGTTTGAGGAAGAGTCTGTGGAGTTGGCCCGTCGTTTTGACCGTCTTTTTGAACAATATGATTACATTGTAGGCCCTTCGGCCAGTTGCGTGGTGTTTGTGCGTGACCATTATGGTAACCTGTTGGCGAAAGAGTCGCACCGTTGTGCCAGTGAAGAAAAAATTTATGATATTTGTGAGTTCATTCATGATGTGGTGAAGCCTACCTCCTTGCAGGCTTCCTTTCCTCATAAGGTGAGTATTCAGAACAGTTGTCATGGGGTCCGCCTGATGCATCTTTCTTCTCCCAGTGAGTTGAATATACCTTATTATAATAAGCTTCGCGATTTGTTGTCGTTGGTGAAAGATATTGAGGTCGTGGAACCGGAACGTCCGGATGAATGTTGCGGTTTTGGCGGTATGTTTGCTGTGGAGGAACATGCCGTCTCCGGTCAGATGGGGCGTGACAAGGTGCAGCGTCACATCGATACGGGAGCCGAATACATTGTAGGGGCAGACAGTTCTTGCCTGATGCATCAGAATGGGATTATTTCCCGGGAAAAATTACCCATCAAGACCATTCATATTGTAGAAGTTTTAGCAGCAGGATTATGAGTACGAAACATTCAAAAGCTGCCGAGAAGTTTCAGGAAAACAAGGAACTGGCAGCCTGGCACGACCAGACATTGTGGATGATGCGTGCCAAACGTGATAAAATCAGCCGGGAAGTACCGGAATGGGAGCATTTGCGTGATATGGCTTCTGCCATTAAAATGTATAGCAACAGTCATCTTGACTTGCTTTTGCAGGAGTTCGAGAAGAATGCCCAGGCAAATGGAGCACATGTATATTGGGCAAAGGATGCGGATGAGTATTGTGCCATTATCTATAATATCTTGCACGGACATAATGTGCATCGCTTCATCAAGAGCAAGTCCATGCTGGCTGAGGAGTGTGGATTGAATGAATTCTTGATTCAGAAAGGAATTGACGTGGTGGAAAGTGACTTGGGTGAACGGATTCTCCAGCTCATGCACAAGAAGCCGAGTCACATTGTGGTGCCGGCCATCCATATCAAGAAGGAAGAAATCGGTGAACTGTTTGTAAAGGAGATGGGCACGGAACCCGGAAACAATGATCAGACTTATCTGACACATGCAGCCCGTAAGAATTTGCGTCATAAGTTCCTGGAGGCAGAGGCAGCCATGACCGGTGCCAACTTTGCCGTAGCTTCTACGGGTGAGTTTGTGGTATGTACCAATGAGGGAAACGCCGACATGGGAACTTCACAGCCCAAGTTGCAGATTGCCGCTTTCGGACTGGAGAAAATTGTTCCCGACCGAGAAGCATTGGGGGTATTTACCCGACTGCTGGCACGTTCCGGTACGGGACAGCCGATTACTACTTATACTTCTCATTACCGCAAGCCGCGTAAGGGAGGAGAATTGCATATCATTATTGTGGACAACGGACGCAGTAACATTCTGGCCGATCAGGAGCATGTGAAGACATTGAACTGTCTGCGTTGTGGGGCGTGCATGAACACGTGTCCGGTATATCGTCGTTCGGGAGGATATTCGTATACGTATTTTATTCCGGGGCCTATCGGCATCAATCTGGGTATGCTGAAAGCTCCTTTGCATTATTATGACAACGTATCGGCGTGCTCTTTGTGCTATTCTTGTCAGAATGTGTGTCCGGCAAAAGTGGACTTGGCCGACCAGATTTACCGTTGGCGGCAGAAGTTGGACGATTTGGGAGTGGCCAGTTCGTCTAAACGGACCATGTCGGGAGGTATGAAAGTACTGATGGAACATCCGGCCTTGTTCAATTTTGCATTGGCACGGGCGTCGTGGGTGAACTCATTCCCGCATGCACTTATATATAACGGTTTGAATGATTGGGGTAAAGAACATGATATGCCTCAGTTTGCCAAAGAAAGCTTTAATGAGATGTGGAAAAAGGGTAAAGTAAAATAAGGAGTCATGAGTAGTAGAGAAGATATATTGCAGAACATCCGTCGGAATACGCGGGTGCGTTATGAGAAACCCGATTTGTCTGCCTTGGAACAGGAAGCGATAACGTATGCCAATCCGGTGGCACAGTTCACTAAAGTGGTAGCGGAAGTCGGTGGACGTGTCGTGGAGGTAAAGGACGGTGAAGATATAAATGATTTGATTCGCAAATTGTATCCGGACGCCAAACGTATTGCCTCCAATTTGGAAGAGATTACGTGTGCTACTTTCCATCCGGACGAGGTGGCTGCATCGGCAGACTTGGATGGAACCGATCTGGCCGTGGTACGTGGACGCATCGGTGTTTGTGAAAATGGAGCCGTCTGGGTGGAGCAGGATGTGGAACAGCGTGCGGTGTATTTCATTTCTGAGGCGTTGATTCTTTTGCTCGACCGGAAGAATCTGGTCAATAATATGCATGAGGCTTATCAGAATACAGATACAGGCGAATATGGTTATGGCGTATTTATTTCGGGACCTTCAAAGACTGCCGATATTGAGCAGGCGTTGGTTTTAGGAGCCCATGGAGCCCGTGAACTGACTGTGCTGCTAGTGTGAGGCGGTTAAGTTGATAAAAGAAAAAGTTCCAATGTCTTCGCAAAGACGCTGGAACTTTTTTTTACCTTCGATTCAAAGAAGGGTTACTTTTGCTGCATAGTTTGAATGGCTGGTTTTGCAGCTTTTGTCATATTGTGGTTGTGGCTCCACTCCAAGAATTGTGTACCTGTCCACCACAATATATTCATGACGATTACCGCCAATAAGATGGTAAAAGCTGTAATCTTGGCTTCCAGTTGCTTACTGGAGATTCTTTTTGCTTTCTCTTTTTCCATCTCGGTACTATTCACTAACCATATTCTTTTCATATTAGCGTCTAAATTTCTTTTTCTGACTAATAAATGGAATGTGGCTGGGAATACTGCACGAAATGACAAAATATTTTTGAAAAAAAGAGATTAATTTACATACACGGTCTTGAAGTACTTGTCAAACAGTTGTTTGGCTTCGTCTAATTGTGTTTGGGTATTCAGTTTTACGTCTTTCAGTTTATAGTCCATCTTCATGGCTTCGTACTTGTGTACGCCCAAGGTATGGTAGGGGAGTATCTCTACCCGTTCTATCATGCGATAGTCCTTAAAATGTTCTCCCAATGCTTCGATGTCTTCTTTGAAGTAACTGTAACCTTGAACCAGCACATAGCGTAGCCAGAAAGGCTTTTGGTTTTCTTCGAGCCAGGCGGCTGTTTTCAAGGTCTGTGCATTACTTCTGGAGGTGAGGACCTTGTGGCGTGTATCATTGAATTCTTTGACATCCAGCAGCACAAGGTCGGCCAGTGAAAGAAGCTCTTTTACATCTTCATTCCAGATTCCTCCATTGGTATCTATGCAGATATGGATACCCTCTTCTTTCAGCATGCGGAACAAAGGTATCAGGGCTTTAGCTTGGAAGGTGGGTTCTCCACCGCTGAAAGTGATACCTCCTTTTTTCCCGAAGAAAGGTTTCTGGCTTACGGCCATTTTGAGAATTTCTTCTGGAGCTGTTTCCTTACTTTCTCCTTTGGCATCAATGGTGTCCGGATTGGCACAATACAGGCACCGGAAGTTACAGCCTTGCAGGAATACGACCAGGCGTATCCCTGGTCCGTCGTATGTACCTAGTGATTCGTATGAATGTACTCTAATCATGGGGTGAATAAAAATAATAGACACAAGCTACCCCTTGATCATGCCGGGGTAACCTGTGTCTAAAGTAAATATACTTTTTAGTTTCAATTACATGCGTTCGTGGAAGCTGCGTGAAATCACTTCCAACTGGTGCTCACGACTCAGTTTGATGAAGTTCACGGCATAACCTGATACGCGGATGGTCAACTGCGGATATTTTTCCGGATGTTCCATTGCGTCTTCCAGCATTTCCCGGTTCAAAACGTTCACGTTCAAGTGGTGTGCACCTTTCACAAAGTAACCGTCCATCATTGTAACGAGATTTTCGATACGGTTTTCCATATCTACTCCCAATGACTTCGGAACAATAGAGAACGTGTTACTGATGCCGTCCTGTGAATCACGATAGCGCAATTTGGCTACAGAGCTCAAAGAAGCAATGGCACCGTTCTTGTCACGTCCATGCATCGGATTGGCCCCCGGTGCAAATGCCACGCCTTTGGCACGTCCGTCGGGAGTAGCACCTGTTTTCTTTCCGTACATCACATTGGAAGTAATGGTCAGGATAGACAGGGTAGGTTTGGCATTCTTGTAGACCGGCAATTTCTTCAATTCTTCGTCGAAGTAGTAAATCAGGTCGACAGCCAAGTGGTCTACACGATCATCGTCGTTACCGAAGCAGGGGAATTCTCCTTCAATGTCGAAACCTTCTGTCAAGCCGATGTCGTTGCGGCGGGCGGTTACTTTGGCATATTTGATGGCAGAAAGTGAATCCACAGCGATAGACATACCTGCTACACCGTAGGCCAGGTTGATGGCCGGATCAGTGTCTACGAATGCCATCTGTGCCTTTTCGTAGTAGTACTTGTCGTGCATGTAGTGAATGATGTTCATGGCTTCATTATATACACGGGCCATTTCTTTCAATACTTTCTTATAGTTGGCCAATACTTCTTCAAAATTCAGTACGTCGCTGGTCAATGCCGGAATGTCTTTTACCATCAGGGTTCCTGTGTTTTCGCAACGTCCACCGTTGATGGCCAGCAGCAAAGCTTTGGCGAGGTTGCAACGTGCACCGAAGAATTGGATGTGTCGGCCGATATCCTGGTAAGAAACACAGCAAGCGATGCCATAGTCGTCTGAATTGCGGACTTCACGCATCAAATCGTCATTCTCATATTGTATAGAAGACGTGTCGATAGAAACCTGTGCGCAGAAGTTCTTAAATCCTTCCGGCAGTTCCGGACTCCACAGTACAGTCAAGTTCGGTTCTGGTGAAGGACCAAGGTTGTAGAGTGTCTGCAAAAAGCGGAAAGAAGTCTTGGTGACTTTGGTGCGTCCGTCATTGAAACGTCCGCCGATAGACTCTGTCACCCAAGTCGGGTCGCCTGCAAAGATATCAGTATAGGCTTGCATACGTAAATGACGTACCATGCGCAACTTGATAACGAACTGGTCAATCAGTTCCTGTGCATGAGCTTCGTCCAAAAGGCCGTGAGCCATATCATACTCAATATAGATATCCAGGAAGGAAGAAACATTACCCAATGACATGGCTGCACCATCTTGTTCCTTTACAGCTGCCAGGTAGGCCATGTATACCCATTGTACGGCTTCTTGTGCATTCAGTGCCGGACGTCCTAATTCGAGGCCGTATTGTTCGCCCATTATCTTGATTTCCTTCAGGGCTTTGATTTGTTCTGCCACTTCTTCGCGTAGGCGGATACGGGCATCTGTCATCGGGCCTGTCAAGTGACGCAGGTCGTTTTGTTTGGCTTCAATCAGACGGTCCAGTCCATAAAGCGCCAGACGACGATAATCACCGATGATGCGTCCGCGTGCATAGTTGTCGGGGAGTCCTGTCAAGAATCCCAGTGAGCGGAAAGAACGGATTTCTTCTGTGTATGCATCGAATACTCCGTCGTTATGTGTTTTACGGTAATGTGTAAAAATGTCTTTTACTTTAGGGTCAACTTCTACACCGTTTTCGCGGCAAGCTTTTTCTACCACTTTGATACCTCCGAAAGGTTTGATGGCACGACGTAAAACTTCGTCTGTTTGCAAGCCTACAATAACTTCATTTTCCTTGTCGATGTATCCAGGTGCGAAAGAAGTGATGGTTGATACGGTAGATGGGTCAAGAGAGCGTACGCCGTTGTTTGCACGTTCTTCGGCTAGCGCTTCCAGGCATTTGTTCCAAACAGCTTTTGTGCGTTCGGTCGGACCCACCAGGAATGAAGCGTCGCCTTCGTAAGGCGTGATGTTTGTCTTTACGAAATCGGTGACGTTGATTTCATGGTTCCAACGACCTTCTTTAAAATTCATTGCCATAAATTGAAATATTAAAAAGTTATGTGAATCTGGTTTCTTTAAACCGTGTGCAAAGGTAGCGAAAAAGCTTGTGCCGCACAATACCTATTTTGTGGTATAGTATTAATTTGTATTAATTACAAAAACGTATGGTGTTTAGTTTAAAAAAGTGGGCGTGGATACTTTATGAAAAAAAGTCTATAAAAGTTTGCACAACTCAAAAAGTCACTCTATCTTTGCACCGCATTTGAGAGAAAATGTGTTTCCCAAAAAAGTCTGGAAGTTTGGGTGAGTGGCTGAAACCAGCAGTTTGCTAAACTGCCGTACGGGTAACCGTACCGGGGGTTCGAATCCCCCAGCTTCCGCTTCTTTTCGGAAAAGAATATGGCGCTTTCGTCTAGTGGCCTAGGACGCGGCCCTCTCACGGCTGAAACACGGGTTCGATTCCCGTATGCGCTACATCAGCTACTGGAAGTTTGGGTGAGTGGCTGAAACCAGCAGTTTGCTAAACTGCCGTACGGGT